>Ga0209773_10000047_pt1 | contig 32106 bp, 23 predicted proteins | sample BogFormECP14_OM1_FD_188244 | JGI IMG/M metagenome (GOLD analysis project Ga0209773, IMG submission 188244) | Bog forest soil microbial communities from Calvert Island, British Columbia, Canada - ECP14_OM1 (SPAdes) (version 2) | ecosystem: Environmental > Aquatic > Freshwater > Wetlands > Bog ... | reverse complement strand
CCGAAATGCGTTACACGAGTTCCAACTCGTGATCCCTTCAGCTCTCTGGGCGGATAAGAGCACTTTTCTCTATACCGAAGAGAGCGTCGCAAATACGACATATGGCTTCAATTACAAGGATGAGGCTAACTCGCTCTATTCAGCAGGAGCAATCGATTTCGGCATCTGGGGCATGATCATTTACCCCATCGTTATCAGCGCCCTTTTTCGATTGATGGCTGAGATTATGAGGGTCAACATGCCGGAGGTGGTGGCTACTCTCGTCGTTCTGTTTCTGGCGTATAACGCACTTCTGACTGAGGCCGGCTTGTGGATCCACTTTTTAGCTATTCGAGATTCGCTGCTTTATGCAGCATTCTTATATGCACTCTTTAGAATTCCCGAATTCTCTTTTTCCCGCCAATCCGAAAAAGGAGCGGTATTTCAATGAGGCTTAATGGCAGAAAGTGCGCTGCGGGCATATGCCTTTTAGTCGCGGTTCTTTTCTTTACGATGCTTGCCTCCGCTCAATTGAGTTCACCGGTTAGTAACCCTTTGGCCGCGCCTTTGGACACCAATCTCGACGGACTGGATTCCAGTGTGGCCCCGACTACGTCATCTACAATTACACCCGGTGCAAACAACTTGCTGACGCCGGATGAGCACCTGCTGCCATACGACGCTATTGGAGCAAGCCTTGTCGCCACTCCTTTGAATCCTTCCCTCAGTCAATCTTCTGTAGTAGGCCGCGCTCCATTCCAGGTAGACAACTCGTTGAGAGATGCTTCGATTATCACGGGTTTTCACTCTACTCAACTCGGGAGCATTGTGGACACCATCTCCCGAAAGTCCATAAGACCGGGGGCTTCCTCATTACCGCAGTCCTCGTGGTCAAGTGTCAGTTCTTCATCCCGGTCGTCGCTCGGGTCTCTGCTTGGTAAATCGGCATCAGGCCTCAACGGTAGCTCAATCGGCCAGCAATCATTTTGGAAAGTGGGCGGCAATGCAGCGGCATTGATGACAAACCCGCCCGATCAATCTCTGCAAACAAGTCAGCAGTCAGGCAAGGCTCTAAAAGACACGAATGACATAAGTCTTCAAAATGAGAGGCAGAGCGGTCAAAACGGGCACGATTCTGGCCCGCAACTAGAGAGAGAGCGCGATTACAGCAGGAGTCCGCTGGAAAAGCTGGCAACCGAGGATCAGGGATCCGTTGATACATCAGCAAGCCCTTTCGATAGCCTCGATAAGCAGAGCTTTCTCAGCCCCGATATCACCTCGCCTTCATCTCTGCATAAGACTCCGACAAGGGGAACGTCAGCATTACTTACGAGTCGGGCGCAATCAGGACCGTTCACGCGAAGGTCGTCCGGGCTTCCTGAACGGGGAACGACACTGGGGACGAGAGATCAGAGGAGATCGAATACCATGTCTCGATCGACGAAACTATCTTCAGGCGCCGAACAGGTGGGAAAGCCCAAGTGGCATAACCCGATCCTGCAACAAATGGAAACGGAAGCCAATTCGGCCAGGCAATAGTCGGGAATGAGCGCATCGAGCTTGAACGAGATCGGGGAAAGCACACATTCAATCGGCCAGGTTGGCGAGACGCGGTCCTCGCTGCGCATCCTGCATGTGATCTATTCTCTCTCTCTGAAACACGGGGGCCCTCCGGAAGGATTGCGGCAGCTTGCCGAGGGCTACCGTCAAGAGGGAATCCACTTGGAAGTGGCTTCGCTCGATGGCCCGAACGAAGACTTCCTGAAAGAACTCCCGTTCCAAGTACATGCACTCGGCCCGGTCAAAACTGTATACGGGTATTCGCCTCAAATGCTTCCCTGGCTACGGGTCCATGTTGAAGACTATGACGCTGTCGTCATCAATGGCATTTGGCAATACAACAGCCTCGCCGCCTGGCGCGCTGTCAGGAACAGGCTACCCTATGCTGTATTTATCCACGGTGCGCTTGATCCCTGGTTTAAGAAGAAGTACCCGCTCAAGCATCTGAAAAAAGTGTTGTACTGGCGCGCCTTTCAGTACCCTGTTTTGCGGGATGCTCTGGCCGTGCTATTCACTACAGAGACGGAAAGGGAACAGGCCCTCACCAGTTTCCGGCTGAACCGCTGGAACGGAGTCGTTGTGCCGTATGGAACCAACCGGCCCTCTGGTGATCCCGCGACTCAAAAAGAACGATTCTTGTCTATGTGTCCGAGTGTGCGCGATCGCCATTTCCTTCTTTTCATGGCTCGTATCCATGAAAAGAAGGGATGCGATCTGCTGATCGAAGCATTCTCGCGCATATCGGCCACCGCCCCTCATCTGCATCTGGTGATGGCCGGTCCTGATCAGGTTGGCTTAAAGGCAACGCTTGAGAAGCAGGCAGAAAAGCTGGGCATCGCAGATCGAATTCACTGGCCCGGCCTGCTGCAGAAGGATGCCAAATGGGGTGCTTTCTACGCCGCTGCGGCATTCATCCTTCCCTCGCATCAGGAAAATTTCGGAATCGCCGTCGCCGAAGCGCTGGCATGCGGCAAGCCTGTGCTGATTTCCGACAAGGTCAATATCTGGCAGGATGTCGCTACCGATGGAGCTGGAATCGTCGAGGAAGATACTGCGGATGGAACCTATCGTCTAGTGACCAAATGGTTGAAATTATCAGAAAATGAACGTATTGAGATGTCTCAAAAAGCCTCCTCCTGTTTCGCGAAGCGGTATTCTATGAGAGGCGCGGCAAAAGCCATTGGCGCAATGTTTGATCGGGAACTCAGAGCAACAGGCAAAGAAGAGTAAGCGATCCCACACTGACAATTGCCGACCGGAAAATTATATGAGCGAACAAATCACGATTGCTGTTGTAGGTTCGGGGTACGTTGGGTTGGTTGCGTCTGTCTGTTTTGCGGAGATCGGTCATCGCGTCATCTGCGTAGACAATGATGAAGCAAAAATAGCTCTGCTCCGTGCGGGCGAAGTGCCCATTTACGAAGAATATCTGCCGGAACTGTTAGACCGTCACCGCAATACTCTGATTGAATTCACAACCGACCTGCATTCTGCAACGCAAAGATCCCAGGCGATTTTTGTAGCTGTCGGAACGCCCCAGAGCCAGACCGGCAGCGCCGACTTGTCGTATGTGGACGCAGTCGCCAGCCAGATCGCGCGTTCCATAACCGAATACAAGGTCATCGTTGAAAAGAGCACCGTCCCTGTCTACACCAATGAGTGGATCAGCCGTGTGATTGAACGCAATGGCGTTCCGCGCGAGCTCTTCGACGTCGCCTCGAACCCGGAATTCCTCAGGGAAGGCACCGCCGTAGTCGACTTCCTCCATGCGGACCGAATTGTCATCGGAGTGGATAATGAGCGGGCTGGCAACCTTTTGCGCGCCATCTACGAGCCGCTGACCTCCGGAAGCTATTACAAGACTGAGAATGCGGTTCCGGGAGCGCGTTCGACCGTGGATCCCCCGCCCTTCCTTCAGACTTCAACAAAGGCGGCAGAACTCATCAAGCATGCCTCCAATGCCTTCCTCGCAATGAAGATTTCGTTCATCAATGTGGTTTCTAACCTGTGCGAAGCAGCAGGCGCCGATGTCGAAGAAGTATCGAGAGGCATCGGATCCGATGAGCGAATCGGCCCCAGGTTTCTCAAGGCAGGAATCGGCTACGGCGGCTCTTGTTTCCCTAAAGACGTTGCGGCTTTCCGTTACGTAGCAGAGCAACTTGGCGTCGATTTCGGCTTGTTACGTGAAGTGGAAAAGATCAACACGGAGCAGAAGAGGCGATTTTTCCAGAAAGTCCGATCAGCGCTATGGACTTTCCGCGGGAAGAAACTAGGCGTGCTCGGTCTTGCATTCAAAGGTGGAACGGACGATATTCGCGAGTCACCGGCGATTGACCTTATCGGCCAGTTTCTGAAAGAGGGCTGCATCATCTCGGCCTATGACCCCGCAGCGATGGAGAGGACCAGGCAGGTGCTGCCCCCTTCAGGCGCCCTGAGCTATGCAAAGGACGCATACGAAGCCGCAACTGACGCCGACGCTCTTCTCATTTTGACTGACTGGCAGGAGTTTGCGGAACTCGATCTGGATCGCCTGCATTACACCCTTCGATATCCAATCATCATCGATGGCCGCAATCTCTTCGACAGGGCAACCATGGCACAGCGCGGTTTCACCTACTTAAGCATCGGTCGGCCCGGGGGAGTTCAGGTCAAAGATGCTGCGTTGTCGAACAAATTGCTTTGATCCACCGATGCACTTTCCGCTGCTTATGCGGCGGTACATTTGTAACTATTTTAGTTGCTCTCGGCGGCAACCCTTACGGGTTTCTCCTTGACCAGCATTTAGTAAAATATCCATAATATAAAAGTGGTCTATTTATCCGGAGTTGTAATTCATACCGTTCCATCCTCGCCGCACTCCGCGTGGCGTATATAAAGTACTGGCGCTCAGAATCGCCCGAGCACGAGCGGCTCTATAGTTGCGCTCTGGATTTGAAACAAATTTCTGCCCAGGTCTCGAAAACTAAAGCAGGCGTATCAGAATCTAAACTTCCATCGGGAGCAGTAACATGGGCTTAATAAATGAAAGAGTAGTAGTGTGTGGCGGCGGAGGCTTTATTGGCGGCCACCTAGTTAAGGCGCTGTTGAAGAATGGCGTCAATGTAGTACGCGCAGTGGATGCAAAGCCTCTCGACCAGTGGTATCAGAAGAGCAAAGACGTCGAGAACCTTTCGCTCGACCTCCGCGACAAAGATAACTGCTATAAGGCAGCGGATAACATCCAGGTTGTCTTTCAGCTTGCCGCCGACATGGGCGGTATGGGCTTCATCGAGAACAATAAGGCGCTTTGCATGTTGAGCGTTCTCACGAACACGCACATGCTGATGGCGGCGAAAGACTCGGGCGTAGAGCGCTTCTTCTTCTCCTCTTCGGCCTGTGTGTACAACGGCGACAAACAGAAGACTCCCGATGTAATACCGCTCAAGGAAGAAGACGCGTATCCGGCGCTACCTGAAGACGGCTATGGATGGGAAAAGCTCTTCAGCGAGCGCATGTGCCGTCACTTCGAAGAGGATTTCGGTCTGCAGACTCGTGTCGCTCGCTACCACAACGTCTACGGGCCCTTCGGCACCTACGACGGAGGCCGCGAGAAGGCCCCAGCCGCTATCTGCCGCAAAGTCATCCAGGCAAAGGAATCAGGTAAACACGAAATCGAGATCTGGGGCGACGGCCAGCAGACACGCAGCTTCATGTACATCGATGACTGCACGAAAGGCACACAGGCCATTCTCGAGAGCGACATTCATGAGCCGATCAATCTTGGCAGCAGTGAACTCGTCACCATCAATCAGCTTGTAGATGTGGTGGAAGAGATTGCGGGCGTAAAGCTGAAAAGGAAGTATAAGCTCGACGCTCCCAAGGGCGTGAATGGTCGCAACAGCGACAACACGAAGATCCTCAAGTATCTCGGCTGGGAGCCGTCGATTCGCTTGAAAGACGGCATGGCCAAGACCTATGAATGGATCGAAAGCCAGATGGTGGCAACTGTCACCAAGTGAACTTACTGCATGCTCGTAACTCCCACCTGTTTCGGGCATGCGGAAAGTCATAGCCTATGGGTTACTTCGATTGGAACCGGATTTGTTCCATAATCGTCGAATAAGCAGGGTCTTAATCTACAGGCTTGGAAGTTTGGGCGACACTGTTGTCTCTCTTCCGTGCCTGCATCTGATTGCCCGTTCCTTCCCCAGTGCAACCAGAGTTATGCTCACCAATCAGCCTGTCCATGTGAAGGCTCCGTCGGTACGATCCGTTATCGGCGAATCAGGTCTGGTGCACGACTACATCAACTACACAGTGGGCACGCGCAAGCTCTCTGAACTTGCGCGAATGTGGCGGCAGATACGACGCTATGCCCCTGACATTTTGATCTATTTAGCTGCTCCCAGAGGCGAGAAGGCCATAAAGCGGGATCTTTCCTTCTTCCGTCTCTGCGGCATTGGAACCATCGTAGGCGCTCCTCTTGGAGATCTGGCGTCCCCCCGCTATGACGAGCAGACAGGTATGTGGGAACACGAAGCGCTACGGCTAGCGCGGACGATCGCTCCCCTGGGTGACGCCAATCCATATGACCTTGCAAACTGGGACTTGAAATGGACCGCCGCCGAATTGAGGGAAGCCGATGAGGCTTTGGCCCCGTTGGGTGGACGGCGCTTCCTCGTCGCAGGCATTGGCACAAAAATGCAATCCAAAGACTGGGGAGCAGAGAAGTGGCAAGCTCTCATTCGTCAGATGGCGGTCCGCTTTCCGGATTACGGCCTGGTGTTCGTCGGCGCTAAAGATGACTCCGAGCTCAGCGACCAGGTAGCGCAAGGCTGGCAGGCCGAAACGCTAAATCTCTGTGGTCGGCTGTCCCCCCGGGAGACTGCAGCCATGCTTCGTCATGCAGAACTGTTTCTGGGAGCGGATAGCGGTCCCATGCATCTCGCCGCCTCGGTGGGAACTCCGTGTGCGAATGTTTTTTCGGCAAGAGCGATGCCCGGCATTTGGTTTCCTTTTGGCGCAGGCCATCAGGTTGTCTACCATAAAACAGATTGCTTTGGCTGCAATCTTGAAACCTGTATCGAACAGAAACGGAAATGTCTCGCATCCATTGAAGTGAATGAAATGTTTGGCGCCGTTGTACGAGCCTGGCAATATGGAAAGCAATTGCGAGAAGCTCAGGCCGTCTAAGGAGACCTCGATGTACATCGTTACTGGTGGGGCTGGTTTCATTGGAAGCAATATCGTTCATGAGTTGAATCGGCACGGCATCACGGACATTCTTGTAGTAGATAACCTGGCCAATGCGCGAAAGTTCGTGAATCTACATGGAGCTCGTTTCGTCGACTACATGGACAAGAGCGAATTTCGCAGAGCCATCGTGGCCGACCAGCTTGGCGTGGTCCAGGTCGAAGCAGTCTTTCATCAGGGAGCCTGCTCCAATACGCTGGAAGACGACGGCGTGTACATGATGGACAATAACTTCTCCTACTCCAAGGATGTCCTGCGTTTCGCTGTTGAGCATCAGGCGCCGCTTGTCTACGCCTCAACGGCTGCCATATATGGGCTTAGCGGTCCGGGTAAATTCACTCCATCGCTTGAGAACGAGAAGCCCTTGAACATCTACGGGTTCTCTAAACTTGCATTCGATCATTATGTCTGCGACGCGTTTGCGCGCCGGCTTATTCCAACAACAGTGGTCGGGCTGCGTTATTTCAATGTCTATGGTCCGCATGAGGAACATAAAGGGCGCATGGCTTCGGTCATGCATCATTTCTCAAAGCAGATCAGGGAAACAGGGAAGCTGCGCCTCTTTGAAGGGTCGGGTGGATATCCGAATGGCGGACAACGGCGAGACTTTGTTTATGTAGGCGATCTTGCGAATCTCAATATGTATTTTGCGCAGGTTGGCCCTTATGCTCCCGTCGGTGCACAGCGAAAGAGCTATCAGGCTGTCGTCAACGCAGGATCAGGAAAGAGCCGCAGCTTCAATGAAGTCGCGTCTGCGTTAATGCAGGTTCACGGCGAGGCCGCAGTGGAATACATCCCCTTTCCAGGCGACCTCAGAGAGCGTTATCAGCATTTCACTGAAGCCGACCTGAGCGGCCTCCGCGACCTTGGCTGCGACATTGAAATGACGCAACTGGAAGAAGGCATTCAAAAGACATTTGCCACGATGGAGGCTCTGCCTGTCTAGATGAAATAACGCTCCACCGCCTCGGAGAGTGAGCTAACAACCGCAGTGGCTAGAGAGGCAGCCTGCTCGGCTCCTGGCTTCTGGTTCTGTTGTTCGCCTTGAATGAAAATGGTCGGCATGCCTAAGCGTTTGCCTGCCTCGATATCAGAAATAGAGTCGCCGATCATAACGCTGTTTGCCGCAGAAGCGTCAGGAAATTCGCGGAATGCCTCTTCGAATAAAGCTATGCCAGGTTTTCTGCAGTCGCATTCGTTTTTGTTGTGCGGGCAGTAATAAATAGCGTCGATATGCGCATCGAATGAAGTCAGGTGGCTGGACAACCGTTCATGTAAGTTCAGGATGTCCTGTTCTGTATATAGTCCAAGCGCAACGCCTCGCTGGTTGGTAACAACAATGACCTTATATCCAGACCGGTTGAGCAAGGATATTGCGCCTTCAACCCCAGAGAGGATGTAAAAGTCACTCCAATGAGACACATATTGACCTTCGGGAGCTTTCCGGTTGATTACGCCGTCACGATCCAGGAAGACGTAGCGAACCTGGGAAAATGGAGTCATAGCTGAATTTTCGGACACGAATGTGGCATCCCTGTTTGCGAATTCGCTTCGCAATTCATCCCTGATGATTGCTGTACTCTTTAATTAGATATGCTCAAGTTGAATGCATCAACCATCTTTTCGGAAGCAATTGGCGAGCACCTGGCGGTAATTCGGCAGCTTCAGTCGCAGTTGCCGGCGCTGGAAAAGGTCGCAGAAGAGATGGTCCGTGCAGTTCTCTCGGGCGGCACAGTTTTCTGGTTCGGAAATGGCGGGAGTGCGGCTGACTCACAACATTTTGCCGCTGAATTTGTCGGACGCTTTCGCCGTGAGCGCCGAGGTCTTCCGTCTATCGCCCTGACCACCGACACATCTGCGTTGACCGCGATCGCAAACGATTACGGTTACGAAGAAGTCTTCCGCCGTCAGATCGAAGCGCTCTGCGCTCCCGGAGATGTTGCCGTCGGCATATCGACCTCGGGTAACAGCAAAAATGTCTGTGCAGCCCTGCGTGCGGCCAGGCAAATCGGTGCATTTACTGTTGCTATGACAGGTGCCGGAGGTGGCACGATGGCCACCATTGCGGAATCCACACTGTGCATCCCCTCACAAGATACTGCCCGCATACAAGAGGGACATATACTTTGTGGCCATATGTTATGCGATTGGGTGGAAGCCTCCGTATGCCAGAAGCTCCAGAATCAAATGGATGAAGCATGATAGAAGATCTGCATCGCGTAGTCGGGCTCATTGAAAATGATTGGAAGAACAAGCACGTCCTTATCGTCGGCGATGTCATGCTCGATCGCTACATCTGGGGCGATGTGAAGCGTATCTCTCCCGAAGCTCCTGTACCGGTTGTGCATGCCGGCCATCGCACCGATCAGGCGGGAGGAGCGGCAAACGTCGCCGCCAACATCGCTGGCCTGGGAGCGAGCGCTACGCTGATCAGTTTCATCGGCGCCGACGACGATGGGCAGCGCCTGCAGCAATGTTTAAGCAAGATGGGAGTGGCGGAACAGCTCGTAAAAGTTTCCAGTCACCCTACGACATCGAAGCTTAGAATTCTTGGAGGCAATCAGCAGATTCTCCGGCTCGACGAAGAGAAAACAACGCCTTTCGCCGACGAAGCTTACTTGCAATTGCTGCGGAGTGTCGAGCAGGTTATCCCGAACGTGAGTGCGGTGATTCTTTCCGACTATGCGAAAGGTGTTCTCACCGAGCACATCTGCCAATCCATCATCGCTCTGGCAAGGAAGGCGAATATCCCTGTTCTGGTTGACCCCAAGCAGCGTAGCTTCGCGCGATATCGCGGAGCGACGACCATCTGCCCGAACCTCCCGGAACTTTCGACTGCGCTCGGCATGGCAGGCGATAGCGTTGATCATGTGCTTAGAGCGGGCCAGCAGTTGGCATCTGAACTCGATCTGGACTATCTAACGGTCACTTTAAGCGAGAAGGGAATTGCCATTCTGCGTGATGGCAGCAAAGAAGTTTTCCCTGCTGTCGCCCGCCAGGTATTTGATGTTTCAGGCGCTGGCGACACGGTCATCGCCACCCTTGCGCTTGCGATTGCCAGCGATCTCGACGTGCGTACAGCAGCGCAACTGGCAAACATTGCAGCTGGCGTTGTCGTCAGTAAAGTTGGAACAGTCCCCGTAACCAGTAACGATTTGCTTTCAAGCCTGATGCCGGAGATTGAACTGAATGCAGAAGAAAAAGTCGTAGAACTGGATCAGCTGAAAAGACGCGTCTCATTCTGGAAGTCCAGAGGCAAGAAAGTCGTTTTTACCAATGGCTGTTTTGACCTTCTCCATATTGGACACATCCGCTTGCTGCAGCAGGCACGTCGTGAAGGCGATCATCTGATCGTAGCCATCAATAGCGATCGGTCTGTGAGCTGCCTGAAAGGTCCGTCCCGCCCAATCGTGAGCGAACGCGATCGCGCTTATGTTCTTGCGGCCTTGGGCGTAGTAGATGCAGTCGTGATCTTCGGAGAAGAGACCCCGTTGCAGTTGATTGAGGCATTGCGTCCCGATGTTCTGGTAAAGGGCGGCGATTACATAGAGGAAACAGTCGTGGGCGCGCAGGAGATGCGCTCATGGGGTGGCCGAGTTAAGATCGTTCCCACGGTCGAGGGCTTCAGCACAACAGCTTTGATTGAGAGAGCCACCGCCCCAGTTAAGGCCTGAATTAAAACTTATCGGCCTTCTCCTATGATCCAGCGATAGTAAGGATTCCCGCTATCCGCCGCCAGAACGCGCTGCATCGCCGCACTCCACGTAGCTCTGTCTCCGTTGTATGCCGCAATTCCTGCCGTGTAGAAATCCAGCAACCCCTGTCTCTGCCTGACAATCTCCGCCCGCAGTACGTCATCCCCCTCCGCCAGTGGCAAATCGCTCCGCAGCGCCAGCAGTTCCGGCAACGTACGCGTAATCTCTTTCGGATGCACCCACGACGCATACTCAATGCGGGGATAATCATCCGTCACCGCGCGAACATTGCCCGCGTAGCGTTCCAGGCCATCTCGTCCGGTCACCCACGTCGCTAGCGCCGCCGCAGGAGAAGAGATGCCCACAGCCTGCAACGCAGTACTCACGCCGCTCTGATTAAATCGTCTCGTCACTGTCCCCGCGTCCGGTTCAATAGGCGAGAAAGACCCGATCAGCAGCATCTCGTGCAACTCAGTGCTCCAGAGAGTCGCATAAGGAAAGACATCAAGAAAGCTGCGCACCAGCGACCGCGTATCTTCATCGTTCTGCGTCGAAATCGGCAGCCATTGCGCGAAGAGGCCATCCGTCTCCAGCCGCTTGCTCGCGAGTCGATAGAAATCCGTCGAATAAAGGTTCACGACGCCTTCCGCCGATGGTGGTGGAGGTTCCAATGTAATCAGATCGTAGCGATCTGCACTGCGCAGCAACTCCTGCCGCCCATCACCGATGCGAATCTGCAGCCGTGGATCAGACCCGACCTTGTAGTTTTCAGGAAACAGTTCGCCCGCGCGCACCACCGCGGGAAGCAACTCAACGCACACTCTGCGCTGCAGCCCCGGATAATGCAGGACTGCTCCGGCAGTGATGCCCGTGCCAAACCCAATCACCAATGCAGACTTCGGCTCACCGCGATGGATCAACAGCGGCAGCATCGCCTGCAGCCGCATGTAGCGCAACGACGGCATCGCATCGCCGGAATTCGACACTCCCTGAATATAGAGCCGCCGAAAGACATTGTCGCCCGACTGCTGCTGCGCCACAGCCACCGTCCCGCCACGGCCTTCCTGGTAAAAGATCAGTTCGCCTCCGCCGCGCGTCGTCAGCAGCAGTCGCGCCATACGGTCTGACGGAGTAACCACTCCGCCCGCAACGGCGATCGCTCCGAGAGCAAGTACCGCCCATCGCGTCTTTCTCCCCACACCCCATCCCAGCAGCACCGCCAGGGCGCCAACCAGAGCAGCCCCGATCGCCAGCATGCTGAGAGTGACCACAATCCCGAGCCGCGGTATCAGCAAAAACCCGGTCAGCAATGTTCCGGCAATCCCGCCAGCCGTATTCAGCGCAATCACTCTGCCAACGTCCCGGCCTGCGCGCTCTGCCCCGGCAGTCAAACGCAATGCAGCCGGAAACGCGGCCCCCAGCAGCACCGTAGGCAAAAAGACTACGCCAACCGAAGCAACCGCGAACTGCGTGCACATACGAGCAAACTCGCTGCCAGAAACCGCGAAAGCCAGACTCCCCGCATCGACCTGAATTCGTAACTGCCACAGGCTCAAAAAGGCGATCTCCAGCAGTGCAATCACGCCGGCAGCGGAGATGAGCAGTCCAAAAACGCCCCACGCATCGCGCAGTCTGGCGGCAAATCTCACATATAACGCGCTCCCCACCACCAGCCCTGCAAGATACGTCGCCAGCACCACCGAGAATGCAAACACCCGCGTGCTCAGAAACTGAGCCAACGCCTGCGACCACACCACCTCATATCCCAGCGCGATTCCACCCGCAACCGCATACAGAGCGAGTGCGGTACGCGACTTCACAGGAGACACATCGACGACTCTCTCCGCCGCGCCTTCTGTTGACGCTGATTCACTTCGCCGGCCAACCACCAGCGCAATGCACGCCGCCATCAGATTGAACAACGCCGCCACCAGAGCCGTGCCGCGCACACCCAGCCACGGGAGAAAAACAAAAGAACTCAGCAGCGCGCCGGCAATGCCGCCCGCAGTATTGACGGCGTAGACCCAGCCACCGGCTTTCGCCAAGGGGATTAGCTCGCGTACCTGCCACTGCACCGCGACAGGCAAAGTACCGCCCATCAAAAATGCCGGCGCACCAACAAGCAGAAAGGGAAGTGCCCACGCAAGCAACCCGGTATGCGCCTGGATTGCTACAAACAGCCCTGCCGCATGCGCCATCGCCACAGTAGCCAACACTCCCGCAACCGCAACGCAGCTTTCCAGAACAAAATAAAGCAGCAACGGGCGCTTCCATCGGTCCGCCAGACGTCCAAGCAGCGCGCCTCCGCCCGCGAGCCCGGCAAAGAAGGCGCTCACCGCAATCGTGATGGAATAAACTTCAACCCCAACCACCACCGAGAGCTGCCTGATCCAGAGAACCTGATAGATCAGCGCCGCCATCCCCGAGAAGAAGAGCAGGAGAGCAAAGAACGCTGTTCTTCCGTTGAAACGAACGCGGCCTGTCTCCTCGATTCCTTGCGCTGGCGTATGCGTGCCCCCGCGGCTGTTTTTCAATTTCTTCCTGGATGCAGACGCAGGTCTTAAGGCTGGCATGGGGTCACTTGGGGGAAAAAACAAACCGGGTTCATTATGAAGGATGAACCCGGTTCTTTCAGCTATGAATCCTACCCGTTCAGTCTTTTGAGTTCTGCATGTGCTGTTGTGTCTGTTGCATCTGCGCGATTCTCTTCTTTACAGCGTCTTCGACCTGATCGACAGAGAAGCTCGCCGCCGGCTGGCTGGGGGGATACTCGATGAAGGTTTGCAGGAATTCTGCCGCCCTCCTTACGCCCTCAGCTGATACGTAGACGTTTTCGGCCCTCCAGAGATCGTAGTTGTCACCTGAGATCTGCGCATGCTCATAGGGATCCATCCGCAGATTGAACAGTCTCGGCAGGCGCAGACATGTGAATGGATTGGCCCAGATATCCAGTTGGCCCGGCTGCCGTTGTTCGCAGAAGACGACCTTCCATGCGGTCGTACTGGTTGCTCCGGGTTCGAGGACATCGAACCGCATCGCGACCAGGTCGCCATCGTCGTCAAAGTAGTAATACTCGGAGCGGTTTCCGCTCGGCTGTTGGCCCGTGAGATACGGCAACTGATTGAAACCATCCAGGTGCACCTTGAATGTTTTGCCTCCGACACTGGCGCCCTTGAGGAGATTGTCCTTGATGGTTGTGTCACCGGCGGCGGCTAGTAGCGTCGGAAACCAGTCGAGCCCGGAGAACAGCTCGTTCGAGATTTCCCCAGCCTTGATATGGCCTGGCCACCGGATCATGGCCGGCACGCGGAATGCACCCTCCCAGTTGGAGTCCTTCTCGCTGCGGAACGGAGTGGCCGCCGCATCGGGCCAGGTAAACGCATTTGGCCCATTGTCAGTCGTGAAGATCACGATGGTGTTCTCGGCAATCTTGAGGTCGTCCAGCAACTGGAGCAGCTTGCCCACGTTCTGGTCCATCTCCCACATGCCGTCGGCGTAGAAAAAGCCCTTGCCCATTCCAGCTTTGCCTTCATACTCGGGCCGGACATGGGTGAAGACATGCATGCGTGTGAAGTTCATCCAGGTAAAGAACGGAGTACCTGCCTTGGCTTGTTTGGTGATGAAGTCTTCGCACGCCTTCGTCGTTTCGTCGTCGATGGTTTGCATTCGCTTAACGTTCAGCGGACCGGTGTCTTCGATCTTGCCATCCGCGTAGGAGTGGATGACGCCGCGAGGATTGTAAAACTTGAGGAAGGCGGGACTGTTACTGAACCAGTACGGACGCTCGGGCTCCTCTTCCGCGTTAAGGTGGTACAGATTGCCGAAGAACTCGTCAAAGCCATGGTTAGTAGGCAGGAATTCGTCGCGGTCGCCCAGGTGATTTTTCCCGAACTGGCCCGTGGCGTAACCTAGCGGCTTAAGCGCCTGCGCAATGGTGATGTCCCGGGCCTGTAAGCCCTGCGCGGCGCCCGGCATTCCTACCTTGGACAGCCCGGTTCTCCAGGCGGACTGACCTGTAATAAACGTCGACCGGCCTGCCGTGCAGCTGTTCTCCGCATAGTAATCGGTGAACATCATGCCTTCTTTAGCGATGCGGTCGATGTTGGGCGTCTTGAAGCCCATTACGCCCATGCTGTACGCGCTGATGTCCGTCTGCCCCACATCATCGCCGAAGATGACAAGAATGTTTGGTTTCCCCGCTGCCGCTTGCGCAGCCTGAGGCGCGAGGAATATCCCCGCCAACAAAACCGTGATCCATGCGATGGAAATACGAAGAAGCCCACGCGAGAACCGCTGCGGGACGGATTGAGTCACTGCACCCATGATCGCTCCCTTCTTTTCTGCATGCATGTTGATGGACGTAACCGGTGGAAACGTCTTGAGGAACATGCAGTTTGAACTGCGGTTGCGTCTATCTGTGAACAGCAATACGGAAATCAGATTGGGAAGCTAAAAAACAGCAACAGCGCCGGGTGACAAACAGAAATACTGCAAAGCTGACTGTTCTTCTCTCTGACTCATGCCTCGATAGGAAGTGATAAGGAGGCACCTCTTAAATCCGAAGTGATTCTCCACTGCAACCAACAGAAAGTCAAGGAGATGGTATCGCTGAGCATGCCGCCATTCGCCGGTTGCAATGGGGATACCTTTGTCGGTAAACTGGTTATCGCCGGGGTCAATCTGCGCCCGCAAAAGCTGCGCAGCGAGAACATTCTGTAAGCAACAGAAAATAAAACAGCTTAAACCACGGAGAGGTGGCAGAGCCCGGTTGAATGCACCTGACTCGAAATCAGGCATACTCGTAAGGGTATCGGGGGTTCGAATCCCTCCCTCTCCGCCATTCCTTTAACGCTCGCTTTACACCACCCCAAAAGCCGTCTCAATAACATTCAAAAATCTGTTATAGTTGCGCTCCGCGCGCAGTTACGTAATCGCCAGTTGTCAATCGCGCATAACGGGCGCGACTGTCACTTCAGCCAGTTTGCGATTACGGCATATGGGCGTATCTTTGACTGCGTCAATCAGCTGTCTGGTAAATATGTCCTGAGTTTGTCGACTTGCTGTTGTGAAAAATAAACTCTGTGCGGGTCGCCACCTCAGAAGTGTGACTACGAGGAGTATGTCAATGCAGACCCCGCACGAGTCTCGCCTGTTTGGATCATCCGTAACAAAGTCGAAGCAACGCGAGCAAACAAATCGCCTGGCCAGCAGCGCTTTCCACAGCCTGGTCTCCGTCGGATTGTTCCTATTCGTGACGCTCATCGGCTGCGCAAAAGAACCTGAGCGTCCCAAGGCTGCTCCCCCTGAAGTTGCGGTGGCAGCTGTCACCGAGCAGAACGTACCCATTTACGGCGAGTGGGTCGCGCAGCTGAACGGCCCGGTGAACGTTGAGATCACTCCGAAAGTTCAGGGCTACCTCCTCCAGCAGAATTATCAGAATGGCTTCTTCGTCAAGAAGGGCCAGCTTCTGTTTACGCTCGATCCGCGACAGTACGAGGCCGCATTGGACCAGGCGAAGGCCCAGGTAGGCATCGCTCAGGCCGATCTCGCTAAGGCGACGAACGATGTCAATCGCGACACTCCTCTGGCAGCCCAAAAGGCGATCGCGCAAAGAGATCTCGATACCGATCTGACCAATCAGGAAGCCATGAAGTCGCAGGTGCAGTCCGCTAAGGCCAATTTGGCGAACGCCGAGTTGAATCTGGCATGGACGAAAGTCTACTCACCCATTGACGGCATCGCCGGCGCATCGAGTTCGCAGATTGGCGATCTGGTCGGGACGGCCACGAAAATGACAACCGTCTCACAGGTGAATCCGATCTGGGCATACTTCAACGTCAGCGAGAGCCTCTTTCTCAAATTTGCGCCCGAAGTGAACGCGTTCATTACTGGCAAGTCCAGGAGGTCGCCGGGAGAAAATAAGCCCGTTGAATTTATCCAGGCCAACGACCTTCCTTATCCCGCGAAGGGAAGGATCATCTACGTGAACCGGCAGGTCGGTACAGGAACGGGCACCATCCAGATGGCCGCCGAGTTTCCCAACAAAGACGCCTCTCTTCGACCGGGCGGCTTTGGTCGCGTCCGCATCAAGACGGGGGACAACGACAACGCGCTGCTCGTGCCGCAGCCGGCAGTCATCGAAGTGCAATCTCAGTACATGATCATCGTCGTCACGCCTGAGCACAGGGCAGTGTTTCGACCCGTCAAGGTGGGAGACCGTGTGGGGCCGAATTGGGTCATCACCGAGGGATTGAAGGAGGGCGAGCAGGTTGTGGTTGAAGGTGGTGAGAGGGTACAGATGTTCGCTGCCCAGGCGCCCCAACTTGCAAAGGAAGGCATTCCCGTCATTGCGAGGCCCTACGTGCCAGCGTCAGCAGCGGGCGGGAGCAACTGACCATGTCGAAATTCTTTATCAATCGTCCCATCGTCGCGATAGTCATTGCAATTTTGATGGTGCTGGCCGGCGGGGTCGCGGTGCTCGAGCTACCTACGGCACAGTTCCCCAATATCGCCGACCCGATGGTCCAGGTACAAGCCACCTACCCCGGCGCGGACGCCCAGACGATTGCGGAGTCCGTTGCAACACCGATAGAACAGCAGATGTCGGGCGTCAGCGGCATGAATTACATGTACTCCTTGAGCGCAAGCTCTGGCGGAAAGATGGTGCTGTACGTTGACTTCGCGCTGGGAACCGACATTAACACCGACCAGATTCTGGCGCAGATGCGGCAGGGCCAGGCCGCCTCGCAACTGCCCTCCGAGGTAACCCAGCAAGGTGTAATCGTTCAGCCGGGGACGACGGCGCCCTTTATGCTGCTCGACCTCTACTCGCCCACCGGCGTATACGACAGCATTTTTCTGGCCAACTACGCCACCATCAATTTGCAGTACGCGCTCACCCGTATCTCGGGAGTCGGGCAGGTTCAGATATTCGGCGCCGGTCCCTATGCCATGCGGATCTGGGTGAATCCTGACAAGCTGGCGAGCCTGGGCGTGACCGTCTCCGACATCACGAATGCGGTCAAGGCTCAAAACAAGGTCAATCCTGCGGGCCAGGTTGGAGGCGAGCCCGTCCCATTCGGCCAGCAATTCACCTACAACGTGCGAGCTCCGGGGCGTCTGCCCACGCCCGCGGAGTTTGGTGAGATCGTCGTCCGCGCTCAGCCCGACGGGTCAATCCTGCGGCTGAAGGACGTGGCGCGTGTGGAACTTGGATCGCAATACTATTCCTATGTTTCGCGGTTGGGAGTGTCTGGAGAGAATAAGCCCTCTCAGCCCGCTGCCCTCCTCGCGCTATACCTCACTCCTGGCAGCAACGCGCTGCAAACGCGAGCCGCTGTCCTTAAAATGATGGACGAGGCGAAAGGCAGGTTCCCACAGGGGCTGGACTACGTTACCGCACTCGACACGACACTCGCTGTCAGTGCCGGCATCCACGAAATCTACAAGACGCTGGGAGAGGCTCTGCTTCTGGTCATCCTCGTCGTCTTCATTTTCCTGCAGGGCCTCAGAGCCACGCTGATTCCTCTGCTCGCCGTTCCTGTCTCTCTGATTGCGACCTTCATGGTCTTTCCCATGCTTGGCTTCTCCATCAACACCCTGTCGCTTTTGGGTATGGTTCTGGCAATTGGACTGGTCGTCGACGATGCCATCGTTGTCGTGGAGGCGGTCGAACACAATATCGAGCTCGGTCTGACGCCTCACGACGCGACCATCAAAGCGATGGAGGAAGTTTCGTCACCTGTCATTGCGATCGCACTCATCCTGGCTGCAGTATTCATTCCCACAGCTTTCATTCCCGGTATTACTGGCCAGCTTTATAAGCAGTTCGCAATCACCATCGCGATTTCGGTGCTCTTCTCGGCATTCAACGCGCTCACCCTCAGCCCGGCGCTTTCCGCCATGCTGCTGCGTCCCAAGAAGGAGTCTCGAGGACCCCTCGGCGCCTTCTTTCGCGGGTTCAACAATGTCTTCGGTCGCGCCACCGACGGGTACGTGAATATATGCAGGCACCTGATCCACAAAGCCGCTCTGGCATTTCTCCTGCTCGCCGGGCTGGCGGTGGGTGCGGGTTACTTCGGAAAACAGCTCCCGGGAAGTTTTCTCCCCGATGAAGATCAGGGATACCTCTATGCTGGCTTGCAACTGCCTAACGCGTCGTCTTTGCAACTCACCTCGGAGGCCGCGCGCGAAGTCGAGAAGATCATGATGGACACACCTGGCGTGCAATACGTCAGCACCGTCAACGGATACAGCTTGTTGAGCGGCGTCAGCGCCACCTACAGTGCATTCTTCTTTGTCTCACTCAAGCCCTGGGATGAACGCAAGACTCCGGAGGAGAGCTACGAAGGGATCAAAGCTCACCTTCAGCAGGCCCTGTCAAGAGTCCCAGGGGGACTTGCATTCTCGTTCCCGCCGCCTGCGATCCCCGGCGTGGGCACCTCAGGAGGCGCCACTTTCATTCTTGAAGACAGATCTGGCGGCAGCATTGACTTTCTCGCGAAACAGACCCAGGTGTATATGGCCGAGGCACGCAGACGCCCGGAACTGGCAGGACTCTTTACCACAGCCCTGTTCGGCGTTCCACAGGTCGGGGTAAAGGTGGACAACGCCAAGGCGATGACCCAGCAGATCCAGCTGAGCGACCTGTACCAGACGGTGCAGACGTTCATGGGCGGCTCGCTGATTAACTTCTTCAACCGCTTCGGCCTGCAGTGGCAGGTATATGTTATGGCCGACGGAGACTACCGGACCAGGGCTGACAATCTCGGCAAATTTTACGTCAGGAACGCTTCCGGCGACATGGTTCCGTTGAGTACGCTGACGACTACCGATGCGCGCAGTGGCGCCGAGTTTGTCATGCGCTACAACCTCTTCAACTGCGTGCAGATTAATGCCGCGGCCGCGCCCGGCTACAGTTCCGCTCAGGTCATGGCTGCGCTGGAAGATGTCTTCCACAAGACGATGCCTGGCCAGATGGGCTTCGATTACTCCGGCATGTCGTACCAGGAGCAAAAGGCGGCGCAAGGCGTTTCGCCCGGCATTATTTTTGGCATGGCCTTGTTTGTGGTTTTCCTCATCATGGCCGCGCAATATGAGAGCTGGACGCTGCCCTTCAGCGTATTGCTGGGACTTCCCATTGCCGTTTTCGGCGCGTTCTTAACGCTCTACCTTCGCCGGTTCGACAATAATGTGTATGCCCAGATTGGACTGGTCATGCTGATCGGACTGTCGTCCAAGAATGCCATTCTCATCGTAGAATTTGCCAAGCTTGAATACGACAAGGGCAAGCCGCTCATCGAGGCGACTCTAACCGGCGCCAGGGTGAGACTGCGGCCAATCCTGATGACTGCATTTGCCTTCATTCTTGGCTGCGTGCCCTTGTGGCGGGCATTCGGAGCAGGCGCCATTTCGCGCCAGGTGCTTGGAACGACGGTCATTGGCGGCATGCTTGCCTCCACCATCATCGCCATCTTCTTCGTTCCCGTCTCGTTCGACGTAGTGGAGCGCTTCGGCAACATCTTCAAGAAAGAGAAAGAATCGCCGCCAGCTACGTTGCCAAGCGTCTCGCACACGGAGGGGGACTAGCATGATCGCCAGACAACGGCTCATTGCAACTGCCCTCCTCTTCCTGACCGGCTGCACCGTCGGGCCCAACTACAAGCGTCCAACGATCGCCGCTCCCGATGCCTACCGCGGGCTCGATCCCAATGCTCCGCCGCAAACTACTGCCTCCTTTGCAGATGAAAAGTGGTGGACCGTCTTCGAAGACCAGCAATTGCAGGCCTTGATTCGCAAGGCAATTGTTCAGAATTATGACGTGCGCATTGCCGCGACTCGTGTGCTGCAGGCGCAAGCCTCGCTCGGTATTACTCGCGCCGACCAGTTTCCATCCATTTACGGTGGAGCAAGTGCGTCCAACGTGCAAATCCCTCAGTCAAAGACCTTACCGGTCACCAATACGAGTGCAAACCAGCTGAATCTTTCGCTGTCCTGGGAAATTGATTTTTGGGGCAAATATCGCAGGGCAACGGAATCGGCGCGCGCCACTCTTCTCGCCACCGAGTGGGGTCAGAAGGCCGTGATCTGGAGCCTCGTGAGCAATGTGGCTTCCGCGTATTTCCAGTTGCTGGAACTGGATGCCGAGATGCAGATCTCTCGAGATACACTCACCTCCCGCAACGAGTCATTGCGCCTGGTGAGGATACGGGAAACCGGCGGAACGGTCTCCATGCTTGATGTTCGCCAGTCTGAACAACTGGTCTACGCAGCAGCAGCGAACATTCCCGCCCTGGAGCGGAGCATTGAGCAGCAGGAAAACCTGATCAGCATTCTATTGGGTGACAATCCGGAACCCATCACTCGCGGAAAGCCCTTAATCGAAAATCATTTCCCGCCGACCGTTCCTGCAGGCCTCCCATCGGCGCTGCTGGAGCGCCGCCCCGACCTGCAGTCTGCCGAGCAACAACTCGTGGCAGCCAACGCACAGATCGGAGTAGCGAAGGCGGCATATTTCCCGGACATTAGTCTGACCGCCATAGCTGGCTACCAAAGTTCAGCTCTTACCAGCCTGTTTACTGGGCCCGCTGGTTTATGGAGTTTCGGTGGCCAACTGGCTCAACCGATCTTTACCGCAGGAAAACTTCGCGCCAACGTAAGATTAACCGAGGCGCAGCAGCAGCAAGCACTCTTGTTCTATCAGCAGTCCATCCAGCTGGCGTTTCAAGAAGTTTCCGACTCGCTCGTCGGCTACCGGAAGGATCAGGAGTACCGGGCACAGGAGGAGTTGTTAACTGCCGCGGCAGGAGACGCGGTTCGGCTCGCGAATCTTCAATATAACGGCGGCGTTACCAGCTACCTCGAAGTCCTCGACAGCGACACGCGCTACTTCAATGCGCAGATTGCCCTCGCTCAGGCACAGCTCGCCGAGCGGCTGGCCCTTGTGGAACTGTACAACGCGCTTGGCGGCGGTTGGCAGCAGCAATAAGGCGCTATCGCGGGCATCTGAGCTAGATAACTTGGCCGTCTCAGTGTAAATTCAAGTGCCTGATGAGATCGGAGAATCGCCCGCATAGCTACGCGATGAAGATATCGAGCATCGGGACTTTCCTTGTAGTGATCGTCTGCCTGCTCCTGGGTAGCTTTCCTCTGCTTGCAGCGGCCCAACAATCGACCCCTCAAACCACGCTAGGTCAATCGCAGGACACTCCTGAAGAAGAGCTCACGCCGCCCGGCCAGGTCGAGATTGAGGGGCGTCCCGTTCTGAACGTCTACGAGCCGGTCGCCGGTCTGACTCCTGAAGAGCGTGCGCAAGCCATTGCAGGACGCATCCTCTCTTTCGCGAGAGACGCCAGCCTCTCGCCAGAATCGATTCGCCTGCAAACACGGGATGCCTGGACCGAGATCTTAGCCGGCGACACGATGATCATGGCCGTCACCGACGCCGATGCGAAAGCAGCTGGCAAGGCGCGGCAGCAACTTGCTTTCGAGGACGCGGAAAGCATCCGGCGTACGGTTCAGATTTACAGGGAAGAACACAGCTGGAGAATGATTTTTCGCGCCATCCTCAAGACAGCCCTCGCAACGCTTGTCATGGTGGCTCTGCTTTGGCTTCTCCATCGGTTGAGGTTAGTGGTTCGCACTCAAATCGAATGGCGAGTCAAGACAAGTGAGCGCACCGCAAAGAAGTCCGCATGGCACGCTGCCGTCGCTTATCTTGGGCCAATTGTACTGGCGCTCGGCACACTCCTGCGATGGGTGTTCATCCTCGCTCTGTTGGAAACCTACCTGACCGTTACTCTCGGCTTTTACTCCGCCACCCGGGAAATTTCTCTAACCGCGACCCGGTGGATATTGACCCAATTGGAGACGCTGGCCAAGTCAGCAGTGGATTACCTGCCCAACCTGCTGGTCATCGCTGTAATTGCGGTAGTTACCCGCTATATAGTGGGCCTGATACGGCTGATCTTTGCTCAGATCGGTAAGGGTGACATAAAAGTTCGAGGCTTCTATCCCGATTGGGCCGAACCAACGGAAAAGCTGATACGCGTGATGGTCATGATTCTTGCCTTGATTGTGGGCTTCCCCTATCTTCCCGGAGCAAGGAGTCCGGCATTCCGGGGCATATCGATATTCGTGGGAGTACTGCTGTCGCTGGGCTCTTCGTCCGCCGTGGCAAACGCCATCGCCGGCATAATTCTGACCTACATGCGCTCATTCCTCATCGGCGATTGGGTTCAGATCGGCGACACCATGGGCGAAGTGATCGAGAAAAATATGCTGGTAACCCGCTTGCTCACTCCGAAGGCGGAGATTATCACGATCCCCAACGCCACGGTGATGAGCGGATCAGTCAAGAACTACAGTACCGAGGCGAAGAAGGCGGGCGTCATCTTCTACACAGCGGTGACGATCGGTTACGACGCACCATGGAGGACTGTTCATCAGCTGCTTCTCAGCGCCGCGCTTGCCACAGAGCATGTGCTGCGGGAACCCGCTCCATTTGTGCTGCAAAGAGCACTCGATGATTTCTATGTAACGTACGAACTCAACGCCTACACGGATACGCCCCGCGAGGTGCTGAACATATATTCGGATCTGCACCTCAACATTCAGGACAGGTTCAATGAAGCTGGCGTGGAAATTTGTTCGCCGCATTTCTCGTCGCTGCGTGACGGGAACACGATTGCAATCCCCGAAAACTACATCAAGCCCGACTACAAAGCGCCCGGTTTCCGGATCGACATGACAGAAACCGCGAACAACAAAAACATCCCACAAGCGACCCCAACCGCCAGGCCCGCTTCGGAGTAGTAATGGTGTGTTGGGGTATGGCAACGATTCGGTACAAAATGGGCCATTTGGTCTCATGCGGCTGATGCGGACCGTCTGAGAGTGTAACCGTACCGCTCGATACAATTGGTCGTCCACATGCCCGTCCAGAGAATGCTTAATTCCGAGGCGAAGAAATGCCAAAGATCCGAGTTGGCTACTAACCGCTCGCACGCCGAATCATCCGGAGAATTCTACGTTGCACAGGGATTTGATAGACTCTGGCCAAGACGCAAACTCGACGACAGTCGAACGTACATGAAATCATCCCTTTTGAAGTGACCGCTGCGAACGCCCTGGGGGCTCGCCAGCCCTCCTGAGGAGCCTTTGGATGAGTCCAGCAACGAAGATTTCTCCTGTTTCAACGAAGCCCGCAGCTTCCGCCAACATCAATCGGGAAGAGACTCCTTTCGAGGCGCTGGCCAGCATCTGCTCAGTTCTGGTGGTGGGCCTGTTCATTCTGACCTTCTTAGCTCAGAACTACCTCATTCCGTCAGGTTCGATGGAGAACACGTTGCTTGTAGGCGATCACCTGGTCGTCGACCAGATCACGCTGATGCCGCCCGCTTCGTGGATGCCGCTAATTAGGTATCGCGAGCCGAGGCGCGGCGATATCGTGGTCTTCCACAAGCCCGTCAATCAGCCTGGTATTGATGCCACTGACGCCGACGGAACACCACAATACACTCCCCTGGTGAAGAGATTGATTGGCGTGCCCGGCGATCATATTCATCTACGCAACGGCATTGTGTTTGTGAATGGTGTTGCACAGCCCGTGGGATTTGCGCAGCCGACAACGACGGATAACTTCAACGAGTTCCTCGACGATTTCCCCGCAGTACCTCCAGCCGAGGTGCCTGGGTCAACAGAGTCGTGGGCCGTGAACTTCTCGAGTTATATCCAGGACGGCGACCTGGTGGTTCCACCCGGCATGTATTTCATGATGGGCGACAACCGGCACAACAGCCTGGACTCGCGCTACTGGGGCTTCGTGCCGCGCGCTAACATACTTGGCCGTCCGCTTTTCAACTATTGGTCGTTCGAGGCCGCAGACGGGCAACTTGAACAAACAGGATTCGGTCACAAGCTCGCGTGGATCGGCCACGTTCTGGTGCATTTCTTCCCAGACACGCGCTGGAAACGCACTTTCCACGTCGTCCGTTGAACCGAAATTGTTAGATCCCGATTTGATCTTGGTGCGCTCCGGTAGTATGACCGCCTATGGAGAAGTTTCGGGGACGGCTCGCTCTGAAAGTGGCCCGGCTCACGCAAACCTTCTTCCCGGAATCCGATGGCCGGAACCATGGCATTCAGCAAATGGCCCATTTTGTACCGAATCGTTGCCATACCCCTGTTGCCCCGACTGGCCTATTTCAATTTTTTGCCAAGCCACGAATACTGCCAGCCTACTGAAATATTCTGGAAGTTTCCGCCATACCGTATGTAAGCGCCGTCACTGTAACTGAATTTGATCGACTGGTGTTTGGTCATTGGCAACGACAGAGTGGCGCCGACACGCGAGTTCCTTTCCGATGTCGATGGGCTTGGAACGCCATTGAGGCTGGTGCTGCCTCCGAACCAGAAGTTGCCATCCAGCGAAACCCACAGGCGAGGTCTCACATCGTAGCTCAGGTGACCTTCAAATGATCCGACAGGGCTCTTTGATTGTTCGGGCGCTCCGGGATAGAAATTCGGGTTTTCAGTGAAAAACCATACGCCGCCATAGGTATCGATCAGCCAATGCCCGCGGCGTTTCGACAAGCCAACTTCCGGCTCAAACGACCAGCGGTTCGTGCCGAAGTTAACGAGCTTTGTCGGGTCATACTGACTCGTGGGAGCCGTAAACTTAAAGCTGACGCCAATCAGCGTCTTTTGTCTCCATTTACTAAACTCCCGCAGGTCCATTGCTGGACCGCCCTTCAGATTCACCGAAAAGCGGAATGTGGAATCCAGTAAGCCCGAACGGTAGAGATGGGCTTCGACACCGGCCGCAGTTCCGTCAAAGTTGCCAACTCCGTAGGGCACAACAACGGCAACACTGGACGACCGCCCAAAGAAATTCAGGGAATGATAGTAGCTGAGGACCTGGACATTGACTCGTCCTGTCGCGCCTTCAATCGGGACAGCGTTGCCGAGAATGATGCTGCCATCGAAAAACGAATAGGTTAGATTCACCGCATTCGAACGCACGGGCGTGATCACATAGGCGCGAGGTGAGAGATCCTGCGCACGAAGGCTTGGGCAAGATGTCACGATCGCGGCCGCTAACAGGAACCTCAGGAAAAAACGCATGTCGAATCCAAAATGAGATTACGGCACAAAATTGCGTTTGTCTTAAAAACAATCGTCTCGGCAACTACTCAGTGATGAACCCAGTATTGCCGAGGAAGTGTGAGGTAGGATATACCGAATCGGCCAGCAGAAATGGCGGAGAGAGTGGGATTCGAACCCACGTTAGAGTTTCCCCTAAACACGCTTTCCAAGCGTGCGCCTTCAGCCACTCGGCCATCTCTCCAGAGACGTGAATCTCTTTTAAAGTTAACACATCTAGCCACTCCCGAACTGCCGCGCTCGACAGTGCCAAGCCCGGAAACTGAATAACGGAAATCACTTGAGCGGCTTATCTAATTCACGCTCTTTCGGAGTCACCACCTCATATTCAGGCTTGCTTTCACCCATCAGATATTTGTCGAACCATCCGGTGATGTTTTGCAGGCGCTCAATGCGATGCACCGGCACGCCCGAGCGTGACAACTCGTGCGACTCTCCCGGAAATCTCACCATGACAGTATTGATGTGCCGGTACTTGAGCATGCGAAAAAGCTGCTCGCCGCCGCTCGTTGGAGGCGTTCTGTAATCCGCCTCGCCCAGGATAAACATCATCGGCGTCTCGATGTTCTTTGCATAGGTGATCGGCGACCTTGCGCGAAAATCCTCCGGTGTCTCAAAAGGAGGCCCTTTAAACCACGTCGGCTGAAAGAGCGTGAAGTCAGCCGTGTACCACCAGGATGTCCAGTCAGAAATATCGCGCTGCGAAACCGCCGCGGCGAATCGCGTCGTCTGTGTCACCGTCCAGTCGGTGAGCAGACCGCCACCGCTGCCTCCCGTCACGCCGAGCTTTTTGTCGTCAATGTACCCGCGACGAACCAACTCATCGACGCCGGCCATCAGATCTTTATAGTCGTCGCCCGGATAGTGATACTGAATGATGTTTCCAAAATCTTGCCCATATGACGTGCTCCCGCGCGGGTTCGGATAGAGCACCACATATCCCTTCGCCGCCATGAAAAGAAATTCCTGATCGAAGACATAGCCGTAAGCACTATGCGGGCCGCCGTGAATATTCAGAATCAGCGGATACTTCTTATGCGGATCGAAATCATACGGCTTCTGCACCCACGCCTGAATCTGCTTGCCATCGAAGCTCTTGTAAGTGATCTCCTCCGGCGCAGCAAGGTTCAGCTGCGAAAACAGCTCATCGTTAACATGCGTTAGTTGCTTCTCTTTGCCATCCTGCGCAATAGAGAACAGATCGCCAATCATCAACGGCGTTGAAACCAGACCGATCATATTCGAGTGATCGGTGGAGACAGCAAATAGCTGGATTGTCTGATCGCCTGAAGTGAACTCCGTGACCTTGCCGCTTGAGGCATCCACCTTCACCAAATTTGCGCGGCCTTCCTTCGTAGAGACATCGAGCAACGTATGATCATCCAGCCATACCGGGCTGGTGCGACCCGCAGCACGAGGCGCGCGGTTATCTCCGCCAATCGAATCGCCGATATCGTAGTCGTAATCCGTCGTGATGTTCTTCGGTTCAGCGCCAGACTTCAGAGCAAGCGTCCACAGGTGCGGTTCAGAAAACGACCGTGGAGGCACATTCGTAGCTCCGCGAAACGCCACTTGCGTGCCATCGGGACTGATGACCATGCTCTGCGCATTGAAGGGAATCGACGCAGCCAGACTCGCGTCCCCACCACTCACAGGCACAGAATAGATCGCGCTCTTTGGAGCCTCGTAGTACGGCTCGTCCGAAGTCTCGCGAAAGAAATAAATACGGCTTCCATCCTGCGTCCACACCGGATCGGAATCGCCAAGCCGTCCCCACGTGATCTGCTTTGGCTTGCTCGGTTTCTCACTCGCGCCAACATCCATCATCCAGAAATGTTCCGGATGATCGAAGTCGAGATAGCCCTCGCCATTCATGCGATAGACCGCGCGCGTAATCACGCGCACATCGCTCTCCGGCGGCTCATCTTTGCTCTTCGCCGCATCCGGCTTCGACTCGTGCTTCTGCCATTCCTCGGGCGTTGTGCCGCTCGTAATCAACAAATGTTTTCCGTCAGGAGACCAGTGCGGATCACCCGCGCCTTCCGGCAGATCAGTAATACTTTCCGCCTCACCCCCGGCAAGGCTCAAGAGGTAAATTTGCGGCTTGCCCGTCTTGCCGTCTTTCTCAATGGCGCGCGCAAAGGCAAGCGTCTTGCCATCCGGAGACCAGCGCGGCTGGCTGTCATGCGGACCCGCAGTCAACCTCCGCGGCGCACTACCCGAATCACTCAGGTCAAGGAGCCACAGAGACGTCGCATAGCCTTTGTGATCAGGTGTTACATCGACGCGCACAAAAACAACGCGCGACCCATCCGGAGACATCTGCGTATCGCCGATCCAGCGAAACTGATACAGATCGGTCTCCGTGATATTTCGTTTCGCTTGTGCCGAAATCCTGGCATCGGTAGAGAGGATCAAAAAACAGGCAGCATAGAACAAGAGCTTCACAGCGCGCATGGCAGGCTCCACATATTCATTCACAACAGCATTGGATAGAGTTGTACCATGCACGTGCAATCGACGCGGATCGATCTGAAGAGGGAATTGCGCTCATTGCTCGCCCTTGCCATCCCTGTCATCTTTTCTGAGTTGGGATGGATGTCCATGTCTATCGTCGACACGATCATGGTGGGCCGCCTCAGCGCGGAAGCGATCGGCGCCGTCGGCATGGGCAACGCCATCTACTACGCTCCCGCGCTCTTCGGTATCGGTATTCTGCTCGGACTCGACACGCTCGTTTCGCAGGCCTACGGGCGCGGCGACTTCGACGAATGCCATCGCTGGCTTTCGCAAGGCGTGTACGTCGCCATTGCCTTCACGCCACTATTGATGGTGTTTCTATGGGCCGCGCCGCTCGCGTTCCCGTATCTCGGAGTCAATCCAGCAGTCCGCCAGCAAACATCCGACTACCTGCGCATGCTCAACTGGGGCACGCTCCCGCTGCTGCTCTACGCCTCCTTCCGTCGCTACCTGCAGGGAGTGAAGCGTGTCGGACCCGTCACCTTCGCGCTCATCTCCGCAAACCTCATTAACTGGGCAGGGAATTGGGCCCTCATTTACGGCCATCTCGGATTCCCCGCCATGGGCGTGCGCGGCTCGGCACTCTCTACATGTCTGGCGCGAGTCTACATGGCGGCGGTTCTTATCTTTGCCGCGTGGAAAAACGAAGCAGGCCGTGGCCACTCTCTCTTTGAACACTGGCCCGGCGTCATCTTCAGCCGCATTAGATCCTTGCTGAAACTCGGAGTTCCAGCCGCAGGCCAGATCGTAATGGAAGTTGGAGCCTTCGGTGCAGCAACCGTAATGGCCGGCCGTCTCACCCCCGTCGCCCTCGCTGCGCATCAAATCGCCCTCAACTGCGCGGCCTTTTCCTACATGGTTCCTCTCGGAACCTCAGCAGCAGCAGCCGTTGCCGTAGGTCACGCCGTTGGTGCCGGTGACGGTCCCCGAGCACGACGCGCAGGATGGCTGGCTCTTGCCATCGGAGTCGGCTTCATGGCCTGCGCAGCCGTGGTCTTCCTCCTCGCTCCGCACGCCGTACTCGTCGTCTATACAAATCAGGAAGCGGTAGTGGCAATGGGTGTGCCGCTGCTCGCCCTCGCCGCAGCATTTCAAATCTTCGACGGCATCCAGACCATCTCCACCGGAGCATTGCGGGGATTGGGCGAAACCCGCGTCCCCATGCTAGCCAACTTCGCCGGATACTGGATCTTCGGCCTGCCTCTCGGCTACATCCTCTGCTTCCACCACCAGCAGGGAATCTTCGGCCTATGGACCGGCCTCACACTTGCACTCATCTTCATCGCCCTCGTCTTGCTTTTCCAGTGGTGGCGAGAATCTTCGCGTTTGGCCGATGTTCGCCCCTAGACCGTTGAGGTTAGACTTCTCAGGCCATGCCAACAGGCGCAGCTTCCGCCTCATGCGCCGTGCTCGTCATCCGATCTGACTCCTTAAAAGTAAAGAAGAACAGCACCAGAACCACCGCCGAGCAAGCTGCAGAAACCAGCCATATCGACCGCCACGCATGCGTAATCAATCCGTTGACTCCCGTAAGCGTGTACAGGTCAACAACATACCCCGAGAGCCATGACCCCACCAGCATGCCCGCGCCATAGGTGATCAGCGTAATCATCCCCTGGGCCGCTGCGCGCAGCGCAATCGGAGCCTTCCTGTCGACGTAAATTTGGCCGGTCACAAAGAAGAAGTCATAACAGATGCCGTGCAGCAGAATCCCCAGCCACAACATCCACATCGCCGGGCCGGCATTGCCGTAAGCGAACATCACATAGCGCAGCACCCACGCCGACATGCCCGCAATCAGCATGTACTTCACGCCCAGCCGCCGGAAAAACCAGGGAATCAGCAGCATGCAGAAGAGCTCCGACATCTGCCCGCCCGTCATCTTGCCCGCCGCATTCTTCACGCCGGTTTCATTCAGATAGAGATTCGTAAACGCATAGTAGAACTGCAGCGGAATGCAGATCAGAAACGACGCCATCGCAAAAATGGCAAAGCTGCGCTCGCGGAAGAGTCTCCGCACTTCCATTGGAAACAGGTCGCTCATACGAAACTGAACCGACTTCATCAGCGGCGGCGTATCCGGAAGCGTCAGTGCATACAAAGCCATCAGAAACGAAGCCCCAGCCGCCACCCGCATCGGCACAGAGGTCGCTTCCAACCGCAACGTCCCAATCAGCAGCCCGGCAACAATCCACCCGCCAGTCCCCAGAACGCGAATTGGCCCGAACTCGGTCTTCGGGTCCTTCATCTGCCGAAACGCCAGCGAATTCGTCAACGCCATCGTGGGCATATAGCAAAGCGCATGAAGCAGCACAAGAATGTAGACCGGTAAAAACGAAGTTTGCAGGGAAGCCGCCACAAGCAGCAACCCGCCTAAGAGATGAACAGCAGCGAGCACCTTTTGCGTAGCAAACAGCCGATCGGCAATGATGCCCACGAGAAACGGCGAAACGATGGCGCCTACAGCCGTTGTCCCGGCCACCAGCCCAATCTCAGCACCGGAGAATCGCAGCGACTGGCCCAGCCAGGTTCCCAGAGTCACATACCACGCACCCCAGATGAAGTACTCCAGGAACATCATCAACGCGAGCCTAACTTTCATCTACTCGATTCACCCCGAGAACAGCCTATTTCATTTAGAGGATTGAAGACACGCGAATTCGTCGAGCCCAAATCATGCGTTGATAGGGACTTTTAACGTCTCCGGTTAGCTTTACAGTAAACATGATTGAAGGAGCCTGAAATCAAGATGTTAGAGGTGAAGATCACATCCAGTGCTTATGTTTAATACGTCTGATAACAGATATTCTGTTAACTAAAGCGAGCTGCCACATTATTCTCTTCACGATCTATGTAACGGTCATTTTGCTAACCAACAAAGAAGGCCCGCCTTTTAGCCAGCCTTTCCATTCACTAACAAAACTTCCCAGCTAGACACCAATCACAGCGCACAGTTCCTTCACCGCATCCGCACTCTTCTGCAGAGCCGCCGCTTCGTCAGCCGTAAGCTTGATCTCGATAATCTGTTCCAGCCCGCGAGCGCCCAGCTTGCAAGGCACGCCGACATACAGACCCTCAATCCCATACTCGCCCTGCAAATACGCCGCGCAAGGCAGAATCTTCTTCTTGTCCTTAAGAATGGCCTCAACCATCTCCACTGTAGCCGCCGAGGGCGCATAGTAAGCGCTGCCAGTCTTCAGGTGCTTTACGATCTCAGCCCCGCCATCGCGCGTTCTTTGTACTAATGCCTCAAGCTTCGTCTTTTCAATCAGTTCAGTAATAGGAATTCCAGCAACGGTTGAATATCTTGGCAGCGGAACCATCGTGTCCCCATGTCCACCCAGCACAAAGGCCGTGACATTCTCCACCGAAACCTTCAACTCTTCCGCAATAAAAGTCCGGAAACGAGCCGAATCCAGCACACCAGCCATCCCAATCACGCGCTCCCGATTGAACCCAGCCTGCTTGAAAGCTGCCTGGGCCATCGCATCCAGCGGATTCGAAACGATAATGAGGATGCAGTTCGGCGATGCCGCCGTGACCTTGCTCACCACATCCGACATGATCTTGTAGTTGGTATGCAGCAGATCGTCGCGGCTCATGCCCGGCTTCCGCGGAATCCCCGCCGTAATCACTACAATGTCAGAATTCGCCGTATCGGCATAGTCATTGGTGCCGGTGATCTGGCAATCGCGCTTCTCAATCGGCATCGCCTCCAGCAGATCGAGCCCCTTGCCCTGCGGAATCCCCTCGACCACGTCGATCAAAACGACGTCGGCCAGTTCCTTCGAAGCAATCCAGTGCGCCGCCGTAGCGCCCACATTCCCTGCACCAACAATCGTTACCTTCTTACGCATTACTTCTCCCATGAATAGTTGTCTACTCATTGTTAGGGTTGTGGCCTGTTTTCAGGAGGCCAGGACGAAGTTGGGGAAGTCCTCGAACACCCAATTGTTTT
>Ga0209773_10000046_pt1 | contig 32278 bp, 27 predicted proteins | sample BogFormECP14_OM1_FD_188244 | JGI IMG/M metagenome (GOLD analysis project Ga0209773, IMG submission 188244) | Bog forest soil microbial communities from Calvert Island, British Columbia, Canada - ECP14_OM1 (SPAdes) (version 2) | ecosystem: Environmental > Aquatic > Freshwater > Wetlands > Bog ... | reverse complement strand
CGAGACGCGGGACGAGAATGTCTTCGAATTGGATCCAGAGGAGCTTCGGGTTTAGTTTTTTGTTTGGCATGGTTTGGGTCCTAAGAGAGAGGGGTGTGGGAAGAGCAAGATGCCGGGCTGAAGCCCGGCGCTACAACGGCATTTACTTGCGGTTTTTGTTTTGCTACGCAGGCAGGAGTGCCTGCGCTACTGGTGCTAGCGTTCGTAGACTGACCCATGCCTGGAACCGGGAGATGCCCAACCTAGGTCGGCGGCTGGAACGGAAAAGCAAGCTGCCGGGCTGAAGCCCGGCAGCTACACGAGCGGAGAGGCAGCGAGCCGGAGCGCCCCCAAAAACAAAAACGCCCCGACCAGAGTCGGGGCGTAAATTTCTACCTGCACAGTGTACTACAACAGCGGTCTCTTGTCAAGTAAAACCCGCACAAAAAATAAAATCGGCGTAAGCCGCTGGATTGCCGGGAGATAGCCAAAGCCTAGACCCAAGACCCGCCCTCATAACCCGAGGACGGGGCACCCTCCACATAACTAGGAGTCTAGGCCAGCCGTCCCATCACGACTGCGTGGTCACATACCCAGCCAAGATGCGGTCGATCTGGCGAAGATGGTTCAAGTCGTGTGCCGCTTCCAAGCGGACGAACTCCTCGACGGTTTGGCGTCCGCGTACCTCGTGGACCCCGTAGCACTCGACCCACCGTGCGCGCGGGACGGACTCCAACAGCCGCAGGTTGCTCTCGCGCAGCGCCCGAAAGACCCCCGCCGAAAGGCTCGCGTCTTGCTGCGCGTAACCCAAGCGCTCTGCCCATGCGGCCTCATCCCACCACGTCAGGGCCACGCCGGGATTCGCCAGCATGTTTCGTATTCGCCACCCCATGGCCAGCTCCGCGTCCGCCAAGTGGGCTACGATCTCGGCGATGGACCACTTTTCAGGTGCGGGACGCCGGATCAACTCCTCGGGCGCGACATCGCGCAGTCGACGGTCGAGCTGGGATGGAGTGGCTTGTTGGACGCCGATGGGATCCTGATCGCCAAGATAGCTCAGGACGCGGTTTCGGTAGGCTTCGAAGGTCTCTGCCATTGGTCCTCTCGGTCGAAAGGTAAACCCAGGACCCGCCCTCAAAAACCGAGGACGGGGCACCCACGCCAGAATCAGGAGGGCATCTTGGCCAGGCACTCTTCGCAGTAACCGCCAACTTCTGTGCGCGACACGGTGACCTTCATCTTGAAGTCGCGCGCGATCTGCTGCTTCAGCTGCTCGTAGAGGCGGCTCTCGAATTCGCGGACCTTGCCGCACCGCAGGCACGCCACATGGATGTGGTCGCGCGGGCCGTGGCTCTCATAATAGTGACGGTCGCCGCGCAGGTGCAGCAGGTCTAGCTCGTCGATAAGTCCTTGTTTTTTAAGCAGATCGATGGTGCGGTAGACGGTGACAAGGTGAACGCCGGGGTCGATTTTTCGCGCCCGCTCGAGGATTTGGTCCACGTCCAGGTGCTGCTCGGCGGCGTCCATTACTTCCAGGATGACCCGCCGCTGCCGCGTCAGCCGAATCCGCCGCTCGCGGATCGCTTGCTGCAATTTCCCGGTCGTCTCCGAGGTGTTGATGCGCTCGCCCGTGGAAACCCGGTGGGTCGGTGATGCCGCCATCTGCTGCGCTCCTGCTGTGCGGTCCCGGGTCAATTAGGGTGGAACGGCAACAGCCGCACCACGTCATTGTACATAACGAAGGCGAAGAGCACCAAGAGGAACACCAATCCGACCTGCACAAAACGCTCTTTGAAGGCCAGGCTGAAATCGCGGCGGCGAATTCCTTCGAGAGTCAGGAGGAGAATATTTCCGCCGTCGAGAATGGGAATCGGCAAAAGATTCAAAATGCCAAGGTTAAGGCTGATCATAGCCATCAAAGTGATAGTGTCAACGGGGCCCTCTTGCACTGCTTGACCGGCCTGCACAGCGATTCCAACAAAACTTTGAAGCTGGCGCACAGAAAGTTTCCCGGTGATCAGTCTTCCGATGACTTCCAACAGCTTGCCCGTGGCGCCAACGGTTTCCACGCTGGCTTCCTTAACCGAAGCGGTGAACGTCATGTCGCGAAATTCCCACTGGCCCTGGGGGACCACGCCGATGACCCAGATGGGCTTGCCTTGTTCGTCTTTTTCGGGCATCGGATGGATGACCAGAGTGACTTCGCTGCCATTGCGTTGCACCAGTGTGTGCAACTCTTGTCCGTTGCAGTGCCGAATAAGTTCGACGTAGTCCTGCCAGGTCTTCACGGGAGTGTTGTTAACGGACAGAACGAGGTCGCCAGTTTTCATTCCACCGCGCTTTGCGGGCTTGAACCAGGAGACCTGTCCGACCATGGGCGGCACGAAAACGGTTCCGAGAGGCTGGTCAGGGCCTTTCAGATCGGCTGCCTTGACTTCGACAATTTGCTGGGTTCCCTGATGGTCAACGCTGAAACGCAGCAGGCTGTCGGGGGTTACTTTTGCGAGGAAATCATCCACCTTTGCCCAGGATGGCGTTGAGACGTCGTTGATGGCAACAATCTTGTCCCCGTCGATCACGCCGGCCTTTGCGAGCGGGCTTGTTTTCGGGAGGTTGGTGACCACCATGGGTTTATCCAGGTACGCCGGGTAAGGGTATCCTTTGATGGCATAGAATCCGCCGAGGAGCACAACGGGAAGCACAAGGTTTACCGCCGGGCCTGCGACGGAAATCAGCGCGCGCTGCCAGCGCGGCTTGCTCATTAGTTCATCCGGCGCGCCGGTGGGGGCGGCCGCCCCGGAATCCACTTCGGACAAATCCTGTCCAGCCATGCGCACATAGCCGCCGAGAGGAATCGCGCTAATGCGGTAATCGGTGGCGCCGCGCTTGAATCCAAAGAGCCTGGGTCCAAAGCCGATTGAGAAAACGTCAACGCGGACTTTGAACAGACGGGCAACGACGAAGTGTCCCCATTCGTGGAGGAGCACCATCAGGCCCAGAACCAGGAAAACGCCAATCAAAGTACTCATGTACGCTTGATGCTCCTCGTCGAGTTTTAGGAAGCCGCCGCCGCCGTGACTGCCAGCCGCTCGACTTCTTCTTTTGCTATGCGCCGGGCTTCCGCGTCGGCGGCCAGCACGTCGTCCATCTTTTCAAACTTTGTGCGCGGCGTGCGGCCCAGCACGCGCTCGATGACTTCCGCGATGCCCAGAAACGGCAGACGCCGCTCCAGAAACGCGGCTACGGCAACCTCATCCGCTGCGTTCAGGGCGCATGGCAATGCCCCGCCCTTCTTCATCGCTTCGCGGGCCAGACGAAGGCAGGGAAAACGCCGGGTAGAGACTTTTGCGAAATCCAACCGCCGCAGCTTGCGCCAATCCAAGGCTACCTGATTAGACGCTACTCGCTCGGGATAGGTTAACGCATATTGGATGGGCATGCGCATGTCGGTTGGGCCGAGTTGCGCCAAAATTGAACCGTCCACGTATTCGACCATGGAGTGAATGGTGGACTGCGGGTGAATCACCACGTCGATCTGGTTGGGGCGTACGCCGAAGAGCCAGCGCGCTTCGATGACCTCGAAACCCTTGTTCATCATCGTGGCGGAATCGATGGTGATGCGGTTGCCCATCTTCCAGTTTGGATGCGCGAGGGCTTGTTCTGGCGACACGCTCTGGAGTGCGGCCAGGGGCGTTTTGCGGAAGGGCCCTCCGCTGGCTGTCAGCACGATGCGCTTCACTTCGGCATGCGTTCCGCCGCGCAGGCATTGGTGAACGGCGTTGTGCTCGCTGTCCACGGGGAGGAGTTCGCGGCCGGCTTTTTTTGCGGCGGCCATGACTAATTCGCCGGCTGCGACGAGGACTTCTTTGTTCGAGAGCGCGACGGTTTTTCCTAGTTTGACGGCTTCGTAAGTGGCTTCGAGGCCGACGACGCCTACGGCTGCGGAGACTACGATATCGGCCTTGGAATGCGATCCGACGGCAAGCATGCCTTCGCGGCCGTGGTGAATCGCAGGTAGCGGAGAGATTCCTTTTGCGCGGAGCAGAGCAGCCAGTTCATCAGCCTTCTTTGCGTCGCCAACAGAGACCAATTCAGGCTTGTGCCGCTCGATCTGGCCGACCAGTTCATCCAGGTTGCTACCAGCGGCCAGCGCTGAGACGGCGAACTGCTCGGGCAGCGCTTCCACCACGGAAAGACACTGCCGCCCAATCGAACCCGTTGAACCCAAAATGGCTAGCTGTTTCAAAGAACTGTTCTCTTCTCCGATTGAAGGTGAAACAAAATACGAGAGACAGACAGGAATGTCTGTCCCACCTTGCACGCTCTTTAGACCTACCTGTTGGGGAAGTAGATCCAAATCCAATAGTACCAGACAACGGGAATTGCCAGAATCAGCGCGTCGATCCGATCAAGGACGCCGCCATGCCCCGGGAGCAGGGAGCCAGAATCTTTCACGCCAGCGCTGCGTTTGTAGGCCGATTCGAGCAAATCACCGGCCTGCCCGGCAATGTTGCCGACAACGGCCATCGCCAGGAAATGGGGCAACGGGACGTTCACATACCTAGCGAATACGACTGCAACAAGTAAAGCCCCCAGAATGCTCGCGATGCTGCCCTCCCAGGATTTGTTAGGGCTCAGAATGGCGGCGAGTTTGTGTTTTCCGATAGCTCTGCCAACGAAATACGCTGCCGAGTCGCCGATCCAGGTAATGACCAGCACAAAAAAGAGCAAGGATGGTCCCAGGGAAGGGATGCCATGAAGTCGAATCGCAAAGGTCAGGGGAAACGCAACGAGGAGGAGACCGCTTGAGCTGATTCCTGCGGCGGGCAAACCTTCTACCATGGGACGTTTTGTCCACAGCGTTAGCACGGTAACACCGAGCAAGAAGATAAAAAAAACGTCGCCAACTGTCGCAGGAAAACGAAAGCTGGATTCAGCGTATCGCTCCATCCATAGGCGCAGAGTAGTTCCCTCACGCGGAATGGCGATGTAGTCCACAGACGGCAGACCGGTGGCCCAAAACTGATTAAAGACGAGCAGCAACGCACAAGTGGCCGTCCAGAAACGATACGCGCGATGGCCGATTGAGTCGCCCAGCGAGAAAAACTCGAAGAGCGCCAGCAGCATGACGAGCGCGAGGCCCAGAGTCAGGGCCCACGTTGGAGCCCACAAAACGAGGGCGACTGCAAATGGAATCAGGACCGCGGCTGTGGCCACGCGCTTCCAGGTCATAGAACGGAAATACCTCGAGGAATCATTCGATACATCTCACCATATCGAGAGAAATAAATCACGGGGGAGAAGCAGAAATTTGGGAGAAGCGCGGAATGGGAGACTCGGTTAGAGTTCGGGAGATTCGCGCAAACGGAGAAAAAACGCCGCCAGGATGGCGGCGCTACGAAGAAAAATCGCTTACTCGCCGACTACGCGGGCGGATTCTTCTGTTTCGGCTTGGCCTTCCCGGATGCCGCCGTAACGGCGCTCGCGCTTTTGGAATTCGACCAGGGCATCGAGCAGGCGGGCGCGGCTGAAATCGGGCCAGAGCGTTTCTGTCACGAAAATTTCGGCGTAGGCAATCTGCCAGAGCAGGAAATTGCTGACGCGCATCTCGCCGCTGGTGCGGATGAGCAAGTCCGGGTCCGGCAGGCCGCTGGTGTACAAATGACGGGATAGACTTTCTTCGGTGATGGCGGCGCGGCTTGCGTGGCCGTTCTGTTCGGCCAGAATGGCGTTCATGGCGTCCACAATTTCCGCGCGGCCACCGTAGTTCAGCGCGACACAGAGGACCATGCCTTGATTTCCGGCGGTGCGCTCCATGGCGTCGCGGACGTCGTCCTGTACGCCTCGCGGCAGTTCGTCGGTGCGTCCCAGGAAGCGCATGCGGATGTCGTTCTTTTGGATCAACGGCATTTCCCGGCGCAAATATTCGCGCAGGAGCTGCATCAGGAAGTCGATTTCGGTTTTCGGGCGGCGCCAATTCTCGACGGAGAAGGCGTAGAGGGTGAGCGCCTCGATTTTCAGGCGCGCGCAAGTCTCGATGGTTATACGCGCGGATTTCGTGCCGGAACGGTGGCCTGCTACACGGGGCAGATGCCTCTGTTGTGCCCACCGCCCGTTGCCGTCCATGATGACGGCCACATGACGCGGCAGGCGCGCCAAATCGAGCCTTTCGAAGAGGTCGGCTTCCTCGGGCGTCAAAGGTCCCAGCGCACTCAAAGTCGGGACTTGCAGAGTCGTGTGTGATTTTGTCAGCGGCACGGGTTCCTGAGGGCTTTTCCTTTACGCCGCAAAGTTAACATACGATTTGGCCGCGGCGCAATCCCGGGGTGCCGTGTCGAACATCATTGGCGGGATCAGCCTGTGGGAGTGCCAATCTGGAAGATCGAGGTATAGACGAGAACGAGCGTCAAAATGATCATGGCAATGGCCGTCACCCACGCGACGATGTTGAACGTGAGGGTATTTACGTGCTCACCCATAAGGTCTCGGCGATTTACGAGCAACAGGATGAAGATAATCACGATGGGCAGCCAGATGCCGTTGCCAACCTGCGAAAAAATGAAAATTTTCCACAGCGGCACGTGCGGAATCAAAATAATGCCCGCCCCGACCACGATTAAAATCGTATAAAGACTGTAAAAAATCCTGGCATCTTTGAATTTGTGGTCGATGCCGGCTTCGAACCCGAGTCCTTCGCAAATGACATGCGCGGTCGAAAGGGGAAGGATGGACGCGGCGAAGAGCGAGGCGTTCAGGAACCCGAACGCAAACGTATATCCGGCCCACTTCCCTGCCAGCGGAATTAGAGCCTGGGCGGCTTGTACGGCGTCCGAGACGTTGCGCTGGCCATGCGCGTAAAGGGTTGCCGCGGTGGCCACGATGATAAAGAACACGATCACCATGCAACTGATGCTGCCGACTAAAACGTCGGCGCGTGCCTGCGGGTACTGTCTGGGCCCGACTTTTTTCTCGACGAAACCGGCCTGCAAATAGAAAAACTGCCAGGGGGCGATCGTCGTTCCGACCAGAGCCGTCAATGTGAGAAAGTACCCCGATTCAAAATGAAAGTTTGGAATGACAGTGTGCTCCGCGGCCATCAACCAATCCGGCTTGGCGAGGATCGCCGAAATAATGTAGGTGACATAGAAACCGCAGGCGATCAGGAAGATGACTTCCACCTGCTTGTAGGTGCCTCGAAGCACCAAAAACCAAACCAGAATCGCGGCGATAGGAACAGCAATGTACCGGCTGACGTGGAACATCTCCATGGACGCGGCCACGCCGGCAAATTCTGCGACCACGTTGGCCAAGTCGACGAAGAAGCCAGTGACCATCACAAAAAACGTTGGCCGGAAACCGAACTCCTCGCGGATCAGGTCGGAGAGTCCTTTGCCGGTGATGACGCCCATGCGCGCGCACATCTCTTCGGTGACGTACAGCGCGATGGTCATGGGAATCAACGACCACAGCAGCGCGTAGCCATATTGCGCGCCGGACTGCGTATACGTCGCGATGCCGCCGGCGTCGTTGTCCACGTTGGAGGTAATGAGGCCCGGGCCGACGACCGCGAGCAGCAAGGTCAAACGGCGGCGCAGGCCGCGAATCTTCTGCTGCAGATTCTGGCCGCGCGATTGCAGGCCCTCGAAGGCCGAAGTTATGGATCCCCAGTTCATTCGTCGCTTCCAATGCCCTCTTTAATATTTCACCAGCCGCGAAACTACATCATCGACGGTTACAGTGCCGACGGGGTGATTCTCCTCATTCACGACCGTCAGCATTCGCAAATTGTATTTGTCGAATAGTTCAAATACCTCCTGTTCCTGCGCGTCCACAGGAATGCTCAAGAGAGGCTCGCTTTTCAGATCGGCCATGGTCTGTTCCGGAGCGGCGAGCAGAAGACGGGCGACGGAGACGGTGCCGGAGTACGCCGCCTTGCCATCGAGCAGCACGATGGTATCGAGCTGCTCCAAGTTCAGCTCCAGAGTGCGGATCCATGCCAGCACTTCTTCGCGTTTCGTGCCTTCTCCGACGAAGACATATTCCGTGTTCATCATGCCGCCCGCCGTCGAGGGATCGAAGGAGAGCAGTTCGCGGACTTCGTCCGCTTCCTGTCCGGGCATTTCTTCGAGCAGTTCATCCGAAGTTTCCTTAGGAAGTTCGGCGAGTAGGTCGGCGGCGGCATCGGGCGCCATTTCTTCGAGGATGTCGGCAGCCTTCTCGGGGTCGAGTTTTTCGACGATCTGCGTGGTTAGCCGTTCATCGAGCTCGGCCAGCACAGCGGCAGCGGTTTCTTCATCGAGCGAGGCGATGATGCCCTGGCGCTCGGAGGCCGAGAGATGTTCCATGATTTCAGCGAGGTCCGCCGGGTGCAGGTCTTCGAGCTTTTCATGCGAAATGCGCAGTTTTACGCGCCGCATCGGGTCGGACTCGATAAGGTTGACGAACTCCCAGCGAATGACGCTTTGTGGCAGCTTGCGCTGCAGCTTGCGAATCACGCCTGGGGAGACGACTCCTTGCAGCAGCCTGCGTACGGCTCCCGGCAGGCCTACATCCACCTGAGTTACGCGCAGCTCGGTGTTTCCGTTGTTGCGCTGTTCGGTCAGGTCGACGTCGTTCACCCGAACGACCTTGCGGCCCCGAGTGTCGATAATTTGCTGGTCCATAAGGTCTTTGCGGACCGCAAGCAAAGCTTCGTTGGGTTCATAGAGCTGCAGCGCGCGCTCACTGACGTTCAGGCGAATCGTTCCCGGAGCGAAAGTGGCCACCTGGTCATGGCGGGCGATCAAGGGCTGGAACTTTCCGCGCGAGAGCAGGAAATGAGAGAGGCGGTTGGTGGCCTGCGACGGCTCGATGAAAAATTCGCGCACGCGGCCCACGAAGCTGCCCTGGGAGTCGTAGGCTTCCGCGCCGATCAGTTCTGTGGCGTAGAGTTCCATGATGATGCCTTTCCAAACGGCCCGAAGGAGGGCGGCGGTTTAATCGCTGGCCACTTCGGGTCGTCCAAAAACAAAAAACCCGCGATACCGAAATGACCTCGGCCGCGGGCAAGTGCCTGAAGAAAATGGACTTACCGTTAGCCCGATGCGGACCCTCCCCACCCTACCGCCAGCGGGAGGCGATGTGCCTCGCGCGACATTGCCCAATCGCTGTTCCCGAACCTTGTGGCTAAAAATCGCTCTGTCTCGAAGCGACCAGGCCCAGGTTCGAGTTCGTTGGACGTACTCATCGGAAGAGAATCCACCTTTTATGCGCGGGCAAAATTCGCCTGCGTTTACCGCAACTGATTAACGGGAGCAATTACGCTGCCAATCAACAGCTACACGAGCAGTGATAAGCCGGGCGCGAAACAATGTCAAGAAAAAATGACCAGTTTTGTAAATATTTTTGAATTTTCTTTTCGGATGGCTACTTTGTGCGCTGAAACACCATGTCGCCCGGTTTTTGACCGCGTCGGCGGCAGTCCTCCATGTAGAGAGAGAGATAATTTTGCAGGATGTAGTCGCGGTTCGAGTAGCCGAGCGTCTCGGCCGCGCGGTCGATGGCACCGGGAGGGCCTTCCAGCTCAACGAAAGTACCGATGCAGGTTTCGTCGAGTTCGATTAGTAATCCCTTAGCCCAGCGGGCGGAAGCGGGCAGACGAAAGGTGGTGCGGTACTTTTCATAGCGGAACCAGCCGTTCATTCCCAGACCTTCGAAGATTTTGGCGAGTTCTGCCGCGTTCGTTACTTCCAGCTCGAGCTCCTCGCGGATCTTGTGACGACTCGGTTGTTGTACAGAGTGAGCAGGCGCATGTGGTAGTGCGAATGGCCGTTTGAACGTCAGGAGGATGCGCTGTGCTGAAGATGAATTGCTCGATTTGCGCTGCTTTGATCCTGGCTCCTGGGTCTCGGTTCGAATGCGGAGCAATTGCCCATTTTTGCCGAGGGCGCCTTCTGGCGTGTCGAAAAGAACGTTCCACTCATGCACGCGGCCCGAATCGTTGCCGACGAGATGCGCGCCGAGCTTCTTTAACTTGAGCCGCAAAGCCTTTACGTCGCTGATTCTCAGCTTGATTTCGATTTCCTGCGCCATTTCGTCCTGGGGCCGCGTTGACCCGGCTTCCTCCTGCCGCTGACTTCCGTTAGTATAGCGGACGAACGCATTTCACCTTGCAAGCGTGACCCCGGCGAAGTCCGGCGCAAGCCCGGCTCCCATCCGGCCGCGGGCACCAGATCAAGAGAGTGATGAACCCAGACGCCAAAGCAGCAGCCCATACCTTTTTGAACGAACCGCCAGGCACAGCATCGATTGCGCCTCCGCTGGCGCGGCGCGAACCGGTCGAGCACGTCATCCACGGCGACCGACGTGTGGACCATTACGCCTGGCTGCGGCAAAAGGAGAATCCTGAGGTCATCGCGTATCTCGAGGCGGAGAACGCTTATACCGAGGCGATACTGGAGCCTACCGCAGCGTTTCAGGAGACGCTGTATCAGGAGATGCTTGGAAGAATCCTGCAGACGGACGTATCAGTTCCTTACCGGCTTCGCGGGTATCTTTATTTCACAGCCACCGAGGAGGGTAAACAGTATCCGGTTCATTGCAGGCGCCTGGATGCGGAGGGTTCCCTGGATGAATCACTGCTGGACCTGAATCGGCTGGCAGAGGGACATTCTTTCCTGGGCCTCGGCGCGTCTGACGTCAGTATTGACAATCAACTTTTGGCCTACGCTTTGGACACCAGCGGGTTCCGCCAATATACGCTGCAGATTAAGAACCTGTGGAGCGGCGAGCTATTCCCGGAAAGGATGGAGCGCGTCACCAGCGCGGCGTGGGCGGCGGACAATCGCACGCTCTTCTATACCGTGGAAGACGAGACGACGAAGCGCTCGCACCGGCTTTATCGGCACTTTGCGGGGGCGGGACAGCTTGATGCGCTGATTTATGAAGAGACCGACGAGCGCTTCCGGCTGGATATCGAGCGAACGCGCAGCGGGGCGTTTCTACTTTTGACGATTGCGAGCCATACAACGACTGAAGTGCGGTTTCTGCCGGCGAACCAGCCCCTTGGCGAGTTTCGCGTTATCGCTCCGCGGGAAGCGGAGCATGAATATCATGTCGATCACCACCCCAATCCGCTGACGCGCGAGCCGCGCGGGGTGAATCCAAACGATGCAGGAGGCTACTTCTTTATCCGCACGAATTCGGGCGGGCGAACATTTCGGTTGGTCTCTGCGCCGGTTGCTGATCCTCAACGGGCCAAGTGGAGCGAAATCGTTCCAAACCGTCCCGAAGTTATGACTGCTGGACTGGATGTGTTTCGTTCTCATCTGGTGCTCTTTGAACGGGAGGGCGGGCTGCCTTACCTGCGGATCGTTGATTTATCGATGGAGGCGCCCGAGGCGCTCTCTGCGTCCCATCGCATCGAATTCCCGGAGGCTGCCTACAACGCTTCGCTCGGAAACAATCCTGAGTTTGACTCGGCGCACGTTCGTTTCAACTATGAATCCTTTGTTACGCCTCGTTCCGTCTTCGATTACGAGGTGCGCACGCGAGAGCGCGTGCTGCGCAAGGAACAGCCTGTCCTTGGCGGATACGACGCTTCGCAATATGCGATTGAGCGATTGCATGTGAGCGTGCCGACGGGAGAAGCCGGCAAAGATGCCCCAGTCGGCCAAGGCGTCGCTGCTTCAGGCGTTACGCGCGTGCCGATCTCGGTTGTTTATCGTCGTGACACGCTGCGCGACGGCTCTGCGCCGCTGCTGCTCTACGGTTACGGCAGCTACGGCATCTCGATGCCAGTGAACTTCAGCTCGAACCGCCTGAGTCTGCTGAACCGCGGCGTCATCTATGCCGTCGCGCACATCCGCGGCGGAGGCGATCTCGGCAAGCCGTGGCACGACGCGGGACGCCTGCGCAAAAAGCGCAACACTTTCAACGACTTCATCGGCGCTGCGGAATATTTGATCGCCGAGGGATACACTTCTTCGCAGAAGCTGGTCATCGAAGGCGGGAGCGCCGGCGGTCTGCTGATGGGCGCGACCACGAACATGCGCCCCGACCTGTTCCGCATGGTCATCAGCCATGTCCCGTTTGTGGATGTTCTCAACACCATGCTGGACGCTTCGCTGCCCTTGACCGTCGGCGAGTACGAGGAGTGGGGCGACCCGCGCATCGCCGATGATTATTTCTACATGAAGAGCTATTGTCCATACACGAATCTCGAAGCTAAGAATTATCCCGCGATGCTGGTGAAAACCGGGCTGAACGACAGTCAGGTGATGTATTGGGAGCCGGCAAAATATGTGGCGAAGCTGCGCACGTTGAAGACTGATGCAAGCACGCTGCTATTCAAGACCAATATGGGTGCAGGTCACGGGGGCGCTTCGGGGCGTTACGATTATTTGCGTGAAATCGCGCTTGATTACGCGTTTCTGCTGACCGAGCTTGGAATTCGCGATGGAAGTGATGACTGAGCCCACTTCACCTCTGATGCAGCAGTACAACGCGATCAAAACGCGCTATCCGCACGCGCTGCTGCTCTTCCGCCTCGGCGATTTCTATGAACTGTTTTACGAAGACGCGATTCTGGCTTCGCGCGAACTGCAAATCACTCTGACTTCACGCAACCGCGAAAAGGGCCAGCCCATTCCTATGTGCGGCGTCCCGTATCACGCGGCAGATGGCTACATCGCAAGGCTCATCCGTGGTGGATTCAAAGTCGCCATTTGCGACCAAATGGAATTGCCCGGCCCCGGCAAAAAACTTGTGCGGCGAGAAGTCGTGCGGGTTATTACTCCCGGCACAGCCACGGATGTCTCGGTTCTCGACGCCCGCGAAAACAATTATTTAGCCGCCGTCGCAAAGCACTCTTCGGGATCACCGGTTGGCCTGGCGTTTGTGGACCTCTCCACCGGCGAATTCCAGTCCACGGAATTTTCCGGCGCGGACGCCGATGAGGCCTTGCGCGACGAGTTGCAGCTTGTTCATCCCCGAGAAACGCTGCTTCCCCGTCCGCAGCAGCTTTTCGAAACATCGAAGACTTCGTTGCTGGAAGGGGCCGGCGGCGTCGAAAGCCGTCTCGAAGACTGGATTTTTCAACGCGACTACGCCGAGCGCATTTTGCGCGAGCAATTCGGCGTCGCGGAACTAACAGGTTTCGGCCTTGACGAGCACCCGCAAGCCCTCGCCGCCGCCGGCGCCATCGTTCACTATTTACGAGAAAACGCCGCGCGTGGCCCGGATAGCGCCGCGGGTTCCACGAACGCGCAGCCGCCGAGCGTCGAAGCTCTTCAGCACCTGGATCGTGTGCGCTACTACGAACAACACGACACGCTGGTCCTCGATCCTGTTTCCGTGCGTAATCTCGAATTGATTACGCCGATTTTCACGGAGGAATCCTCGCGCAGCGGGCCCGTTACACTCGTGGCGGCGCTCGACGCGAGCGTCACAGGAATGGGCGCGCGTCTTGTCCGCTCCTGGATTCTTCGGCCCTTGCTTGATCGCGACGCAATCGAGGCGCGACTCGAATCCGTAGCGCACCTTGTTCAGCAAACTGTTGTCCGCGGCGAAATTAGAAAAGAGCTGCGCGGCATCCAGGATCTCGAACGCCTCACAAGCCGTATTACTCTGGGGTTGGCTTCGCCTCGCGAACTCGTAGCCCTGCGCAAGTCGCTGGGGCAACTGCCGGTCTTGAGAAATTTCGTAACACCTCCACCGGTTGGCGGCAGCGCGCTGCTGCGCTATCTTCACGACGAAATCGACGAGCTTACTGACGTCCGCGAGCGCCTCGAGCGCTCCATCGCGGACGAGCCTCCGGCGCTCGCCAGTGATCCCGGCATCATCCGCGCCGGGTACGATGGCGAACTCGACGAACTTCGCAACCTTAGCCAGCACAGCAAACAAATCATCGCCGCGATGGAAGAGCGCGAGCGCAAACGCACCGGCATCAACTCGCTGAAGATTCGCTTCAACCAGATTTTCGGCTACTACATGGAGATCTCGAAGCCCAATCTCCATCTCGCGCCCGCGGACTACGAACGCAAGCAGACGCTGGTGAACGCAGAACGCTTTACGTCCCCCGAGCTGAAGGACTACGAACGCAAGATTCTCGCCGCCGACGAACGTATTCTTGAAATTGAGCGCCAGCTTTTCGTCGAGATTCGTTCCGGTATTGCTGCCAAGGCCGCGCGCCTTCGCCGCACCGCTGCCGCCGTCGCACAGCTTGACGTGCTCACATGCTTCGCCAAACTGGCCGCCGACCGGGGCTACGCGCGCCCGGAGTTCAACGCCACCGGCGAATTGTTAATCGTTGGCGGACGCCATCCTGTGATCGAAGAGCTTCTTCGCCAGCGCGGCGAGCGCTTTGTTCCCAACGATCTCTGCTTCGAGCCTGCGCGCCAGCAACTCTTGCTCATCACCGGCCCGAACATGGGCGGCAAGTCCACTTACCTTCGCCAAGCCGCGCTGATTGTGTTGATGGCACAGATGGGTTGTTTCGTGCCCGCTCGGCAAGCAAAACTTCCAATTACCGACCGCATCTTCACACGCATCGGAGCTAGCGACAATCTCGCACGTGGCCGCTCGACGTTTCTCGTTGAGATGAGCGAAGTCGCCGCCATCCTGCATCACGCCACTCCATCGAGCCTCGTCCTCCTCGATGAAGTCGGCCGCGGCACCGCGACGTTTGACGGTCTATCCATAGCCTGGGCCGTCGTCGAGCATCTGCAAAAACACACTCGCGCGCGCACGCTCTTCGCCACGCACTACCACGAGCTCACCGAGCTGGCCGATCTGCTCACCGGCGTGCAGAACGTCCACGTCTCCGTCAAAGAAACGCCTAACGAGATTATTTTCCTCCGCCGCGTCGAACCCGGCAGCGCCGACAAAAGCTACGGCATCGAAGTCGCACGCCTGGCAGGCCTTCCCCGCAGCGTCATCGAACGCGCCCGGGAAGTCCTCAAGAAACACGAACAGAGCGAGCACGCTCTAAGCGAAACGCTCTCCCCCGGTGCGCTCGAAGATGCAGTAGGCGGCGCGAACGGCGCCGTCGGTTCGCCATCCCCACACCGCCGCAATGGCCACCAGGAAGTTCTCTTCACCGCCCTCGACCGCGCCGTTCTCGATAAACTCCGCGACTCCGACCTCGATCAACTCAAGCCCATTGATGCCCTGAATCTTCTCGCGGAATTGAAAAAACAGATTTCTTAGTCTATGGATTGTGCGCGGGGTGGGCAGGCCGGTCGGGGCAAGCCCGGACGGGGCAAGCCCCGCCCCTACGAAGATGCGTTCACTCTTTATCTCCATCGGACTCGGTCCGCTCTGTGCTCTCTGTGCTCTCTGTGTTTAAATTCACTCACAGACCATGGCGTCCAAACCCATGCTTGTCCTCGGCCTCATGTCCGGCACTTCCGCCGATGGAATCGACGTTGCTCTTGCCAAAATCTCCGGCGCCCCCCACCACCTCAATGCGAACCTCCTCAGCCACACATCCAGCAAGTTCCCGGAGGCATTGCGCAAAGAAATTCTTCGCGTCGCAGAGCAACATCCAATCACCGCCGGCGACTTGAGCCAGCTGAATTATCGCCTAGGAGAGGTTTTCGCTAAAGCCGCGCTCGCCGCATGCCGCGAATTCCGAGTTTCACCGCGCCGCATCGCCTTGATTGGCAGCCATGGGCAAACCATCTTTCATCAGGGAAATCCGGTCCCGTATTTGGGCCGCGCCACGGCTTCCACGCTGCAAATCGGCGAACCATCGGTCATCGCGGCTCTCACCGGCATCACTACCGTCGGCGATTTTCGCCCCGCGGATATTGCTTTGGGTGGACAAGGCGCTCCGCTCGTCCCTTACGCGGACTATCTTCTCTATCGCCACGAAAAACGCGGCCGCGTCTCGCTAAATCTTGGTGGAATCGCGAACATCACCGTGATCCCCGCGGGAGCCAGACCTGCGGACATCATCGCGTTCGACACTGGCCCTGCAAACATGCTGATTGATGGGCTCGTCGCGCATTTCACGCGTGGCCAGCAACGCTACGACAAAGACGCCAGCCTCGCGCGACTCGGTCAGGTCAACCGGCGGCTGATCAAGTTGCTGCTTGAAGATCCGTACCTCAAACTAAGACCGCCTAAATCCACAGGACGCGAATATTTCGGCTCCGCTTACATCAAAAAGCTGCTCGCTCTCGGCCGCCGTTACGACATCGAACCCAATGACCTCATCCGGACGGTCACAATCTTCACGGCCGCTTCCGTCTGCGACGCTCTCCAGCGGTTTGTTTATCCTAAACAAAAGATCCACGAGCTTATCGTCTCCGGCGGCGGCGCTCAAAATCCTCTGATCTTCGAGACACTCTCTGTCTTTGCCATGTCGGGTGCCGGCCCACAGGATCTGTATTCGACGGTTTCCCCCAGGAAGCTCTCGTTGCAGATGTACGTTCCAGACCCGTCGAAGCATGCTCCACAGATTAAGCCGTCTTTACCGGCGCATGCGGGCATCTTAGTCCTGCCTTCCACTCACTTCGGCATTCCCGCCGAAGGCAAAGAAGCTTTTGCATTCGCCCTGCTGGCCTACGAAACTTTCCATCGACGCCCATCCAATCTCCCGTCCGCAACGGGCGCCAAACGACCAGCCATCCTCGGTAAAATCTGCTATGCCCCGCCGCGATAACGCCTCGGTATCCGCGTGCCCTCTGCGTTAAATCTTTTCTCCCTCTTTTTGTCTTAGCAGGCTGCGGACGCCAAGTCGCCGAACCCGGCAGAATTTCTGGCAACTGCCGGACCCAAGTCGGCGCAAAAATAATTCAGCGCGCCATGGCGCCTAAGGACGAGGTGGCGCGGCCACTTCCGTCCCTTTCAGCGTGAACCGGATGATGCTGTCCGGGTCGCCCCGGCCTCCGGATTTTTCCACAACTACGCTCAGTTCTCTACTTCCGTAGGACCATATCGTGCCGTCGGCAGAGTCCGAAACCGGGGCGGAGAATTTTTTCTTCAGGAAGTCGACCGCCGGCCCCTTGTCCTTGCCGTGCACAGCATACGTAAGCAGAAAGAGGCGACCCTGATAGAATTGCGCTGTAAGGCCTTGCTCACAACCCGGTCGTGCGTGCCGTGCGGGCGTACAGTCAGAATCGGGACGCGGCGACAATCCGTAGATCGAGACATCATCCCACTGGTAGCAATCCCTCCTGGTCTTTGAGACGTCCTGGCAAAGCGCTTTTGGATGATTCGACATAAAAAGCGCCAGGGGCTCTCCCAACGAGTCGCCCTGCAATTCCAAAGGTCGGGGCGGAATCCGGGCAGGAACCTGGAGGGCCGCCAAAGGAATCGCAGCAAGAAGAAATGCCGGAACAAGGAGAGGTGTCACAGCAAGGACAAGCAAGGCAACCAATCGGTGCATGAATGCCGGACGTATAGACGCTGGACGCATGAAGTTTTCCAAAAGTTTGCGCAGTTTGAACACGGGCCGCTTCCTATTTCAAGGCTTTCTCGATATCGGCGACGGGAATCGCGCCTTCCCGCACAACTCTCCATCGGCCGCCGTGCAGATCAATGATCGTCGAGCCCAGCATCGCGCCGGTCTCGCCGCCATCCAGTACCAGCGGCAACCGCCCGCCGAGCTGTTTCACCACTTGCTCCGCGCTCGCGCACGAAGGAAATCCCGAAATGTTCGCGCTCGTTCCCGTAATCGGCCCGTCGAATTCCGCGATCAACTGCCGCGCCACTTCGCTTTTCGGCCAGCGCAACGCAACTTTCCCTGTGTTCGCCGTAACTTTCAACGGCAACCGAGTCGCCGCGTCCACCACCAGCGTCAACGCCCCAGGCCAGAACTCCTGCGCCAGCTTCAAAAAATTCTGCGGCACGTCACGCGCCAACTGCATCGCTTGCTCCAGCGAACGCACCAGAATCGGCAGCGCCCGCGTCTCCGGGCGCCCTTTCACGCGATAAATCTCATCCACCGCGGCTAGATTAAACGGGTCGGCCGACAACCCATAAAACGTGTCGGTAGGGATTGCAATCACACTTCCCCGGGACAGAAAACTCGCCGCATAACGCAGCACTTCCCCTTCTGGATTGATCGTATTAATGCGCAGCACTTCAGCCGGCAATTTTTTGGCCTTTGGCGAAGACGCAAACCCACCCTGACTGAAGTGCTTCGCCTCTGATTTCACTCAATCCGCCGACGCTACCATACCCGTCCAGCCCACGCAATAAGAGCCTGCCGGAAGAGCCTGCCGTTTCGTTCTAAGCTTCTTCCCGCGGCTCAGACTTCCACTCCGCAACGTACGCATAGTGCTGCGCATCCAATGCTTGTGATTCCCTTTTCCATTCTGGATTTGTCGCCGATTCCGCGAGGGGCCACCGCCGCGGTGGCCTTGCGCAACTCTCTCGACCTCGCCCAACACGCGGAGGCCTTAGGCTACAACCGCTTCTGGCTCGCCGAACATCACAACATGCCCGGCATCGCCAGTGCCGCCACGTCAGTCGTTATTGGCCACGTCGCCGGCGGCACAAAAACCATCCGCGTCGGCTCCGGCGGCATCATGCTGCCGAATCATTCCCCGCTCGTCATCGCCGAACAGTTCGGCACGCTCGCCTCGCTCTATCCGGACCGCATTGACCTCGGCCTCGGCCGCGCACCCGGCACTGACCAGCCCACGATGCGCGCCCTGCGCCGCAACGCAGCCGCAGCTTCCGATACATTCCCGCAAGACGTCGAGGAGCTTCAATCGTATTTCGCCGACTCCACTCCCGGCCAAAGAATTCGCGCCGTCCCCGGCGCAGGCCTGCGCGTGCCCATCTGGCTGCTGGGCTCAAGCACCTTCAGCGCGGAGCTCGCCGCTGAACTCGGCCTGCCCTTCGCCTTCGCATCGCATTTCGCTCCGGCGGACATGATGGCCGCGCTGCATCTTTATCGCAGACACTTCAAGCCTTCCAGCCAACTCGCCCGTCCATACGTCATGCTCGGCCTGAACGCCATCATCGCGGACACCGACGCCGAAGCCCGCCGCCTCTTTACCTCCGTCCAGCAAGCATTCACAAATCTTCGCCGCGGCACGCCGGGCCAAATTCCGCCGCCTATCGACGACATCGATTCCTATTGGACGCCGCAGGAAAAATCCTCCGCCAGCATGACACTTCTCTGCTCGGTAGTCGGCTCGCCGCAAACCGTCCAGCGAGGCCTGGCCAATTTCCTCGACATCACGGGCCCCGACGAAATTATCGCCACCGCGCACATTTACGATCACAGCGCCCGCCTCCGCTCCTTCGAGCTCCTCACAGAAGTTCATGCTCATCTTTCACGTTCGGGGAATCCAGTCGCAAGTCCCGAGATTGCGTCAGCAAGCTCCGTGTAGAGTCCGCTTTCTGAAGCAGACCGTTCTTCGCAGACCACAGACCGTTTTCTTAAGCCTGGGTTAGCTTCACCCAGCCAAAATTTGCTACGCTCCACGGTGATGGCCACGCCAGGCAAACCCGCTCGCAATGCTGCCGAAGCGGCCTCGTCTGCGCCTGGTGTCCTCACGAGCCGCGACAATCGCTGGCTCAAACAGTTCCGCACCGCTCTCCGCGGCGGCCTGCCCACCGAATCCGGCGCCGTCGGCGTCGAAGGCGTCCGCCTCGTGGAAGAAGCACTGCGCTCCGGCTGCCCCATCGAAGCAGTTCTCTTCAGCGAGTCCGGCGAACGCCACCACGAGCGACTCGCTCCGTACATCGACCGCCCCGAAATCGCCTTTCCCGTTCTGCGGACCACCGACCGCCTTTTCGAGGGCCTCGCCGACACCGAGCACCCGCAAGGGGTAGCCGCCCTGGTCCAACCGCGCACAGCCACGCTCGATGACCTGCTCCGCGCGCCCGCCTCCGCGTGCGCCCCGTTTCTCGTGGTCCTGGCCGGTGTACAGGACCCCGGCAACGTCGGCACTATCCTGCGCACCGCGGCGGCCTTCGGCGCCACGGGCGCAGTCACCGCAGCCTCCGGCCAATCCGGCACAGCCAGCCCCTTTTCCCCGAAAGCCCTGCGCGCCTCCGCAGGCGCTGCTCTGCATCTGCCAATTCTGCCCGGAATGTCGCTCGCCATTCTCTTAACGCAACTGAAAATCGCCAACGTCCAAACCCTAGCTTCCTCCGTCCACGACGCCTCCGCGAGCGAGCGCAGCGAGCACGAAAATGTGGCCACAGGCTTTAGCCTGTCCCCCGCCACGGCGGATACATTTCGCACAGCAGTTCACTCGGACAGCACTGCTCCCCTCCTCCCCTGGGAAGTCGACTGGTGCGAACCGGTCGCTCTCCTGGTCGGCAACGAAGGCGCAGGCCTCCCCGAAGAAGTCGAACGCAGCGCCGACGCCCGCATCCGCATCCCAATGGCCAGCGGCATCGAATCGCTCAACGCCGCTGCAGCCGCCGCTGTTCTGTTCTACGAGGCGGCGCGACAGCGCAATTCCTTGTCGGCCACCGAAAAAGGCAAGCTGAAACTATGAGCCTGTTCTCCAAGCTCCCGCAACCCGCCGTCGAAGACTCCGCCCATCAGCCGCTCGCTGAACGCATGCGCCCGCGCACGCTCGACGAATTCATCGGCCAGGAAAAGCTCTTGGGCCCCGGCAAACCGCTCCGCCAGCAGATCGAAAGCGACAACATCACCTCGATGCTTCTCTGGGGGCCTCCCGGCTGCGGCAAAACAACGCTCGCGCGCCTGATCGCCCGCCTGACGCGCTCAGAATTCGTCGCCTTCAGCGCCGTTCTCGCTGGCATCAAGGAAATCAAGGAAGTCATGGCCGCTTCCGAACGCAAATCCCACGGCGGCCAACGCACGATCGTCTTCGTGGACGAAGTCCACCGCTTCAACAAAGCCCAACAAGACGCCTTCCTCCCCTACGTCGAGGCGGGCCACATCGCGTTCATCGGCGCGACCACGGAAAATCCTTCCTTCGAAGTCATCTCCCCGCTGCTCTCGCGCACAAAAGTCTACGTTCTCGACCCGCTCACCACGCCCCAAATCGTCGAACTGCTCCGCCGCGCCATCGCCGACAAAGAGCACGGCCTCGGCTATGAAAATGTCACGGCCACTGACGACGTCCTCTTCCGTATCGCCTCGTTTGCGAACGGCGATGCCCGCTCCGCCTACAACACGCTAGACCTGGCCGCGCGCAGCGCCAAGCCCAGCACCACCGGCGCGCGCACCATCACCCGCGAACTCCTCGAAGACGTCCTCCAACGCAAACTTCTCCGCTACGACAAAGCCGGCGAAGAGCATTTCAACCTCATCTCCGCCCTCCACAAATCCGTCCGCAACTCGGACCCCGACGCCACGCTTTACTGGCTCGCACGCATGATCGAATCCGGCGAAGACCCGCTGTATCTCGCCCGCCGCCTGGTCCGCATGGCTAGCGAAGACATCGGCCTCGCCGAACCCGGCGCGCTGGCCGTCACCCTGGCTGCCAAAGACGCTTTCGACTTTCTCGGCGCGCCCGAAGGCCATCTCGCTCTCGCGCAAGCCGCTGTCTATCTGGCACTCGCGCCTAAGTCCAATGCCGTTTACACTGCCTACGGCGAAGTCATCGACGATGTGCACAAAACCGAAGCCGACCCCGTGCCTCTCCATCTCCGCAACGCCGCTACCGGCCTCATGAAAAACGTCGGCTACGGCCAAGGCTACAAATACGCCCACGACTACGAAGACAAGCTCACCGACATGACCTGCCTCCCCGACAATCTCGCCGACCGCGCCTACTACAAGCCCACCGACCAGGGTTTCGAGCAACGCCTTCGCGCTCGCCTCGACGAAATTCGCAAACTAAAATCCCGCACCACTTCCCCCTTCGAGGACAACGAATGAGTTACCGTTCTTGGCCCGCCCTTCTGTCATCCCGAGCAGCGCGAGGGATCTGTTTCTTCTTCGTGGTGGTGCTTGGCACGATCTATCTCAGCGCAGCTCCCAACCCACCCTCTCGTCCGCGTATTCTCGGCATCGCCGAAGTCCATATTTACTCAACGAATGTTGCGGCCGAACGAGACTTTCTTGCAAAGCTTCTCAACGGCACCAACCCTTGCGATTGGTGTGAGGAATTCCCGCACGAATTCATGATCGCCCCGGTGAACAATCAACAAAAAATCGCGACCATGATCCGCCCGTCCGCAAGCACCAGTTTTTTGGGTAAGGTCAGCTTCCTCACGAATGACTTAGCTGGAATGAAAAAGTTCTTGAAGCGTAATGGCATTCCGTTTTCGAGCCACTCCGAACTTCAGGAGATCACGGTGGGTGATCCAGAAGGTCGTGTCATTGGTTTTGTGCAACACGAGCACGAGCAGCCGCCGGCACCGCAAGTCTACTCGAATCTTCATCTCATCCACGCCGGCTTCATCGTCCACGACCGCGCCGCCACCGAACACTTCTACAAAGACATTCTCGGCTTCCGCCCCTACTGGCACGGCGGCATGAAGGACGACGGCAAGGATGACTGGGTCTCCCTGCAAGTCCCCGACGGCACCGACTGGATCGAACTGATGGTCAACGTCTCCCCCGACGCCGACCAGCAAGTCCGCGGCATCATGAATCACATCGCCATCGGCGTTACCGACATTCATGCCACCCAACAAAAACTCATTGCCAACGGCGTCAAGCTTGCCGAACAACCCGAAATCGGCCGCGACGGCAAATGGCAACTTAACGTCTACGATCCAGACCTCACCCGCATCGAATTCATGGAATTCAAGCCAGTTCAAAAACCCTGCTGTTCCGAATTCACAGCCCCGCACCCGAGACCTAATCAATGACTCGCGCTCGCCTTGAAGAACCTCACACGCTAAAATCATATTCGGCATCAAACATGAGGTAATTGCATGAAGAAAAGCGCACTGCTGCTCGCCTGTCTCCTCCTTTGCCTCTCCACTTCGGCGAATCGTAAACCGCCCAAGCGCCCTCGCATTCTCGCCATCGCCGGCGTCACCATTTACGTTTCCGATGTGGAATCGGCGCACAAATTCTATCGGAACCTCGTTGATCCCGATCACACCTGCGAATACTGCGAAAAAGTTCCCATCCAGTATTTGTTTCTCCCGAGCGGCCAGCGCATCCATTTTGAAAAGGTTCCCTCCCCGCCTCCTTCGGACCTCCTTGCGGACATCTCCTTTCTCACCGAAGACCTCGAAGCCTTCAAACGCTACTTAAACTACAAAAAAGTCGACTTCCTGGAAGTGAAACAAAAACACACCGGCGAACTCGTGCGTCTTCTGCTTCTGGACCCGGAAGGCCATCACCTCTCCATCACCGACTCCTACAACTTGGCCAACTCAGAAGAGTTGAACGCCGGTCTACCGCCCGCCTACCCTCCGAATCCCACTCGCATCATTCACGCCGGCTTCGTCGTCAACGACCGCGAAGCCATCAACCGTTTCTACGTTGACCTTCTCGGCTTCCGCCCCTACTGGCACGGCGGCATGAAAGAAGACCAGGACGACTGGGTCGCCATGCAAGTCCCCGACGGCACCGACTGGGTCGAGTACATGCTCCACATCTCTCCCACGGCCGACAAACACACTCTCGGCGTCATGAATCACATCGCGGTCGGCGTCGTGGACATCCACGTCATCCAGCAAAAGCTAATAGCGGGTGGCCCGAAGCCCGCCGAAGAACCCAAAGTCGGCCGCGACGGCAAATGGCAATTAAATCTCTACGACGCCGACCAAACGCGCACCGAATTCATGGAATTCACTCCCAAAGAAAAGCCCTGCTGCTCCGAATTCACCGGGCCGCACCCCGATCCGCTAACCGGAGCGAAGGTGCGTTCGCAACCATGATCCGTCTCCGTTTCTCAGGCCCCCATCGCTGGCTCGCGCAGGTTTGCGCGTTGATTCTTTGCTTGCTCAGTTGTAGTTTTTGCGCATTCGTCGTTCGCGCCCAGGATCTCGACAAACCTCTCCTAAACATCGACGAAGAAGTCACCGCCTTCAGCTTCTCTCCCGACGGCCGCATCGTCTTTTCTGTTCGTCGCAACATCAAGACCAAAAAGTACGACCTTCAGCACGACGACATCTGGGTCCAAGACACCGGCGGCAAGCGCCGTAAAATTTTTCAGGGCGACAAATTCACTCGCGGCGACGAACTCTTTTCCTACGCCGTGGACACGTTCCACTGGTCGCCCAATGGCCGCATGGTTCTCGCCCAGCTTTTCACCACCACTGTCGTCGACGAAAACAGCCGCCCCGAAGACTCCTTCACCGTGCTGGCTCTCGAAGACAACGGCAAAGAAATCCGTATCGGCAAACTCGAAAGCGTCATCAAGGACTGCTACAACGCCACCTGGCTGCAGGACAACGCCACCATCATCTACCTCACCGAAGAAGTGAAACCGCACATGCTTTTCTCCTTCAAGTACACCAATATCGCCACCGGCCCCGCCGGTCCCGCCTTCGAAGGCCGCACCTTCATTGATTCCGATCGACTTCCCTTCACCAACGCGGCCATCGCTGTCGAACGCGACCGCACCCTCTCCGGCCCGCCGCGCCTCCAGCGTCTCGATCTGCTCGCCCAGGACAACAAGGAACTTGCCACCCTCGACGACTATCAAGGCGGCCTCTCCGTCTCTCCCAGCGGCAAAAAGGTCGCCTACTTCATCGACCGCGAAATCCTTGAAGTGCGCGACCTCGCCGCTCCCGATCATTTCGTGCGCCTCCGCGTCGGCCTCGGCGTCTTCCACTGGAGCCTCGACGAAAACCGCATCCTGCTAAAGCGCGCTACCGAACGAAAATCCGGCGACCTCGTCTGGATCAACCTCCCGCCACTCACAGCCCAAAAACCGGGCGCGGAAATCCCCGTCCAGCAACCCACTCCGCGACCCATCCTGCACGGCCTCTCGATACGCGAATTCAATATCTCCCCCGACGGCCGCTTCCTCGCGGTAGTCCTCCCCGGAAAACGCAACCTCGAACTCTTCCCCCTTCCGAACTGAAGTAGCACAGACACTCCTGTCTGTGCTCTTGGTCTATTCGTCTCCGCGCATTTGCAGGGGCGCGATACATTGCGCCCCATCGAGGCAATATTCTTCCCTCTCGCGTGCTTTCCTCACACCAAAAATAACAATCCCGCGCAAACCACACGCGGGCCACAAATCCCAAATCTTCCTGCCTCGTCTCAACTCAATTCCTTCCTCCTCTTCCGATGCTCGATCAAAACGCACGCATCCTCCACCACAATCAACCCCGCCTCGCGCGCCCGCTCGGCCGCCATCCCATTCTCAATCCCCAACTGCATCCACACGACCTTCGCCCCCACGCGAATCGCACCCTCCACCACAGGCGGCACGTCCTCCGCTTTCCGAAACACATCCACAATTCCGATCTTCTCCGGCACATCCTCGAGCCGCGCGTAACACTTCTCTCCCAGCACTTCCTTCTCGTTCGGATTCACAGGAATAATCCGGTAGCCCGCATCCTGAATGTACTTTGCCACGCCAAAGCTGGGCCGCATCGCATTCGAAGACAATCCAACGACAGCAACGGTCATGTATTTTTTCAGAATATCCAGAATGGGATCATCGCCGGCGTGAACGTCATCCGGCAGGAGCACTTTCATCGCGCAGCCAATTCGCTTTTGCCAGCCCGCTTCGTCAAAATCCGTTCCATCGCCGCCAGGCACTTTTCATTTTCATCTGCGGTCCCGACAGAAATGCGAATTCCCTCAGGAAGTCCCATCCAGCCCAGCGGCCGAACAATCACTCCCGCGTGCAGCAACTCATCGCAAATCTCTTTCGCCTCCGGCCCCACGTCCATAAAAATAAAATTTGTCGAGCTGGGCACCGGCCGCAACCCCAGCGAAGCCAATCCTTCCGTCAATCGCGAGCGTTCGGCAGCATTCGTCGCAATACAACGTTCCACATGCTCCCGGTCGTCAATCGCTGCCAGCGCCGCGGCCTGTGCAATCCCCGAAGTATTAAACGGCGTCTTCAATTTGTTCATCGCAGCGAGCAGGGCCGGTTGCCCAATCGCAAATCCAATCCGCATCCCCGCCAGCCCATACACTTTCGAAAATGTCCGCAAAATCAGCAAATTCTTCCGCCGCCGATAAACTTCTTCCGACTTCCTCCGGTTCAAGCCAGGCGCGTAGTGCACGTAAGCCTCATCCAACACGACTAAAACGCCCTCAGGCACACGCGCAAGAAACTCTTCCAACTCCGCGACGCTAAACGCCGTCCCAGTAGGATTGTTAGGGTTCGCCAGATAAATCACGCCCGTCTTCGGCGTAATGGCCGCGGCAATCGCATCCAGGTCAAACGCAAAATTCTGTTGTGGCACCAGCACCAACTCCGCCCCGCTAGCCCGAATCGCCACAGAGAACGGCGCGTAGCTCCCCTCAGACGTGATCCCCTGCAGCCCAGCCCGCAAACAAACCCGCGAAGCCAAATCAATAATCTCGCTCGACCCCAACCCAATGAAAATCTCTTCCGTCGAAACGCCAGTCCGGAAAGCAAGCTGCTCGCGCAACAAATGCGTCCCGCCATCGGGATAACGATGCGCCTCGCTCATCGCCTGCTTCGCCGCCTCCACAGCCTTCGGCGATGGCCCCAGCGGATTCTCATTCGACGCCAGCTTCACCGCGCGAATCTTCAGTTCGCGCTCCACTTCCTCAATCGGCCGTCCCGGCACATACACGGGCAGCCCTCGAATATAATCCGGTATCAAATCCTCAATCGTCCGTGTCATCGTCCCTGTTCTTCTCTGTGAACTTTGTGAACTCTGTGTCTCTGCGTTCTCTGCGTAATGTTTTGTTCTTCTTCAATCTATTCTCGCACGGCTGAAACGCCTGTTGCGAACCGCCCGCTAGTCGTCGTGCTGCAGCAGCCAACCTGAACTCTTTCCCTCACTTCCTTGCCGCGTTTTGACCAGCCATCCTCTTCAACTCCGCCACTTCCTTCGCCGTCAAAGCCCGGAACCTCCCCGGCTCCACATCCAAAACCAACGGCCCCATCCGCACTCGCCGAATTTTCTCCACCAAATGCCCCACTTTCTCAAACATCCTCCGAATCTGCCGGTTCCGCCCCTCAATCAAAACCACCTCATACCAGGGATTCGCCCCATCCTCGAACAACCGTATCTTCGCTGGCGAAGTCTTCACATGCCTTCCATCTTCAAGCTCAATTACAATCCCCGCCCGCAACCGCTCAATCCTCTTCTCATCCGGCTTCCCGCTTACCTTCACCAGATAAGTCTTCGGCATGTGCTCGCCAGCCTTCATCATCCGTTCCGCCAAAGCCCCATCATTCGTCATGAGCAACAACCCTTCGCTCGCATAATCCAGCCGCCCCACCGGATAAACCCGCCCGACACTCTTCCCCAAGATGTCGACCACTGTAGGCCGCCCCTCCGGATCGCTCACGGTAGTCACATAATTCTTCGGTTTGTTCAGCATGAAATAAACCAGCTTCGACGGCCGCGCGATCGACACTCCATCTACGCAAATCTTATCGCTCTCAAGATCGGCCTTTGTCCCCAACTCGCGCACAATCGCGCCATTCACGGTCACGCGCCCGGCCGCAATAAACTCTTCGGCCTTGCGCCGCGACGCAACTCCGCAAGCCGCCATAATTTTCTGCAATCGTTCCTGCATGTTACTCGGTAGGTGGGACGCGCTTTTCTCTGCGCCGCCCCTGCGCACTCTGCGTCTCTGCGTTATATTTTCTTGGTCTTCTCTGTGAACTCTGCGAACTCTGTGTTGAAATCCCCATTCCACCTTCGCCACGCCCGCCAATCTTCTTCCCAGCCTTCAAAGTTGCCCGTAACGCCGCGACTTCTTTCTCCGCCAGCAGCCGATATCTACCCTGCGGCAATCCCTCAAGCGTCATCGGTCCCACAGCAATCCGCCGCAACTTCTCGATAGGATGCTGCGCCGAAAAAAGCACTTCGCGCAAAACATCCCGCTTCGATCCTTTCAAGGTTGCCTCATACCAAAAATTCGCGCCCTTGCCGCGCGTGGCATCCGGCTGCCGAATCGTCCGCAACCGCACTCCCGCTTCTTTCCCCAAACGATCCAGCTCCTCCAGAGTCAGCCGCCCCTTAATCTTCACATGATAAAACTGCGGCACGTCGTCCCAATGCTTCAGCATCTCCGCCGCCAAATCTCCATCATTCGTCAAAAACACAATTCCCGAGGCCGCATACTCTAAATTTCCCACGGGATAAACCCGCTCACGGAACCCACGCAAACAATTCTTCAAAGTCTTGCGCCCCTCAGGATCAGCCATCGCCGAAACCACCTCAGGCGGCTTGTGCAGCAGCAGATACATCTTCCGCTCAGGCGCTCCCACAACACGCCCAGCAGCCTCAATCTTGTCAGTAGCCGGGTCAGCCTTGGTCCCCAACTCCCGCACCACGACGCCATTCACGCGCACCTGTCCGCTCAAGATCAACTGCTCGGCATGCCTCCGCGAAGCAATCCCCGCCCGCCCAATAATCTTCTGCAATCTTTCCTGCATATGCTCTGTGTCCTGACTTGTGCAATTCCGATGTAGCAGGCCCCGCTGGAGCCCGGGACTTCCTTTACCGGGACGCCGCGCTAACGCTAACCATGTTAACGAGTAGCAGAGTCCTTTCGTAATCTTCGCGATAGAACTAACGCCGCTCCTATCACTGCGTAAATCGCGGAGTTTGCCATCGCGATGAGGAACCACATTTCGTTGAATGCTCCGGTGTGCGGCTTGATATCTATATCAACGCTCGAGAAGAATAGACAGCCCGGACAAAGAGTCAAAACCACGGCTCTACTCCAGATTGGAATTGCACCCGCAACTCCCGCACCTGTCTCGGAATAAATGAAAAACATTGAGGCGAAACCCAAACCCAGCGCGGCAAATCGGGCGATGGTCCATCGATCCTTCCTCACAAATCCCTCTGCAAGTCTGTGTGCCGCCTGCGTCTATGCGTTATCTCTGCTCCTTCCCAACCTCATTTTCATTCGCCAGCCGCGGTCGACTTTGCCGCCTCCGATGGCGGCTCTTCGTCCAACTGTCCCGCCGGCATGCCTTCGTAAGTCGCCGCCGCCTCTTCTTCCCGCAAAACTTCCGCCTCGGCCAATTCCTGCCCAACGTGTTCGACGGCTTCAGCGACCGTGCTGTGCGTGTGCTCTTCCGGTGGCGCAGCGCTTTCGCCAGCAACTTCCGGCTCGCTCGAATAACTCTCCGCGGCCGGCGCGACTCCCTCATCGCTCCCCAACGCCTCGCGTGCTAGCGCCTCAAACTCCTTCAAGCTAGGCAACTCTTCCAAATCGCTCAAACCAAACCTCATCAAAAATTCCTTCGACGTCTTATAAAGTATCGGCCGCCCAATGACTTCCTTGCGCCCGGCGGTAGTAATCAACCTCTTGTCCAAAAGCGTGCTGATCACACCCGAAGTATTTACTCCGCGAATCTCAGAAATCTCCGGAGAAGTCACCGGCTGCTTGTAAGCAATCACCGCCAGCGTCTCGAGCGCAGGCATGGTCAAGCGCAGCGGCGGCCGCAAACTCTTGATAAATCGCCGCACCACATCATGCTGCTGCGGCTTCGTATACACCTTGTACCCGCCGGCCACCGCCCGAATCTCCACGCCGCGCTCGTCGACAGCATAGCTGGCCACCAACTCGTCCAGCGCAGCCTGCACCACCAGCTTCTCTTCCGCCAGCGCCTTCGCCAACTGCTCGATAGTCGCTGGCTCATCCGCCGCATAAATAATCGCTTCAAGCGCCGCTTTTCGTTCTTCGTTGGTCATTCTTGCCACTCTCTTCTCTGCGAACTCTGTGTCTCTGCGTTTAGTTCTCTTCTTTACTTATATTCTTCATCAATCGCCCGAATCTCTCCCCGCTCGTCAAACACCGCATCAAACGCCTTCCCCTTCTTCACCACAATCTCCCCAAACTGCTTCTCCTGCCCCAAAAGCACCGCCTGCAACTTCACCATTTCCAAAACCGCCAAAAACGCCACAATCATCGCGTGCCGCGAAGGACAAGCCTCAAAAAACGCAATCAAGTGAACGCTATCTTCCTCGCTAGCCAGAATCTGCGCCCGCAGCGCCGCAATCATCTGCGCTACGGTAAACTCTTCGTGCTGCAACTCAATCCGCGAGACTTCCTTGCGCCGCTCCAGAACCTGCTGAAACACCTTCACCAGGTCGACTAGCGAAACAACCAGCTCGCCCTCAGTCCCCTCGTCGTTATAAAGCGACTTATCCGGCTTCGACCAAACATTTTCTTCAATCTGCTGCTTCTGGTACAAAAGCTGCGCCGCATTCTTGAATTTCTCGTGCTCCACAAGCCGCTGCACCAACTCCGCCCGCGGATCAGTCTCCAATCCTTCTTCCGCAGCCAAAGGATCGGGCGGCAAAAGCATCTTGGACTTGATGTAGATCAAGGTCGCCGCCATATAAATAAAATCCGCCGAAACATCCACATTCAACTCTTCGAGCTTGTGCAAATACTCGAGGTATTGCGCCGTAATCGCGGAGATCTGAATATCATGGATATTCATCTCCTGCTTCTTGATCAAATCCAGCAAAAGGTCGAGCGGCCCCTCATACAAAGGTATGTTCACTTTGTAGCCCGCATTCCCAGTCATCTTGTTGCCCGGCGTCGCCATTCGTCCTTCTCGGTGTCCTCTGTGCCCTCTGTGTTAAAACAAACCTTCAGCCCTAACACCAACTCATCCAACTAAACACCAATCTCCGCCCGCTTGTCCTTCCAATGAAACACGGCCTCTCGCACGCGTTCCATGGTCTTCTGGGCCTCAACTCGCGCCTTTTTCGATCCGGCATCAATCATCTCGACAACGCTTTTCTTATCGTTCTCCCACTTCACGCGCCGTTCCCGCACCGGCGCAATCCAGGCGATCAAATGATCCGCCATCTTCGCCTTGCACTCAATGCACCCAATCCCCGCCGTCCGGCAGCCCTCCGCGGCCCAAGCCAGCGTCCCCTGCGTCGAGAACAGTTTATGCCAGTCATACACCGGACACACGTCCGGATTTCCCGGATCCGTCCGCCGCTTCCGCGCCGGGTCTGTCACCATCACCTTGGTCTTCTTCCGTATCTCCTCATCCGTCTCGCTCAACGTAATCGCATTCCCATAACTCTTCGACATCTTCCGCCCATCCAACCCAGGAATCCTCGGCGTCTTCGTCAGCATCACCCCCGGCTCGGTCAGTTTCTGCCCGCAATGGAAGAACCGGCAACTCTCGCTCATTTCTCGGATAAAGTTGTCCCAACCAATTTGCTGTGCTCTCCGCCTGGCCGCTGGCTCAATGTCGGAATGATGTATGGGAACGAGCATCTCTCCAATATTTCTTGGCGGGCGAAGCTCTTCGGCAGGGAGACCTAATTTGGCTCTTATGAAGCCGACGTGCCCGAGATTTTCGGAATCGCTGATCGAGAAATCTAATTCAAAGCCGTAGAACGTATTAAATCGGCGCACAATCTCCCGGCTCAACTCCACATGCGAAACCTGATCCTCACCCACCGGCACAAACAGCGCCGTCCCTTCTTCGCTATAAATCACAATGTCCGCCGTCTGCAAACACGGATACCCCAAGAACCCATAATTGTGCAGGTCCTTATCCTTCACCTGCTCCAACGCCTCTTTATACGTCGGAACCCGCTCCAACCAACTCAACGGCGTCACCATCGACAACAACAAGTGCAACTCCGCATGCTCCGGCACCAACGACTGCTGAAAAATCACCGACTTCTCCGGATCGAGCCCCGCCGCCAGATAATCCGTCATAATCTCAATCGTGTTCCCCGCCACCCCCGACGTATCCGCATAGTCGCTAGTCAGCGCATGCCAATCCGCAATAAAGTAAAAACACTCATAAGCCTTCCGCTGCGAAGCCGCCGTAGCGCCGGGCTTCAGCCCGGCATCTTCGCCGCCTGCCACAACCTCATTCTGCAACCGCACCCAATTCTCCAACGCCCCAAAGTAATGCCCAATATGCAGCCTCCCCGTAGGCCGCATCCCGCTAACCACCCTCTTCTTTTTCCCCTGGCCCTCAGAACTCAATCGCCTCTCCTCTTCTCTGTGACCGCTGCGCACTCTGGGCTCATTGCCCTGAGAACACAGGCGCTGAACTGTAGGGTCATCCTTCTTAGGGTGACCGCTCTACGCCAAATCGCCCTTGACAATTGTTAACGTTTGTGCTATACTTCTCTCTGTAATGTTCTAGTACTAATAAATGCGACCCTCAGGCCTTGCGCAAGGCAACTATCCGCCAAACCACCCCGCAACTCGCCCAAATCTAACCAGATCTAAGTCCTTTAAATGCAACACTTACAATCCACACGTAACTGCTGATTCTAAACAACTTACGGAAAACTTAAA
>Ga0209773_10000040_pt1 | contig 36517 bp, 57 predicted proteins | sample BogFormECP14_OM1_FD_188244 | JGI IMG/M metagenome (GOLD analysis project Ga0209773, IMG submission 188244) | Bog forest soil microbial communities from Calvert Island, British Columbia, Canada - ECP14_OM1 (SPAdes) (version 2) | ecosystem: Environmental > Aquatic > Freshwater > Wetlands > Bog ... | reverse complement strand
CTTGAGATGCATTTTGTATTTGTTTAGGATGTACTACAAGGATCACTGAGACATTGAATTCCATCGCTAAAGAATGCAGTTCTCTCATAGAATCATCGATATTTTCTAGTAAAGTATTTTTTTTACCTGCTGAGTGAATGTAGTCTAAATGATCAATGAAAATATATTTAATATCATAAGCATAAGAAGCTATCTCAAATTGCTTTCGAAGGCTTTGTAAATCCACTTTTGAGGTGCTTTTATTGATAAAACATCGATGCTTTGATAACCAATCAAGATAAATTGATTTGTCTTGCTCTTTGAACTTTTCGAATTTCATTTTCTTCTTTAAAACAAAACTGGCTAGTTTTCTTGAGACAATTTTATAATGCATTTCATAGCTATTTATCCAAACACCTTCAAATTGACTTGCTAAGTTATAAAGAAGATTGATGCAAAATGTAGATTTTCCGCTTCCAGTATCAGCTGAAATGACAGTTACTTCACCAACTCTCAGACCACCTAAAATTTCATCTAACTTACTCCAACCTGTAGAAGCACCTAAACGTATTTCGTTGTAAACATCATCGTCCAGTTCTCTAATATCAGTAAAAGATTTATCTTGAATGGATTGAGCATTCAACATCAGCATTTGTAAATCTACAAGTTCTACTTCTGGGTTTTTCATGATCCATTCATTTGCATCTTTGCAGGGAAGAATCAATCGCCTGTATTTTCCAGGACTAATCAAGGACATCGCTTTTTTTGCCGCTTTATCTCCTGCTTCATCCATGTCCATGCAAAGATAAATTACTTTGAATTGCTGAAGATATTCGTAATGGTTTCGAAATGTAGATTCCAAAGAAGTTGCACCATTTGGCAAAGAAACCACATTACAGCCCGTCAGTTGCAATAATGCAATACAGTCAAACTCTCCTTCGGTTATGATAAGATAATCGTTTGTAGGCCAAGTTTGCTGGTTAAAAAAGGGCATCCTGAATGTTTCCCTTTCTTTTTCCGCGATGTAATTGAATTTCGTGTCTTTTTTATCCTTCATGGATCTGTATTTTGTACGGACAATCTCTCCATTGTGCCTATATGCAAAATAAATCTTTCCTTCGGCGCTTCCTATTCCTGCCTTTTGACAAACCGGAATGTGTAATCCTCGATCGCATAAGTAAACTCGTCCATCGGAATCCAATGCATCTTGTGTAAAAAAATGATCAAATTGCGTTTTCATAGAATCTTTCCTTTACCTTTGCTTTCACGAATGGGTCTATTTCGCATTCTTTTGACTCAGGTTGAATTATCTTTGGTAAGGTAGTGGTATGAGCCTGGCTAATCCATTTATCGATGAATTGACGCGTTCCTTTGCGTTCTTGCCCTTTCTCTGAAAGAAGCCATGATCGCATGATAAGAAACTCGCGATCTAGGTTGACATGCGGAAATGCGACTTGCCATGCATCGCGGTCTTTTTGAGTGATGCCGACGAAACTGGATGAAACTCGATCGAAAAAAATCGCACAGCTAGCTTGCTCTTCTTCTTTCTTTCTTTCTTTCTTTCTTGTTCGTCGTTGGGGAGTCGTTAGGTCATCGTTAGATGAGTCGTTAGCTGATTCTATATTTATATCCCAAATATCTGAATTTAAAAGCTTTACTTTTGTACCTAAGGTCGTTACTCCAGTCGTTGGATTTTTGCGATTTCTGTTTGTCTCGATTATTTTAATAATATTTAGTTTACAAAGGAGATCCTTTGCTGTTCGGTAATTTTGCTGACTCATTCCATATGATTTCCAATTGCCGATATGAGCTTCTCCTATTTCCAAGCCATCAAGATGCCCAGAATATCTCCTAGCTCTAGAAGCAATTAAACATAAAAGACAGAAGGCATAAGAATTTTTCTTGATGAGCCATTCAGTTTTTTCAGAAGGGATAAATTTTATAAATCGTTCAGACATTGGTCACCTCGTTAAATTTTTCGAGATCAACCAGAAAAGTGTTGGGTGAAATTAGAGGGCATGCTATGATTTGATTATCATGGTTCTTTAGCATGCCAAGATTCCAGAAATACTTCTTGGCGGAGCTCCGAATACCCGAGTTACAAGCTCGGGTTTTCTTTTTTGCGCACACTTTACTTAATTCGTTATTTATTGTCATCATATTCTCTACGAGTGATTAATCTCATTGCATAGAAACTAATAAAAGACTAAAATAGAAAGGGAGGGTTGTTTAATTCATCTACCAAATGAGGTAGCAGGATCTCGAAAACCATTTAAAACTTAAATTTTGATTAAGTGGTTTTTATTTTTGTTATCATCCAAAGCAACTTTCTTCTGAATGAAAACAAACTTGATAAGTGCCATCTTCTATAAATTTAATTCCTAAAGGTTTCAAAAATAAGCCTTCATCAGTTTCTAAAGAAATTACATAATTTTTTTTTTCGAGAAATTCGAGTATTTGTAGGCTAGAAAAACATTCAGAACAATTACACGTTAGATAGAAAAATTTTTTTTTTTCTACATAAGAAAAAATTATTTTCATATAAGTATCAAACACAGGAAATCCGTAATTCTCAAGAGTTTGAATACATTCTTGGCATATTTTATATGTTAGCATAATAAATCACCTTCTGTGTCCATCTGATCCCAACCCACAAGCTCTAAAATTATTTCCTCATCGCATATCATTTTGTTGGATATTAGTCCTTCATTCATCAGAAGCATTATATCGTAATCAAATCTGCGTTTTGTGAAGCCATATAGTTCTGGAATTTCATCTTTAGGAATTTTTACATTGTTTAATACATCTCGTTCTCTCCAAAGTTTCCAATAAAGAAAAGCTGCTTTTGGACAATGATTCAATACCTGTTCTAAATACATGTAAGGGGGATATTCATAATTCATAGAAATTCTTTTGGTTTAAAAAATATATAATTTTTTCTACAACTCATTACAATAAAAATTTTATCCTAGAAAATTTTAAATTTTTTTGTATGGTTATTATAAAGGAGATTTTATGCTAGATGTTTTCAAAGAAATTTACGAATGGATGGTTCTTTATTTCAAACCTAAAATATTTTTTTTATGGATGGGAATATTTATATGGATTTTGATCTTTATGAACTGCATTTTTAGTTTAATCTGTCAATAATTCCATAAATTTCACCTTTATCTGACTTTTTAACTTATTAAATCAGCATGCTAGGATTAACTAGCACGCTTTTTGTGATTATTCTGCTTTTTATTCGTTCACATGAATAGCTCATCCATTACATTTTAGGACTGTTTCTACTATAGAAAGTCTGTTTTCAGTAGAATATTGAATAAATTTAAGTTCTTTAAAAGTTAGCTCTGGATGATTTCTGTTCTTTGAGAAGATCAATGAACATTTGATAAAGTTGATCCGTTCTTGCATTCTGAGCATTTAGCTGAGCATTTAATCGTTCTTCTTGAGATCTCATATCATTCTTTAAATCCGTTGATATTGATTTAATGTCGTTGTCAAGTTTGGTATTTTGAGCTTTTATGTCATTGTCCAACTTACTAAAAGCCCATAACATAAACCCTCCCATAAGTGCTGTTACAGCAATGTTAACCCCTATAATTGTCCAAACCATTGCCCAGTCCATTTTTATTCTCCTTTTAGTAATTATTCAGCTGTAACTTCGCCATTTGTGGCCTTCTCAATGGCTTTTGCAAGTCTTTTACTCGGTTTCAGCTTTCCATGTATTATCCCAGAAAGATGAGTTCGACTGTAATCCAAAGTTTCACTGAATTGTTTTACGCTCATTCTATTATGAAATAGATAATCTCTTAGTGTCATGCTTTCCTCTAGTCTAAGTCACGAATGTCATCATTGTTATATTTAAGTCATTCTTTTTTAATTTCCATTTTCTTCCTCCTTATTAGGTAACATATCACGCATTCTGACTTTTCCAAAGGTTGCATCTTCGATTTTAGCTGCTATCTCTAATGATGGAACATATCCATTTATAATTCTTGATATTGTCATGGCAGATACTTTCGTAGCTCTAGCTAGCTCAGCACCAGTGACTTCGAACTTGTTTATATATTCTTTTAATCTCATATCCTCACATTTTTGTTTGATTTTAAATAACACATCTGTTACGATTATGGTATTATATCAAAATGAAGATAACCTATCAACCCAAAAGGAACATCTATGCTAGACGAAGCCATCCTAGTAGCCCAGAAGCTACACAATTTATTAGAGAAAGTGATAGATCAATCGCAGGAAAATAAATTTTTTAATATAGATATTTCTATTATGTTAGAACGATATAGCTGGGAAATCTATAGATTGTCCAATGAACTTAAAGAAATTGAATATTACATAAGAGGATAAAATGAATTTATCATACATGGAAACATACGAAGAATTTGTAGAAAAAGAAATGGAAAAGCACAGAAAGCTGATGTTAGAACAGCTTTCTGACTTAATCCATCCTCTACACCTAGAGAAATTTATCATGTTACTTATTGATAGTTGGGAACATGATTTACCAGACGCCAACACTTTAGTACAGGAATTTAATTTAAATCAAAAGGATTTTGCTGCTATTAGACGTGATTTTGATCAATTTGAAAGCATATTATTTGAAGAAATGGAGGAATCACATGTTGCAGCATATTATTGAAGATTATGATCGAGTAACTCAAGTTATTGGATTTGCTTCAGGTTATTACAAAGTAGATCCTGAAATTTTGAGAAAAGCTGGTGAAAGAGGAACCATCGTTCATGAAATTTGCGATACTTTGATTTCGCAATTAGGTGATTTCGGATGCGATAATCAACACGTAGGATACATCAATAGCTTTAAGCAATATTTTCCAGAGAAAGAGTTTATTAAAAAACCAAAACGGATTTATTGCGATAAACATCTGATCACTGGTGAAATTGATGCCATTTACCAAGATGGAAATGATTTGGTTTTAGTTGATCTCAAGACCTCTGCGAATGAAAATATCACATGGCCCTTACAAGGGGCTGCATATAAATATTTATGTTCACTGAAGGGCTATAACATAGCAAGAATTGAATTTGTGAAGTTACACAAAGATGGAAAAAAACCTAAGATATATATTTATGATGAAAGTTTTGAAATGTTTATGCACCACTTAATTGTATATCGACATTCATTCAAAAAAAGAAAAATACCTGACATCAGTGAATATATATAAAATGAAGGAATCCGTTCCTTCACCTAAAAAAACTTAAGGATAACCAACGAACTTTATCAGAAATATAAAATTAATACAAGGAAATTATGACAGCCGCTATCCAAAAAATTGAACCTATACCACTTGAATTTACTCAAGATAAACTTGATTTATTGAAAAATACTGTATGCAAAGGTGCGACCAATGATGAATTCCAATTATTCTTACATGTGTGTAAGCGTACAGGTCTTGATCCCTTTATGCGACAAATTTATTCCATTCCCAGAGGCGGTCAACGTACTATTCAAACTGCAATTGATGGATTAAGATTGATTGCAGAAAGAACTAATCGTTATTCACCAGGAAAAGAACCGACATATGTTTATGACGCAAATAGTAAGCTTATGGCTGCTACTTCATATGTTAAAAAAATGACAATGGATGGCTCTTGGCATGAAGTATGTGCTACAGCTTTCTTTGATGAATATAATGCAGGAACTAATTTCTGGAAGAAAATGCCTCACAATCAGCTTTCCAAATGCGCAGAAGCTTTGGCTTTGCGAAAAGCATTTCCAGCTGAAATGTCTGGAATTTACTCCCAGGAAGAAATGGATCAAGCAGATAAAGTCATCGTGGAAGACATTAAAGAACAAGATTTGTCGCAAGAAGAAATTAATGCTTATCTTGATCAATGGGAAAATAGAGAAAAATTCCAGGAATTCACATTAGCAGTAATGAAATCCAGGAAATGGAATTTTAGAAAAGTGATCGAAGCTTTCAACAAAGATCCAGATAAAACTAGCACAGCCTTCGAAAATTGGGTGAATAAATCAACTAATTAAACACTTTTATCTTTGTTAGTGACACTGATCTGTATTTGCAGGTCAGTGCTTTTCTGCAATGATTCTTTTTGAACCTCAATACGGATGGCATTGTCAGTTTCAATGTCATCCATTGTTTGTGCTAATTGAGGTAATGCAGAACAACTCGTGAAAACGTATCCAACAATATGAATTAATTTCATATTTCCCCTATAAAAATATTATTTTCCAGAATTTTTCTTCATGTGACTTTTTGAACTATGTTTAGCCATCTTATGAAGATGTGAAGCATGTTTCTTAGCTTCGGACATATGGTGATCATGCATTTTTTTATGATGTGCATGGGAATGCTCGCCACTTTTTACTTCTTCTTCATGTTTTGAATGATGTTTTAGCATAAAATAAATTCTCCTTTTTTTCATAAACTGTATAATAAATTTTGTGAACTCTATCTGCTAACAATTTTGATTTAGTAACGGTATATCCTTGAAAATTAAGTTCAATGACTTTATCGCAAAGCTGTCCATCACTAACTGTACAAGAATATACCATAAAAAATCTTAATATTCGTGAGCTTTCTTAACACGTTTTTTTAAATCTTTAGAAGCTAATTTAGCTTCCTTAGCCTCGATAAGTTCATGTTTTTTCTTTATTTTAGACTTCGCATGCTTAGCTTCTTTTTCATAATGTTTTTCGTCTTTTTCCAATGCTTTTGCAGCTTTTTTCATAATTTTTTTGTGCATCTCATTTTCCTTTCTTCTTAGGAATTTTTGCTCCACCACGTCTGGCGACATCTAACGCTATAGCTACAGCTTGTTTATGAGGATGAGTTTTTTCTTCTTCTTTAATGTTTTTTCCTATATTCTTTTTTCCTTTAAGGAGTGGCATGCATAAACCTCTTGCTGGTAAATTTATAATATGAAATGTAAATTTATTCTGTTCTCTCTGTCTTTAATAATTTTATTTTTTTCATGGATCATTTATTTGCATTATACCTTAGATGAAAATATTAAAATAAAATGTATTGATCAATTTTAACCTACACGTGTAGCTGAAATACGTCCATAAGCACTTATTGCACCTCCTGAGAAAAGAGCTGCAGCTACTAAATAAACTGGAGTTGTGGAACTTATGACAATGCGATAACTAGGAACTGTAAGATAATAATCACTGGTACCAGTTGAAAGTGTTGGAGATTGAACCGCATTATCTCCTATTATTCCTAACGTTGCTGAAGTTGTATTGACAGAGGCATTTGTTTGAGTTCCTCCTGTAGGAGTTCCAATAAATCCTATAATACCAGTTACATCCCATACGCCCGCAGTTAAATTAATGGAAGTTACATTAAGCCCAGTATTATTCATTAATGGAGATGCCGACCCTTGAACTACAGTAGCTCTTATTTGTTGTCCTAAAAATCCAGATGATGGAGCTGTATTCTTTGAACCAATCAATGTACCGCTATTGGTTTGAGTAGTAGTATTAATTACTGTTCCTGAATTTGAAAAAGTCATTGACTGATAATTTATGGTCCCACCACCCGTAACTACTGCAGTAGCATTTGTGGAATTTATTGAACATTTAATCATAGTCAATGTAGTACTTATGGATACAGCAGAAGCTGTTCCACTTCCAAATGTAGTAAAATTAACATTGGATGCAGAAGATCCACCATGTGTTAATGCAGTCGTATTAAATGCTCCAGGATCTATACTTGATTGTAGAGTCGCAATGACACCTGTCGATGAAGTTGTAATTGGGCTTTTTATGAGTGTACTAACCAAACTTATTAATCCAGAAGAGCAAGTTGAAGCTGTCGTAGAAGCTCCAGTATTAGTAATACTACACCCAGTAAAAATTAAATTTCCAGCTGCACTATGTGCAAATAGAGCGATGCCTGTTGTTCCTAAATTTCCAGTACAATTGTTTACGTTTATTACAGAACTCCCGCTGGATGAAGAAAAAGAAATCCCTGTGTTATTTAAACAATTTATATTGCAATTAATTAAATTTAAGATTGATGCTGCAGAACCTGATACAGTGATGTTGTTAGCACTATTGGTTTGAAGTTCAATTCCACTAATCGTAACAGTGCCAGCTGTGCTCAATGTACAATTTCCGTTGATAATAACAGTACCTCCTGCCGCATCAGATTCAAATGCTGTCAAATTGACTCCAACAACAAGAGTAAGATTTTCTGTATAAGTTCCGGGTCTAATGAAAATGGTGTCATCTGAAGTTGCTGCAGTAAGCGCAGAAGCTATAGTAGTGAAATCTCCATTACCAAGTTTATCGACGATAAATCCATTGGCTACACTGTAATTTCTATAAGCCATTAGTAAATCTCATATGAAGTACCGTTAAACAATAAATTAATAGAATCATAATTTCCTGCCATAGTGTACGTTGTTTGTCCATCAATTGTTACAGCACCACCTACGGTAGTAATAAATATATGATTTGTTGATGCTCCTCCAGTCCTATCTTTGATTGTAAATTCTCTTAAAGTCGTCGGCGCATTTGGAAGCAAAACAGTTATCGTTCCAGCTGTAGAAGCCGTTGTGTCACAAGAAATATATTCATCTATAGCCGTTACTGTATAAGGTGATGGATTTGTTCCATTATGTGTAATAGCAGTATAATGCGTAGTAGTGAAATTGGTTATTTGAACAAAACCATTAGTCACTGTAAATTGATTAGCATCGAATTGGGCTATTCCAAAATTATTAGGAGTGGATACAGCAGGATTGCTTCCTGTTAGTTGTAATTCGATTCCCATCTCATGTAGAGCTCTAGTTACAGTCAGATATCCGGCAGCATTTGTACCTGTGGCGATTGGAATATGCGTTGCAAATGATTCGCCAAAGTTGACTACTCCAGCATTTGCGGTCACTGGTTCAACGCCAGGTGCAACAGCTTTATCTACTTCAAACGACACAACCGCTCCACCTGAAGCAAGTAATAACCAATTAGCAAGAGTTTGACTAGTGACATTACTAAAACTCTGTAGAATCCATTCTTTGACTAATACAAGATTGATCCATCTTTTTTTGATAGGATAATTGAAATCATATTGAGTAGGATCTCTATTAGAAAAAACAGTGATGAATGGATCAGAAGAAGATGTTCCATTTGCAATTGAATAAAATTCATTGCTGATAGGCCCATTTCCTTGGATGGATGGTTGCACTAATTAATGCCTCTAGAAAATATTGTACAACTCACACTTTTTAAAATTTCCCAAGCCATTCCTGATGCATAAGACATTAAGAAATTTCCTCGATTTTAGATTCTTCCTGTGAAGTCTTTTGATTTTCTTTAGGCTGATCAATTTTTAAAGATTCATTGATCTGTTCAACGATATAAGAACGCATTTGAAAAAGAATGTCATGAACTTCACCGAGAGGACTATTTGCTGGTAAATGCAATTGATAAATTCTCTCGTCTCTTTTTACTTCCAAAATTACTTGTTGTTTGATCATTTGTTTTTCTTTAATTTATAATTAAATAAGCTATCGTAGATGTATCTGTACTAACAGACGGAGTAACAACAAAATGTGTAGACGCAACAATTGAAGTTACAGCGAGTGTTGATGCTACCACTACTGTTCCTAATGTCTGTGTAGTTAAAAAAATGATAGAATTTGCCGTTACTGCACTATTTGCTACTGTTGTTGTTGCTCCTCCACCAAGAACAAAAGTTCCGGCAGAACATGTCGCTGAACTTGTGGCTGCAATTAAAAGTTTATTTCCTGCTGTGGTTAAAGTTAAATTTCCAGTTAAACTTGTATTCCCTGATACGTTTACATTTCCAGAACCAGCTTTAATATTTGTAGTAGAAGTAGAGTTAGTCGTCCCAATGTTAACTGTATTAACACCTGTAGCTCCGTCTGCAATAGATACTGTGTTGGTGGCATTTCCATGAGCAATTTGAGTTACGTTGGTACCAGTACCTCCATTTATCGCAACAGTATTTCCACCATTTCCACCAGCCATTGTAAGTGTAGAAGCACCTGCTCCATTGCTTACTGTGACTATATTTGTTGCAGAAGATGTTCCAATTACAATATTTCCAGTTTGTGCAGTTGCTCCTATAGTAATAGCACAACCAACAGCACCTTGAACATTTATCGCAGTTGCCATCGCAATGGTCATTGTACCACCAGATGTAGATCCTAGATTGATCGTATTTGCAGCAGCATCATGCCCAACATTTATCGTTCCTGCACTACCAACTATAGCAAATGTACTTCCAGAGGCTTGAGTAAATGTCATATTCCCAGCCGCAGTTGAACCTACAGTCAAGACATGTGCAGCGCCTGTTCCAGTATTTATTTTAACTGTTCCCAAATGAGTAGCACCATTATTAGAGAACAGATTGAATGCATTAGTTCCGCCTGTCGCAGCACCAGCAAATATATTTACAGTATTTGTTCCTCCGGAAGGAGCACCTGAAAATAGATCGAATGCATTTGTTCCTGAAGCAATTGTCCCATTGAAGAAGTTTATAGTGTCTGTAGCTCCATTAATTGCACCATTAAAGACAGAGAAGTTTTGACTCCCTGTTGTATTAGCGCCACCTAAAATTGCTACTGCTTGTGTGCCAGCAGATGCAACACCTGACATAATCGTTAATGTTTGGCTGGATGCTGGTGTTACGCCGCTCAATATATTTACAGCAGATGCATTGGTTTGAGTAGCTGCATTATCGAGATTTAATGTAGAACCATCTGTTCCTACAGTTATTGTCCGAATACCAGTTGTACCAATATTTACAGCGGATGTATCCGAGTCAGTGGCAATATTGATTGCTGTTCCTGCTGTATTTAAAGTGGCTCCAGCATCGCCTGTAAGCAAACCTGTTACTTGAAGAGAACCTGGCGTAACCATTGTACTAGGAAGAGAAAAGGTTATTTCTCCCACGCCTGCTGTTGTTGTGATTTCGCTTCCTGTTCCATTCAATTGAATATTGTTAGATGCAGGATTAACTATCACTGCTGACTGATCTGATAAAGTGTTTAAGGCCCCACCAGCGACAGCATCATTGACCCAGGTAGCCGCAAGAGTGCCCCCTGCTGAACTTAAACCAACAAGGATATATGCATCTTGGGCAACAGTATCGATCCAAGATTTTCCTAATGGATAATTTACATCCGTTGTTGCAGGTGCCCTCACGTCTAAATGTGGGACTTCTACACTTTCAGGACGTGACCCAAAACCTTGTGTATATAAATTTGCCCCAGGTTGAAAACCCATAAATATCTCCTTGTTGTCAAATTAAAATTTAAATTCTACCAGGATAAAAATACAGAAAAATTTAAGAAAAGATTAGGACTTATGCGATTAGACAAAATATGCTATGCTTTATGGGAAAAGAGAAAATTATGGAATGGTTACAAATTTTAATAATACTAGGATCGAATTTAGCTCTTTTCATTTGGGCTAGATCAGAAGCTAGACATGACCAACAAGAAATAAGAGAAATTATTAGATCTATTCAAGAAGAAATGAAAGACTTTCATGGAAAAATGGAAAGAATTGATGCTGAATTCAAAACTCATATGATTTATTATCATTCGGAGAAGAAATAATGACAGAAACATGGGTTCAAGTTTTAACGATCATAGGATCAAACTTAATAATTATGCTAACTTTTTTTGGTGTTAGTATTTCTTTACATAATGGTATGAGAGAAGAAATACGAGGAATTCACCAGGAAATAAAAGATTTTCATGGAAAAATGGAAAGAGCTGATGCTGAATTCAAAGCCCATATGATTTATTATCATTCGGAGAAGAAATAATATGTGGACATTTTTTGAACTCATTATTTTAGGCCATATTTTGAGTATACCAGTCATTATTTATCTTTTTTATTACAATACGGTAACTCTGAAGGAAGAAGAAGAAGAAATGAATAAGTGGAATGGATTTCCTCCATTTTAGTCGATAAATTCATATCGATCTTCGTTTTCTTCTTCTTGAAGTTTTTCGTCTAGTTGCTTCAAATACTTATTGAATACTTTTGAATCTTCTTTGACTGCAGAATTGACAATTTTAGCATAAATTTTTGCTAATGTAGGAGATTTCGCTATCCTATAACTTATTTTTGCGGCTTGATAAGGAGCCATTAAGGAAGTTGCTGTAGCTGTTGCTGTACCTACTGGCATGAGAACATGCATTAAACCAGTGGTTACAGGATGCTGAACTATATTATTTTCTATCCAACTAGAAACCCAGTTTGAAGAAGCCAATGTTCCAAAAGCTTCATTAGCTTTTTTGTAAGGTCCATAAAATCTAGGATTTTTTTTCCCATAGTCTTCAATGGCGGAATTTAAGTAACCATTGATTTGTTTAGCTAAATCTTTTACAGATCTTTGTTCTTTCTTTCCTGGAACTTCTTTGTAAAGAGTTGCTAATTCCTTATTTAAGCTCCTTTTCTGCGCAATAGCTTGTTCAACGCTTATTTCTCCATCTTTTATCAAATTTTTTACTTTATCAACTTGATCGACGACAAATTTTTCAGGTGCAGATAAATTTCCTCGAGGCCTATCTTTGGTAAGAGATCTTTCCAGTGAATTTAATTGTTTATCTAACTTTATTGCTCCTGTTTTAGCATTTGAAGTTAGATTCTCATCGGCAATCTTATATAAATCAGCTACATGTTTTGCTGCTGATTTTTGATCTAATAAGGACAACATGAATAAAGAACCTGCTTTTGTTGCTACCCCTGCGCCTTCACTTCCTGAAATTTCCTTTGCCGATTCTCCAGCGAGATTGGCTCCAATTGATTTGGCTAAACTCTTAAATATATTTGTTCCTAGTTTTATACCTTTTGAAGCTATTTTCGTTGGACTTAACAAAAGAGTCGCATCATCGACAACATTGGTGACGAATTTTTCAACTTCATTTTGAGGTTTAAGAAATTCACCTGTGGCTTCTTGAAGTCCTTTTCTATGAGTTTCTGTTGTTGGAAGAACTTTTCCTAATAATGTTTTTTCGTATGGTAAACCTTCTTTTCCTGTGATAAATTCTGTTGTAGGTTTAGCTATATATTCATTTATTAATGAAAAAACATCTCCTGGAAATCCAATAACCTGTGTAGTTATATCTGAAGCAGTTCTTGCTCCATGTCTTAATGCTTCTTTACCATAAGATAAAATACCACTTTCTGGTTCTTCTTCCATTAATTCATAAGGCATAATTACTCCTTTGGAATCCAGTTTTCTCCATCGCTTATGAGAACTTCACCTGTTTTTTTATCTCTGATTTTTCTTCCTTTGAATTCTAAAGCACTTGGTTTACTTTCAAATTCTCCAATTTCTTTAAATTTCTGAGTGAGTTTATTTATTTCCCTCTCAGATAATCTTTCAGCATATCTTTCAGATACATCCGCATCTATGTTTCTTACGCCACCAGATTTATCATAGACATCTTTCAAATTCTTGTAATAAACAGAATTTATGTCATTTACAATTTTCATTTGCTGAAGTAATTGTCGACGGCCTTCCTTGCTATTCAATAAGGTAGGAAACCGTTTAAGATATTGTGACAAATCAAAATTTGTTACCCTAGATCCAAATGTATCTTTAGCTGAAGAAGAAAATTCATTTAATATTTTTACATATCTTTGAGCTTCAGGAGAAGCTAATGCTGCAGTTTGCCATCTTAAATTACCTTCGTTATCTACAGCTATTCTACCCAAGCCTTTTGGCAATTTATCGGTTTTATTTAAATCTTCTAATATTTCTAATCTAGATTTGTCAGTAGACAATCCTCGAAGTTTGGTACTTGCTTCCTGATATTGTTTTAAACCTGTATCAAATCTTTCTTTTCCTCTAGCTATTTTTTCTGAAGGTATCAATCCAATATCTTGTTTTTTTATAAAATCATCTAATTCATTGTAAATTGTTTTTCTTTCAGAAATAGGTTTTTCTTCAGAGCTAGTCATTTCTTCTTCTGAAGGTACAAATTCTTGTTCTTCTGTTGATCCTGGAAGTTTTTGTCCTATATTTCCTGCTCTTTTTTGTTTTTCCAAAAGGTCTTTAACTAGTGCTGTTTGTCCACCTATTGTAAGATAGGTATATAAATCAGCATCTTCCTCAGATGCTCCTGATTTTTTTAAAGCTTGTCTGACATTTTGAAAATCTGGAGTTCTGGCAAATTGTTGTACAAATGCTTTCTGCATATCTCTGGGTAAACCTGATAAATCTTGGCCTGTTAATTTAAAAATAGCTTCATTTGCAATTTCATCTTCTACTTGTTCTCTTTGTAATTTCCTTGCTGTTTCAGCTGATTCTTGCTTGCCCTTCGAGCTATATTTAAGAACTTCTTTTTGAATATCAGGTTGAAGTGCAGAAATATCTTCATCTGTTAATTGTTTGAGTTGTTGCCCTATTTTTTTTTGATTTTCTCTTTCACTTAAATAATTTAATCCAGTACCAACAGCACCACTTAATTTTTCAGAAAATGAAGGTTTTCGCTTTTCAGCTGGAAATATTGTTACCATTTTTCACCTATTAAAATTGAGATCCAATTCCATATCCTGCTTGTGCACCTGCAAGAGCTCCCCCAGGACCACCAGTTAAAAATCCTCCTAAACCACCTACACCGGCACCAATAGCACCTCCCCATCCAGATTTTTTCTTTTGTTTTTCATATAATCCTGTTTCATATGGCCTTTGACTAAGTAAATTACTACTTAAGTTCATTAAATCCATGATAGCTTGTCTTTGTAAATTTTGTCGTTGCGATTGTAAATCTTGAGCAAAATTAGATGCAGCAGCACTTGTAGTATTTTGGAAACCGCTGCCATGCCTTCCGCCTGTTCCCATTCCACTAAACCTAGATGCTATTCCACCTAATTGTTCTTGAAATTGTCTAAATGCTGGGGCTTCCATTTTTTCAAATAACGACTCATCTCCTCCTGCCAATTTTGAAAGAAAACTTTCTGGACCTAAATGAGAAAATAATTGTTGAAACAATTCCAATTGCTCAGGTGTGAATTGCTGAAGTTGACCTACTTTATATCCTTTAGGGATTTTATTTCCTGTTTTTCCTGTAGGTCCGACCATTCCTGGTGATCCGTTCATTGAATTCATATAAACCTCTTTTTCTCACAATATATCAAATATTTTATTTAAGGAGAACTTAACCATTCTAAAATAATTCTGCCTCTTTGTATCGCAGAGGCTGCACCATCAACTATAAATATAATTTGTGTAGGGGAAAGATAAAATGAAATTTGACCTGGAATAGTAGTAGCAGAAGATGTTCCCCATATCAATCCAAAAGAATTTGTATTATCTGTATATGATCCCCAACAACGTGTAAATTGATTTATATCTGTTACACTAATTCCATGATTGATAGATACCGTTGTTTTGAATGTATAAACTTGCCTTAATGTTTGTTGTTTCCCAGTATTTACAAGAAACCATTCTTCTCCAGTAATAGCAGGTCTCACAGTGGGAAATAATCCGATAGTTCGAACATTCACAGCAGAAGCTATATCAACCCAGCTTTTATTCATTTGAAGAGTCAATTTATCTAGATCATGAGGAAATTCTCGTGCTGTACGAAGAAAGGCAACTTGATTAATAATATTATTATTCATGCTAATATTTGACTTGGATTAATATCCAAAATAAATCCATGCAATTCAATCTCAGCAAATGTATTTGGAGCAACGGGAGTAACTGTCCCTCCTGACATATATACACCGAAGAGAGTTGAATCAACATCAATAGTAATAGTGGTAATGGTTGATGAAAGTACTGCATAAATATTGCCATTGAGTTGAATTGTGCCTAAAACACCATTTATCAGAAGTAATTCATTATTATTAACTGTAAAAGGTGCTGTACATGTCAACACACAAGGATTTGCATTTGTTATATTTGTAATGACAATAGGAGTTCCTGCAATATTATTCGTTGCAAATTGACTTGGGGAAAGGGTAAATCCTATCTGCACAGTGTCTCCAATAAGTGAAGTATTCATCCGATGCCAAATTTGAGCCTGTTGTGCTGCCGTCACCATTTGAAGATTTGTATTTGCAGCATTCGCCATATTTGAACTTATAGGAATGAGACCCAAATTTGTGCTTTCAGGGCACGTGTAGAGTACTTGTGTATACACAAGAGAATTATTCGTAGATGCTGGATCAGGAACAATAGGGCTAAAGTTATATGCGCTAGTTGCATTCTGGCTCAAGAATACCTGTAAAGTGATTTGCCCAATCGAAGTAGTTGTAAATAAATATTGTTGAACTCCTATGCGTGTTTTTCTTCCCAGTTCCCATGATGTCGGAAACTGTCTAGTCTGTATTTGAGGAATATAAATTCTTGTTATCAAACCTAATCCAAGATACGTTGGAGAACCAGTCAAATAAGGATTTAAAACAAAAGTATTTGTGGTGGCTTGAGTAACTTGAAATATTTTAAAATTTACTTGAGTTCCCACGGAGCCTAAAGCTCCAGTGATAAGAATGTAATCATTATCATTTAAACAATGGTTTGGAGAAGTTATTGTGCTTCCTGTAATGCTTTGTATAGCCAAAGATGTGCCTTCACTAGTACCTACGGCCCTAATTAAAACAAATCCTTGAGTATTTCCACCGATGACTTGAGGTTGCAATAATTCCGATTGTCCGGCATCCCAAGGATCATCCCATGCATTCCAACTGGAATAAATATTGCCTACAGTTGCCCATGTAAATCCTGTTTGTTTCCTGAAAGAACCATATGTTGTGTAGGTCTCATAAAATACAGCCCAAGATCTGTCTCTATAGTTATATTGCAAGGTTTGTGTAGGATAATTGTATGAACTCTGATCTCCAGAATAAGAGAAATAAATCCATTCATTGATGAAGTCTCGTTGAGCACAAATTCTTTCCGTTCCATTATTTGTCAATCTTGATTCGAACACTTCATCTGGTATTTCCAAGTCTATTCTTTCCACTTGTGTTTGAGATGTAACTATAAAGCCTCTATTCCCACGTGTAATGACCCCATAATCCATATTAACAGCAGAAAATGTACTGCTTGATCCTAATTCGGCATTAATTATGAAAAAGTTAAATGGTGTTAAATCATTTCCAGAATAAATCACGCGAGTTTGGACGTTAGAATCAAAACCGACAATCAAAGCATCTTCATTTGTTGATACTGTTGTGATAGGTCTGTCAATTCCTGCCGATTGAAAACCACCAAATCCAAACTGATCCTCCCAAAATGATGAAGGAGTTGCCGTTTGATTCAATGGTGTAAGAATAGGAACAAATCCTGGAGGAGTTGTTGGGTTGAAAAAATTTCCTGAAAAAGAAACTGTGTAAAATGGCGTTCCATTCTGACTATAAATAATTGTATCTTGTAGATATATTGGAGAACCTGTCGATGATTGGATTACTGGACCAAAAAATAGTAATCTATCTTTAAATGGAACAATTATTCTTGCACCTACAAGGTAATATTGTGCAGGAAGTTGATCTGCTATTGAATAATTGAATTGTGATAACGGGGGCATAAAATTAACCCACCCTTTCCCAGGAATAAAGGTAGGAGCTGTGGAATTTCCATTCGTTGGATCTCCATCAAACCATCTTATGCAATCTTTTGTTGGATCTGATCTATTTGTAAGATATTGAAGAATTCCTGGAGTATATGTGTCATTAGGTATATTGGCATTTGGAAATATTACTGTATAAGTATTTCCAGCAACCACTGTCACAAAACCAGTTTGAAAATTAAGTGCATCAGCATTTGCAGGCGTGGTAGAAGTAAATTCATTGGCAAAAACAAAATCACCAACAACCAAAGGACTTCCCGCAATAACAAAACTCATCGAAGTTGCACTTATCCATGTAGCACTTCCTGGCTTTTGAAATTGCATTCCAATATTTGTAATATTAAAGGGAATATTAATACCATTAGTCGCCCACAGTGCGCCTAAATAGTTCACAGTCCAAAATTGTTGATAATCTTGTCCATTCCATGTCACAGGTGTCCAATTAGTTTTTTGCGTATAACCTGCATATGTTCCTGAGCCTAGATTTTTATAGAAACTAACATCATGTGCTGTATAAGGCAAAGCTGTGCTTATAATATAAGAATATACTGGATCGAAAGCTAATGTTCCTGGAAATTGATTGATTTCTAGAATTAAGTCTTCAAGACCCATTACAGGTAACGTAGGAAAATATGAAAATGTTGCTGTTGCAGTTCCTCCAGCTTGTGCAGGTATTAAAATAGCTCCTGTAGCATAATTAATAGTATTCGGACCACCTGTCCCAGTAGGTGTTAAAAAACCGTTTATAGTAGGATCAGTATAAGTTACTGGTCCTATGGAACCAACAATTGTTAACGATCCAGGAACTATTGAGGAATTTGGTTGAAGAGTTGTAAACCCTGTCAATAAATTAGCGTTTCCCGAGCCATCAAAAGTAATTGTTGTTGAACCAGGATTATAAGAAATAGACGATGAATTAAAAAATCTTTGAAGCTGACAAAGAAATTGAGTTCCTCGTTTTCTTTTTATGCGACCGCGCCATTGATAAGCATTGATGAGAGTAGGAAATGATTCATTATCGATAGCAAATGGAGTTAGATCATTTCTCAAACCTCTATTAAATGGGCCAACAGCAAGTTTTTGTCCCATCAGTTTCCTATGGCAATGAATGTTGCTGAAGTTACATTTAGATTGGATGTTGTTTGATATGTAAGAGAAGCAGCATTAAATGAATGAATATTAATGCCATCAAAAGTTCCTGGGTTATCTGCTCTAATTGGATTCAAAACGATAGAAAAACAATTATTTGGGAATGTAATATTATTCGCTGTAGCATTAAAATTATATGTATGGGTATGAGTATCAGGAATGATTGGAATGACTCCATATTGAAGAATCAAACCACCTGGAAGAGTAGTAACGCCATTGGCAGTAGCCGAAATAGTTACATTTGTATTCGTAAGTTGATAAATCTTTCCAAGACCACTTTCATAAAAAAGATTCTGATCTCCTGTTACTGTTTTTGTATAAAGTTGACCAACTCCAGCAATTGTTCCTGGATCTGCTGCTTGATTGGAAAAATGAATTACATTGTGATAGCCACTTGAGGAAATTGCCGTATTGAATCCTACATGGTCTATAGCAACAAAATTGAAAATACTATTAGCATTTATTTGCATCAGAGGAACATCGGCGGAAGGATTATTTGGAGGATTTGGAATGCCAAAATTATATGGAATGCTCATATTAATCCTTTTTCTTTTGCCAATGGCTTCTATGTTTTCTAATCATATCTAATGTGTTTTCTTTCGGCGTTCCTAAAAATAAATGTTCTGGATTTAATAATTTTAGAGGGTACTACCACCTAAGTTGTTAAATCCTGACTGGCCTTGGTTTATCCCTTGGCTGTAAATTGTCTGCGTCCTGGAGGCTGTAAACTGCCTCTGGCTGCGTTTCCATACAAGTTGTTCTTGTTCTATGAAGAAAGGCTCATAGAATTGAAATTGTTCGACATCGCCAGTATCTGAAAGTATTTTTCTAGCAGCGCCACGAGCAATATACTCGCACATATATGCAAATTGAATTGCCTGGTTTGTTGCTAGGAATCCAGCTGGTGAAAGATAAGCATCTAATTGAATCAAATATTGCTGATCTGGAGGACTTCTGAAGGTAAGAGTATTGTTATTGAACAGAACCCCTCTAGGAAGACCACATTGGAAATTAAAACATTGAGCATTGATATTTACTCCAGCAGGAACAGTCTGAGGAAAATAAAGATTAAAAACTTGCCCTGTAAAGTAATTGATAACATTCTGTGTAGTACTATAATTAGGTAAGGGACCATTCGTTAAAGGCAAATTTCCATTAGGAGCCGTGCCTTGTTCCATTAAAAGACCTAAGTCTTGATTTCCAGAAAGAAATTGACCACTATCTGTCACAATTATACTAGAACCATCCGTTCCATTAGTCGTGATATAGACTTGAGGAAATGCATTAGTTACAGGAACTGCAGGAATAGTTGTAGAAGCTTCCACCGATGTGACAACAGGAGGATCTTGATATATTCCCTGACTAGTAGCAAAAGCAGTAATCCCATTAACATCAATATGACCTCTGAGGATATACTGAAATGGCGTCGTTAATGGTGTTGTATTGTTTGGTGCTATTGGGAAAGTAAAATTGTAAGGACCTTTTGTGTTATTTCCGACTGCGACAACATTCATCTGCTGAACAATGTTCGGCCAAATATTATAAAATGTTGTTTTATCTGTCTGAAAAGGAACTTGAATGCCATTCACATATACTGGGTCCAGAAACCCCTGATAAACAGGATAATAACTTATTGCTTGAGAACCTAGTTCTGTTTGAAGATTATACAAGGGCATATTATATTGATCAAATCCAGGAGTAGTCTGAAACTGATATTGAGTTTTTAAATCAAATAGCTGAATTCTAGCATCAACATCCATAATCCAGAATCGATTGATGTAATCTATGATCAATGCATCAGAAATAACAGCATTAGAAGGACTTTTAATTATGCGACGAACGTAAGTTATTATATCTTGTAACAGATTGATAAATCACCTATAAATTCTATGTTTTTCTGAATGACATGTTTTACATAACCATTTAATTTCTAGTAAATTCATTAGACTACCTATTTACCCATGAAAATTGATTTTCTGTCTGTACGAGCAGGAATTGCATCAAGTCTTTGTATAATATTATCAACAACTAATGTTCCAAAATATTGACCATTGTTATCTTGTGCGCTAAATTTATTATTTTCTGTCCTTAATCTATGATATCTTGCCTTAGGTAATTGCTCTGCAACATATCTTGGACCCCAAACTGGTTTATTTGTAGGAATATTCCAAAATTCAGCAGGAACTCCAGCAAATGGCTTTGTCCACATTTCAATGTTGTCTCCAGCGACTTCTTTATGTTCCGGAATGAAACACACATATTCTTTAGCAAAGTTATAATCTTCTCTAAATTTCTCATTGAATTTTTCCTTAGAAAAAATAGCTCTTTGCGGTTTCAAATAGATATCTTTGCTTTTTTCTATTTCTGCTTGAGATAATTTTGTTTGCGGTTCAGTTTCTTCTTTTGAAGCCGCATTCATCCTATCTAAAGTAAGATCTTTCACTTGTTTTTCGAAATGATCAAATTGTTGCTCTGCTTTTTCCAATTCTGGAGTAGATTTCGGACGTGCCATGATAACCTCTTTGTATTAAGTTAAAATTTTAAATTAACACCAAAAAGAATTTATCTCTAGTTTTACTAAGAAATATTTGAAAAACTTCCTGGAAGTAAAGTTGATATCTTAGGACCATTAGGATTCACTGAACCTGTATTTATATTTCCTACAGCTACGATTTGGGGTGGAAGGGGATAAGAAACTAAATTGAATGCAGTGACATTTTGAGAATTAATGTTTAATACAACTTCATTGAGAGCAGGTATTTGTAAAACGAATCCTGTCTGTTCATTTAGCACTTGAGGACCGTAAATGCTAGGTATCAAAAGTCTCACCTCTTGCCCAATGACATAGTTATGATTGACCGATGTTGTGACCGTTGTAGTAATACCCAATGAAATAGTTGTTATATTGAATACACTGGGTTGAAAGTTTTGAGGTTCAATAGGAGGATTATTGTAAGGAGGAATTGGACCGAAAATAAGCGGTGGATGCGACATTGGTTTCCTTCAGAAAAGAGAAGAGACGTTTTGCCTCTTCTCTATTGATTATTATTATTTATGGTGAACTAAAATCATGAAGATAAGCTCTCCAATATATTACATTTTCAGCTGCTCCAACAAGAACCGATGCAGAATCGTTTGTTGTAGCACCCGCACCAACGATAAATCCTTGTCTTGTATTATTAAAATAGGCTCCCTGTATTGCTGGCCCGTTGATAGTTGTACTATCATTGAGCGTAGCATAAGAATAAGTAGGCGAAGGATATAGTGCATTTCCAGTATATGGAAATCCACCACTATTCACATCACCTACAGCCACTACTTGAGGGAACTTTTCTCCGTGATATGAAGCAAATGGTTGATTAGGATTAAATGCGGTATATCCTGTTGAATTGATATTCACCACAAAAGTCAAATAATCTGTAACCGATTGAACATATCCATAAATTGGAGAACCAGGAATCACATTATTTGGTAATGAATTCAGCTGTGTTGTTCCCCATACCGAAGGAATCCTAAACGCTACTTCCTGTCCAACAACAAAATTGTGCTGTGTTGTTGTCTGAATAGTCGTCGTTGTTCCTGTAGTAATGAAGCTAACAAAGTTAACACCGGGAAGATATAGGTTTGGATAAAGAACTTTTTTATATGAACCTACATTATTCGTCGATGTTGATGTATTAAATGCTGTGTAATTAGTACCAGACGCATCCCAATTAATAGAAAATGTCATAGCTCCAGTTACAGTAACTTCGAAAGGAATGCCTGCAATTTGCTGCATACCTGTCGTTGAAGTTTCAGCTAGGTTTTGGAAAATAACTACATCGCCTGTCGCTAAACCATGAGGTGTCGTTGTTGTAACTACAGCAGGATTAGCAGCAGTGATTGAAAAGTCAGTAGAACCTGTATGTTGATATACTGGCCCATATTGAAGCAAAGTTCCTGCTTGGAATGTGCTGATACCATTTACTTGAACTTGTCCAGTCAATAAAACTGGAGTTCCGTTAAACAATAAACAATCAGCAAATCCTTGTCCCATATTAACATCCCACCAAGCTCTTGGGATTCCATGGTTCGCAGGTGCATGCATCGATGTATCATTGATAAGTTCGACAAAATCCGGAACAAAGGGCAAAGTAACCATTTGCGCTTTTCCAGTTGATGTGAATTTACCTTTTGCCATTTTATTATATTCAGTCATCATCCACCTCCTATTTTATGGTCCAGCAACGGCAGAGAGCCGAGTGCTGAGAAGATTTCTGATAGCTGTATCTTGCGTAATTGCTTGTGCTTGAGCGAATTTAACCGCCAAAGTTGCGTTCTGAGCAAGCATTCCAGAATAGTAAGGATCACGATAAATCAGGTTCATGCTATAGCCGTCCTGATTGATGTGTGTGATCGCTTGCTTACCCACGACTGTGTTATAATACACGTCTTGGCCGTTAGCTGATGCACCACGTGCTACAGGTGCTTCAGAACTTGTAAGGATACGAATGTTAAATACAGAACCATATTCTGAAGGAAGTGCAGAACTATTGTTTGGATAGTTCCACTGGTTCAAGAAACCTGTACCAGTAAGTCCATCAAAATCGGTTTGAAGCTCTGTAGAACTGAGCATAAAATATGCACTTCTTACAGGACCTGTACCGAATCTATCCATACCTTCAATACCGCTCATGAATTTGTAGGCGTTATTCGTATCAAGAGTAGTAGCTACTAATGAGAAATCCGACACACCTAAGTTTGTGGGATTATCACCATTAGAACCACCGCCAGCATTAAGCTGACTAGCAGCTGATACAATATAGTCTCTCAATATAAGATCTTCCAAACTGTTACCCCGCATTACTGCGTGGATAGGTCATTTCTGCCTATCTCTCGGATTTTATATATAGTCCGAGATCAGACTTTCGCATCTCTATTTCTAGAGTCTAACCGCCTAAGTCGTTCAGCCTAGACATTTAATCAGATTTATGCAACAATATACAAACATCTACGCGCATAACAAAGGAGAATGTAAATGCCTGAAATTGCTTATGAAAAGATCATTTATGATCCTCTCAAACTTGCATATCTTGCTGGAATTGTTGATGGAGAAGGATCTATTTGTATTTATCGTGTTAATCCTGCTAAGTATAACCGATATCAAAATCCTTCTTTTAGAGGTGTACTCAACATTTCCAATACAAAAAAGGAACTTTTTGACTGGATTGAGAAACATTTTGGTAATCTCAATAAGTCTAAAAAACATCGAAGATCTATTTTTAAGAAAAATTCTACTCATGAGCGTTGGATTTATGAATGGGTTATTCAAGGTCATCGTGTAGTCGATATTTGCACTCAACTTTTGCCTTATCTTGTTCTTAAAAAAAGACAAGCTGAGTTGATGATCGAATTTAGGAAGACATTTGAATTGCAAAAAGGATATGGAGCACATACACCTCTTAATCCAGAAATAATCGCGCTTAGAGAAGATATTAGAATTGAGATGAGCTATCTTAATGCTAAAGGATTTCTTAAAGCAAATATTGAACATTTTAATTCCTTGCAAACTAATTAAACCCTTGGCCCTTGTTGCCCTCCTGCTTCGGCAGTGAGGGTTTCCAAGTCAATCAGGTCAGATTTATACAGGCCTATTATCTCAAGCCTGTCTCATGGCAACAGCCAAGCGTTCTGATATCCAAGCTAATACACCTTCTTGGTCTTGAAGAATAACTTGTTCGTTAATGATACACCCAGTACCAAAGAAAGCCATTTGTGCATCGATGATGTCACGTTGTGGCACTTGTGCAGGGGGATCTATACCGCTGTTACCCAACTGTACAGTGGGCGGTTGTAGCGCTCTTGGGCGCATAAAGCGAATAGTTGTACCACCATTAGCTGGCATACTAACTTTGTCGCATATCGTAATGTAATTCATTGTAGGCGTTGGGACATAAAGCATAGCAGGAGCTAAACTTTGTAGAATCAAAGGTCCCAAATTGCCAGTAGTCGTAATCGACATTTCAACTCCGTGGTCGAATGTTGATATTGACATGACGATCGGTAGACGAACCTAACTACATCTATTCTCGATCATATCGGGCAAGAAGTTGCGAACCTTCAATAACGCGGAGTACACAATAACACTTGTGCGTGCGAAAGCTTTATGATATATTATTATTTTTTTTTGTCAAAAAATGATTTTAATTTGAAACAAGAAGATGTTAAAAACCCACGGGACAAAGCCCGTGGTATTTCCACTAAATTAAAAGGAGGAAAAATGGAAAATATTATTTAGAACCTAATCTTTGTTTAAGTTCTTGCATCTTTTCATAAGCATTTTTTTGACCGGCTTTAGAAAAATCCCCACCATTATCATAGGGTGCAGAATTCATTCCTGTCGGTTGATAGTAAGGACTTCTTCTATTTGCATCAATCTTATCTTGAATGGATGTCTGTTTTTGTTCAGGCTTATGTAATCCGAGTTCTTTTATATTCTGATAAACTAATTTTTGTCTTTCAAATCCTTCAGGCATTCTCAAAATACTTTCAGCTAATTTTGGTGCTCTTTGTGCAAATTTCTCCGCATTTTGAAGTACTTCATAAAAATCAGGATTATTCTCCATCCATATTTCTTGTTTTAATTCATCTTTGGCCGCTTGTTTAGCAAACTCCATCGCTTTTTGGATTTCACTCTGCGTATTTTGTCCAAATTTATTCAGTTTCTTATTTAATTTTTTGTAATCGACATAGGGGTCAGATTCATCATCATCTTCTTCATTTCCTTGTTGCTTCTTAGAAATGGCTTCCTGGGCCATTCTTTCAGCCTCCATTGCTCTCTTTTCTGCGTCGATAGCGCGTCTTTCGGCTTCCATTCTCTTAGCTTCTAAAGCGCGAAAGTTATATTCCTTGTCATTTGGTTTCTGTTCTTCTTGTGCAGAATTTTCTTGTGTTATCGATGTCATATCTATCCTTTGCCCTTAACGCTGGACTGCGTTTGGATTGTGTTAAAATAAAACTTTAATTATCTATATATTAAAATTCTGATTTCCACACAAGAAGGATGCATGAAGATAAATATTTTAGAAACACATGACAGACTTTTACATTTGCACAAAGAGCAGGCACTAAATTTGAGCAAAGGTGCTGATGATTGCTTATTAAAAAATAGATTGTCATTAGGGTTACAGCAGTATTCTCCATACATCTATCTATTTGCTCATCCAAGAACTGCTGATGATGGCATTACAAAGAAAATGTTTTGGCAGCCTAGATTATCAAAGCCAGAAGCCCAAACAAATTCCTATCTATTTAGAGCTATCTCTAATACGGATAAAATGGAAATATGCTGGTTATTACCCCCAAGAGAGACGTGGGGACAATATAAGAAAGGAAATGTTACACAACACGAGCTCGTGAATTGGAGCATTCAACAATTTTTAAATAACAAAAAACAGTTAGAAATGCCTTTTGAAGATGACTTGAGTGATGAAATGATGAAAAATATTTACATTAATATATCTGCTGAAATGGATGAAGAAAAATTAATGGATAGACTTTACTAAGCAAGTTGTTTAGGAGGAGTTTTAAGTTTTTTAGAATTGCTTGAGCTTACATTTACGGAATCACGACGAACTTTACCTATCTTAGCACGAATTCCAGTACCGTAATGATCCCCCATGCCATATTTTGTATTTGCAACATGAGCAAATCTATTCTTTTTGACAGGATGCGGCTGACTTCTATTGGGCTCTCCAGCTTGTTGAGCTTGTGCCATTAAGCAACCTCATCAACTTCCATTGAAGTAACATTTCTACGATCTTGTGGCAATGTAGAAGCTTTTTCTTTAGGATTGCCCATACGCCCGACTGGTTGTCTATGCCCTACACCATAATGTGTACCTGTATTAACAAAACAGCTAGAACGCTCATCATATTGAGGACAGCGAAAATCCCAGATAGTTTCAGGCATTTTATCAGCCGGTTTATCTTTAGGATTCTGCTTTTTAATTGCTATAGGATCATCAAAACCTGATTTCATTTTATATCCCTTATATTTAAATTTAAGCATAAATGAACGACCGAAAACTTACGATCTTTATTACATAAGCAAAATTTCAGTGCTTATCCATTTAAATAAGTCCCATTCCGGAATTGCACCGGTCTTCTCGGGCATGAACCAAGCAAGCTACTATTACATCAGAGGGATAAATTAATTTCTGTGACCAGGCTTTCTATCATGCGCTTTCTGTTTTTTTTCATTCATCATTTGCTGATCTTTAATTGCCTCACTAGTATCTTCATAGTGATTTAATTCAGCCATATGACCATCTGAACTATATTCTTTAGATTTGTGCGGACCATCAGGAAATACCGAAGCATGTCCTTTTTTCCCTGCCCAAAAACCATGATCATCTATTCTTTGTCCAGCCATAAAACCTCTTTTAAAAACGTTAATTTTTATTTTTAATTTAATCTTTTTCTTCCTTTATCTCAAACATTTCTTCCATCTCATCTAATGCAGGTTCAATAAATTCCATTATGACTACAGCAAGATCTCCATCTTCTTTTCTATGACTATCAATCAAAGAATTTCTGCAAACTGCTATTAGAGATCTTAAATGTGATATTTTATCCACAATATCTATCCTGTCATATCTTGGATGAACCACCATCTTATATTCCTTGTGCTTGTTTTATCACTTTATATCCATATTGCTGTAAGAATTCAATGCACCATTCAATTTTATCTTCTATCCGTTGTCCATAAGGGTGAGAATATGACCATAATTCTAGATTTTCTATACGATTATCATCTCGAATTCCATTTATATGATGAACTGTTTCTTTGTCATTTAGTGCTCTGTCAAGAAATTTAGTCATTATCATAATATGCTCTGCTACATATCCAGATTTGGCACAATTAGGATGATCCTTCATTAACAAGAACTTATATCCTTCTTTTAATTTATATCCTTTTCCTGATTCATTAATTTGTGGATAATCTAAAGGCAGTCCCAATCTTTTTCTAACTTTTTCTCTCGATCTTTTGCTTTGTGCATCTAATCTTTTTCTCCACAAAATTGGATTTTCTTCTTTCAAATTATTTTGCCAATATTTTCTATAACATTTGGAATCGCAAAATAGTCCATCTTTTTTAGGAATAAATTCATTATCACAATATTTACATTTTTTCATATATCAGCCTTTGCAAAGCTGATATTATATAGATTGTTGCATATTTTGAGAAGTGTTCTTTTGTCCCATTTCTCCCATTATTTTTGACATGAATTCATTTGACTGAGCATCTTTGTGTGCTCTTTCTTTATCATGCTCCTCTGTTTTCTGTTGCTGATAGTCAAAAGAATCAATGTCATTTATCTTCAACATTGTTTCAATTTCACCATACTTAGCAATCACATCAATCATTTTTTCTAGAGCTTCCATCTTAGCTTTTGTAGAAAGTGATCTATTCTTTGAAACTTCTGCCATACGCTCTTCAAGTAGTCCAATATTACTTTCAAAACGACCATATCTTTCTTTTGCACTTGCTATATTGTTGGTTGCACGGCTATATAATTCCTTAAGTTTTGCATCTTCTAATGCATGTTGAACCATTTGCATATCTTGCTGTTGTTGACTAGAAGCTTGCTCTTGTTGCTGTAGGAATTCGATAATCTCTGCCTTGCCTGTCACATTTAGCTTAGGAATAATCATAGATGGTGGAAATACTTCTCTTCCAAATGCCTGATTCATATCCATCATTTGTTGGGCCTGCAAGTTTTGCTGTGTCGGTGTTAAATCCGACTCTTCAACAATGCATTGATAATTTGAAAATATCTTGCTGTAGAAGTATGGTGAAGGTTCTTCCCCTATATATAGTTTTACTTTCTCTGCATTCCAGTTGTTAAGTGTAACCTTAAGCAACCGATCTCCAAGTAATTTATCTGAAAAATCCCATTGATCGAAATATTTCTGAAATACCATCAAGTTAGCAGCCTGTTTAAGAAGTACTGTGAGGCTAGAAACTTGTTTATCTTGCTGACCTGACCAATTTTCTATGTTGATACCAGAAGTTTCATAGATCAAAGTCCTCATTTGTTCTGCTAAAGCTAAATCGGATTCCGGAACTGCGCTAGGGATAATCTTTTCGACATCCGTCATCTCATAACCTTGGTTGATTAAAACATCCCAACCCTGACCAGATTTCTTTAAATTATCTTCATTAGCAACAGCACCAACTTTTCTCTTCCAACCTGCATTAATTGTTGCTGCAGCAATATCGTTATTAGTGATTACTTTGTAATTATATAAAAATTGAGGATCTCTCATCGTTCTAACAAGACTTCTAACACGCAAATCGTAATAATTTATATGCGGTTCATAGTTCCAAAAATAGGGAATGAATGGACATTCGTCGAAGCCTAATGGATTATCTCCCTGAAACATGAGTTGATCATTAAGCACAACTGCAAGTTTCCAAGTAGGAGTTTCCACTTCAACAAGTTCCATGTCGGGTATATTATATAATATCGCATCAGTATCAGCTTCTTTACCGAATTCAAAGAATTGATTACGAGAATGAGAATAAAGGCGCTTTTTCTTTGTTTTCCATCGATACCAGACGTAAGAAAGTACCATTAGATCATTTCTTGCCATGTTATAATTTTCTGGCAGAAAATAGAATGATCCATATCTTTGTGGTGTTCCTGCCATTGGAGCAATTTGTTCTAGTTTATCCGGAAATCGATTTTCTGCTTCTTTTTTACTAATATATTCCTGACACCAGACAAATTGACAATCTGACATATCCGGATTGCGGAAATATGGATCGACAAGAAATGAGTTATATTCCCATACCTTAACTTTTAATTCGCCTTGTGCAGCATCATTCCATGAATAATCAAGATAGGGTTGTACTAAACAAAGTCCGGCTACAGCTGCTAATTCCTTAGCTTTTGATTTCTGCTCATGAATGCACCCCATGTTAGCAGCATGTGTAATAAGCTTTGTATATTGATCTGTAGTCTGTGGGTCAGCTCCTTCACAAGATACATATGAGAAATTCTTTCTATGTTGCCGCTCATATCCCGTTATCATGTTGATAGGTTGTTGTATTATGTTGAAATAATACTGCTGATAACTAGTTGTAGGGCTGAAATTAAAGTAACGGTTCACAAATGTCTGTGAGCCTGCATAAAATAAAGTATCAATATTGGATTGATTCCAACGTGATTGCTCAATAGGCTGAAATTTGGAATACAAATTGTCTAACCATTGTCTTACGTTGCCTTGATTCGGCTCTAATGCATTATTCCATGGGGGGTAATAGAAAGAAATAACAGCCTCCAATATCAATACGGTGATATCGATAACTGTATAATAAAATCTTTATTATATCAAACAATTGCACAATTGCGCGTTGCTAAAAGTTTTGCAAGATTTTCTTTCTTGGAAGATGGCAAATACGCTATCGCATAACCTTGAAGTATTTTAGGTGTAACCTCAAAATCGAGGCCCATTAATTTACTTGCAAGCTTCAGATTTCGAATTACTTGTGTTCTTCTCAGTCGCTTTCCGTTTGCAGTTGTAAAAGCGTAAGTGTCGCCATTTGCAGCGTTTTTCTGAATAAAATTTGTGATAAATAAAGGAACATTTTCCCGTCCGTCTTGGAATTCTATAATTCTATTTTCACAATCTTTTTTTCTTAAATCCAATATATCCTCAAGAGTCCGTCCTGTAAAAATCATCGTGCATACAATAACGGAATCTCTTTCATTAAGGCTTTCTACCGCTTTAAATAGCTCTACAGGGTCTAAATCTTTTGTGCGATGGCGTTCTTCTATGGCGGATAATATAAAAGAAATCTCGTGCATTGTCGGAATGTTTCTAGCAGGTTTCCCGTAATTTTTCAGATAATTCTCATATTGATGTTCTGATACGAAATTATAAAATGATTTTAAACATGTCTTGCGCAAATTTGTTGTCGTTTTCGCCTTAGGAATATTTTTAAGTTTCAAACAGGCATTCATATACGAATCAGGAGTTAATTGCGGAATCATCGATGTATAATCAATAATTCCATCCTTTATTAATTTATGCATACCAGTTATATATGTTCTTTTACTATCTTTCATCATGCTAGTATCATGTAAAATATAGTAATACCAAGCGAAAATGGCATCCCAAGTCGTATAAGATATCTTCATATTTTTAATTGCATAAAATCATTTTGAATTGATATGGTAAAATCAAGAGTGGAGTAGTTCAAACCACCTATTATAAACCGAAGATGTTACAGCATCTTCGGTTCTTTTTTATCGCTAATTCTTAAGTTTCCAATACAAGGGAATTTCTCCTTCTTTTACTCGCATGCCATCCCAAGAGTTACCAGAATACCAACCAAAGATAGTTTTATTCTCAAATTTTAGTATACATAGATCCAAATCCATAGGTAAAAATTTAGTAGTATCTGCCCAACCATCTTCATCAAATTTAACATCTTTATATGTGTGCATTAATTTTTTTACTGTTTTTCCAACATGGATGATCATTAAATATATCTCCTATTGATACCACTAAATCTATTGCCTTGATAATCATTAGGATTGTGATTGTATTCATGCTTCTCACCCCCTGTGATGTAGTGTAAGCCCGTGGCAAGCGTTCTAAAAGCATCTGCTCCATGACTTGCCCAATTATGCAAGGGACTAGATCTCCAACAACCATGCCTTTCGTCCCATTCTTTCTTATAATTATCTAATGCTTTAATGCCTTTCTCACATTTTTTCTCATCAAACCAACATTTAGAAAACATAGCCCTAACTTGATCTATTCCAGGAATGATCTTAACTCCACTAACAGCAATGAAATTAATGCCCATCTTTCTAGCTGTATCAAGACGACTCATTCCATCAGTAAATTCATGCACTTTGATATCATGAGGTGCTAAATGCTTTTCATAAGAATATGGTTTAGATTTAACAATACTTATCCAATGTTGTAAGGAATCGCCACCTTCTACGTAATCTATGAGTCTTATTTCTTTCCCGTAGAGTTGAAAGAACCAAATAGCTGTGGAATCGTTGTAGCCAAGGTCCCACGCTGTATGTACTGGCAATAGTTCCTCATGCGGTACAAAGCCAATACGCTTCTCAGAGCGAGCCATCGTCACTTGCCTTGAGTAATACAGTCCTTCGTTAGAGACTTCCCAAGCTTCTTCCGGGATCGATGGATATTCTCTTCGCATTTTTTCAAACTGAACAACTTCTTTGAGTACATACCAGGCCTTTTGCTCATAATCCAAATTAATATCTATGCTACTAAGCTGCTTGAAATACAAATCCATCTCTTCGGTAAGCTGAAATGTGTTTCCTATACGATAATCAGGATCACCATACCATGGGAAAAAGTGAAACTTAAAATCAAGAGGGGATAATTGTTTATTTAATTGCTTATTTTGCTGTGATTTTTTGCATATTTCATAGAAATAACCTTCCCTGCCTTCAGCTGTCGATTCGATAAATACATACTGACCGACTGCAACAGTATTGAGAGAACCCGTGACTATTTCTTCTGCTTTATCAGGATACTGAGCGCAGATTTTACCGAATTCTGATATGTGCAAGTATTGAAATGTGGAAGAACGCAAAGAAGTACCTACACGTAAGTTAGAATCATTGCCAAACTTAATCATGTTTTTAGTATCAATTTCAGCGGGAATTAGACTTTTGATTTCATCTGGAAGATTATCATATGCATATTTGACTCTTCTGAATATGTGCTCAGCATTATCTCTTGTATCTGCAATGATACCACAAGACATATTGCTATTGAACAGACACCGGTCAAGAAATAACAAACAAATAAATGTGCTTATACCTAGCTGCCTGGCTTTCAAGATAACATTGCAATACCACATGTCCTTATACAGTTGCTCTTGAGCCCAGTTCAGTTTAAATTTAATCTTTTTCCCTTGCTTATTGATAATCCAATATAGATTGTTGATACGCCAACGTGGATCTGTAAGACGTTTCTTAGCTATTTCTAGATCAGCTTGTGCCGTCATTGACTAAGTCCTTGCTGTTGCCATCATCTGATTCAAGCACAAATGCAAGAGGATTTTTGGCATCTCCAGATAATTTAGTTTCTTTTTTATCAACCCATCCATGATTATTTGTAAGGGCAAACTGACTCATCTTCTGATTATAAGTATTCGTCATAGCTTTATTATAGATTCTACTCTCTTGATATGCTTTAGCCACGCGTGAAGATTCAGCAAACCTTTCATTGATTGCTTCCCATTGCGATAAGTATTTCGGGTCAATATCATGTTCTAGAAAGTAATCTTTCAGCCAAATGCTATCGCTTTTCTTCATCCATTCGAGTAATGCTTCGGCATGATACTCAATATCTTCTTGGCTAAATTTTCGAGGTCTACCACCTTCGCCATTCTTATTATATGGTGGATGTCCTTTAGGTGCTGGCATAGATACACTTCCTTATTTTTTTATCGTTATACAAATTAATTTAATTAAAAAAAAAGAAGAAAAGTGATTATTCCAAATTGCATGCAATGTTAAATTGATATCATTAACAATCAACGAAGGAGTTTTGATATGATTACAAACAAAGAGTTAACATATCGATTAATGATTGACATTAACATAGGAGAAGGATTTTTGATAGATACCGCTGAAAACTGCTATCAGTGAAAAAAGAGAATTACGAATTTATGAAAGGAAATAAATGACTAAAATTACTAAATCCTGCTGTATAAGATTACCCGTGGATCTACATCGATTGGCAAAATTAAAAGCATATGAAGAAGGAAAAACATTACAATCATGGCTTATCGAAATATTATCTCAAAAATTAGAGGTGAAAATTGACAGATAATTCAAGAAAACAACACATGAAAGCGGTTTTAGAAACTCTTACTGAATCATATAAAAGATTACCCCCAGAAGCCATGACTTGCCCAATCAATCATTACGATTTTTTAAATTTAATATTATTAATATCCGAGTTCTTGAATCTAGAAGATGAAGAGAATCTAGAAGATGAAGAATAGAATTAAATAAAGAAAATAAAAATATATATTTAAAATATGTGCTCAGTGACAATCATTCATCTTCGTCAAGAATTTCTTCTACGCTGATATTATCTATAAAATCATCATTTTTTTTAAAATTTAACAATTCATTAAGAGGTAAAGATAAGCATTTTCGACACAACCATCCATCAGCGCCTCTACCACATTTTTCGCATCTTACATCTACTTTTTCAAACTTCATTAGTAGAAATTCCTTTATGGTTGACGATTTAGGATATATATTCCATACAGTTATTTTATCTTCAACAACTTTAAGGAGAAATTATGATAGATCTATCGTACCTGTCATCTGAAAATAACTTAGAATTCTTCTACAATAGGGAAAGCAAATATCTTTTTCCTGGAAATACAATGTATGCAAGCAATGTTGTAGAGAATGAAATGTATCCATTTCTGAAACAAATGGATGAAGAAGAAAATAGAGAACAAGTGGAAGAGAAAAAAATTTTCAAAGAACATATTAACATGGAATCATATCAACAAGAAGATTGGTGGGCATTAGCAATTTTTACTCCCGTAGCAATATTTGCAGAAAATTTGGTTGCAGAATCGATACAGGAAAATAAAATAAAAGTTATTTCTGGAAAAATTACTGATCAAAGAATCGCGAGATTATTGAATAAAATGGAGGCGATCTCTCAAAGATTAACTGAAACCAAAGATAATCAAGAAGAGCAGCAACTGAAAAATTCTATAAATCACTTTAAAGCTATATATAATAGAAAACAAGAATATCAAGAGGGACGAGAGGTATAAAATGCAACCAACACAAAATTCTACAAAAAATAACGATTCCGTTCCACAATTTTTACATAGCAAAAATCAGAACTTTGGCAAAGTTAATAATCTCATAAAATTTTTGCAAGATGAAAAAATAAATAGCTTAATTAGAATTTTAGTTCTTGCGAATCAAATACTATCTCCGTTAATGAGCACATATATAATTTATGCTACATTTACAGCTATACCTATTTTGGCTTGTCCTTTAATATTTTTAGTTACAAATTACATATTCTTAACGATTTCTGCTGATATGATAGATTCATTCGGCGTGAGTGATATGACACGGCACTAATCCTAATAATAGTGTGGATGCGCGCTTTTGACGCATCCACATTAGATAAGTTGCTATCGTAAATTGCTAAATAATAAATATTTTTCAATAAACTTTGCAATATTTGTCACAAATTGATCTTTTTCTATTCTCTATCAACATTTTTGTTTAGTTGCATTTAAACAGGATATTTTTAAGAATACTTTTTCCCAAAAAGGAGAATCAACATGGAAACAAAAATACCTATCTATAAATATACTCACTTAAAAAACAAAATTATCGAATCTTATGAGACAAAAAAACTTTCCAAAACTTCTTATCTTATGAAAGAAGAATTTTTTCAAATATACAATCAGATAAAAGATTTAATCGATTCAGGAAATACATTAAGATTGGATTGGAAATTCCTATCAAAAAATAAAATTAATAGAACCAAGATTGGAGTTTTTTTAAGATTTTGTGAGCATATTGGCTCATGCATTTTTAGAGGTAGAAAATATTTATTTCCTGAAGAACAGAAAGATTTAGAATGTTATCTCTTACAATGCTGGAATAGGTTTGTAGATAGAAAATAGGTAAAATATGAGTACGAGACTTTCTCGTCTTGAAGGAAGAGTATATGGAAAAGATGTTTATCCCGAGGAATAATATGTTAGTTCAGTGTGATTTTTTTGAAACATTTGAGCAAAGTAAATTGAGAATGCTAGAAGAAAATAACGAAAAAATAGCTTTATCTTTAGATAAAGTTCGTAAAGGTACCTATGCAAAATTAGGAGATCATGAAAAAAGACTTGGCATTCTAGAACAAATAGTGCCAATTTTAGAACAAGTGCTTTGCAAAGGATCTATGCAATCTCAATCTTAATTGCTTGAGGTTTTCCTTTTCTTTGGGAATATTCCCATTTCATCTCTTCTGTATCATCTGCACGCCCTGGGGCAAATCCGGGGCGTATTTTATCCGCAATAGCATCTCTTATCCATTTGAAAGCTCCTCGTAAGTTGTCATCATCTAACATGCGAGGAGATATCCTTGTAAGCTTTATTGTACAAGGCATATTAACAACTGGTCTTTCTGTTATCCACCACAGAACAATTTCATTTTTTTGAATTTTATGTCTTTTCCAACTTCTCAAATGATGTTCCATTTTATTGAATTCACTAATAGTTTTTATGGGTAATATCCATTCCATTAAAAAGGAATATTTTCAGATTTTTTTTCATTTTTTTCTAGATATGTATCCAAAGCAGCAAACAAAGATTTTTGAAAATTTTCCATCCGTTCTTTCTCTATAAAATGCACTAATCGATAAAACTTTTTTTCTCCATTAGATTCGTAAACTTCTTGAGGAAGATTTATCCATCTATTGTTGTCTTTTTTAAAAATCATTACTTTATTAAATATAAGTCCTGACTCGGAATCTTCTACATTAACTTTAGCTTTTAAAGCTCCGCTATTAATCTCTTTGTAATCTAAAATTTTTACCATATTTTTCCTTATTTTTACTGTGAATATCCGTCAATTTCTGGTAAATATCTCAAAAAAAACGAATTTTCTATTCCACAAAGTCTGTTTTTCCACACTCTAATTTTAACTCTATTGATATCTTTTGAGTCTATTCTATCCATACGGGTCAAAATGATGATATTATCCGCATACTGCTTAATCGCAGAGCT
>Ga0209773_10000039_pt1 | contig 37011 bp, 39 predicted proteins | sample BogFormECP14_OM1_FD_188244 | JGI IMG/M metagenome (GOLD analysis project Ga0209773, IMG submission 188244) | Bog forest soil microbial communities from Calvert Island, British Columbia, Canada - ECP14_OM1 (SPAdes) (version 2) | ecosystem: Environmental > Aquatic > Freshwater > Wetlands > Bog ... | reverse complement strand
CGGGATTTCTATTGTTTGGTGCCGCTGGCCTCGTGTTATATGCGCGCTCGCCTTTATTGGCCGCCGTGGGCCGAATTTCTCCTGACACCTATTTGCGGCAGCAGGTCCAGGAGTATGAAAAAGTCGAATTCATTAATCAGATTCTTGGGGGAAGGGAAAACCAAGGAAAGACACTCGTTTTCGTTCGGCACCTTTATTATTTGCATGCGTCATTCATTTACGCGGATCCGACGGCAAGCTGGTCTATCGATCCTTCGAAATTTCAAACCCCGGAGCAATGGTTAGCCCTTTTTCGCGAACAAGATATCCGCTGGGTGGTGCGTTCCGGAAGCTATCCCCCCGTCATCGCGGCCCCGCTGACAGAGCTCGAAGCGAGTGGAAAGCTTGTACCCGCCGCGCAAACCGATGTTACGGATCTTAAGGGAATAAGAATCTCGGGAGAGCGCGTGATTTTGCCAATCGCGATTCTAAAAGTTGTGGAATAGTCCTTCGGTTCCGTCCTCCCGCCTTCGCGGCTCCACAACCGCCCTCGCGCGCGTTGGTTGCGTTAGACTAGAAGCCATCTCATAATTGGCGAGAGGGGTCGGAGCTTTAGCTCCAACATTAAAGTCCCTCAAAACCTGGGCTTTTGCCCCTGAGGTACCTGCCTTTGATGTCTCAGGTCCTGTTTGTGAGACGACTTCTAGACTCCTCGGGGGAAGGCGGCTTATTTTGGGATTTAATGTAGGGAAACTGGAAGTCACCGCGCGGGAACTCCTGGTCGGCAGCAGGTTTTTTTCTCCTCTTCGCTATGGTTATCAATTCTTTTTCGATCGCGAGAGATACGCCCACCGTCTGCGGATGCGGAACTTCTATTCTTCTTTAATTCGGAAAGGCGATCTCGTTTTCGATGTTGGTGCTCACGTCGGAAGGTACTCGGAGATTTTTACGGATCTGGGAGCAACCGTTGTTTCCATAGAGCCCAATCCCAGGTGTTGCGAACAGCTTCGCCGCCTTGCCAAAGTGCGCGATGTGCATGTCGAACAGTGCGCGGCAGGAGATACTCCAGGAAAACTGAAGCTAAGAATCTGTGACAATTCGGTGCTCAGCACCGTATCGGAGGATTACTACCAGGAAGCGAGCAAATCCCCAATCCATAAAGGCGAACATTGGACGGAAAGCGTGGATGTTCAGATTGTTAGACTTGATCAGCTCGCAAAACGGTATGGGATTCCTGCCTTCGTGAAGATAGACGCCGAGGGTTATGACGATCGTGTTCTTCTTGGCATGTCATTCCGTCCAAGGGTTTTAACCTTCGAGTATCATTCCCATGTTGTGCGAGACGTGCCCGTGCGGTGCTTTCAGGCACCTGTTCTGTCCAGCGGCTACGAATTCAATTTCAGTCGTGGACTAAGTTTGACCTATGCATCTGAAAAATGGCTTGGCGCCAAGGAACTGCAGGAACGGCTGGTCGAATTTGCAGGCGATGAGGTCTACGGGGATGTCGTAGCGCGATCCACCTCGGTGGACACCGCTCGCGAAGGCTAGCCTTCCCAATGGAGAACAACCATCATTCCGAGACGCAAACGCTCGTGACCGTTGATGTCATCGTTCCCGTGTTCAACGAGCGCCCCGAGGCCATCGAAGCGACGCTGGACGCCTGCCTCGCGCAGAAGTATCCAGTCTCGCGTATTTTCATCGTTGACGATGGCTCCGCTGTTCCCGCTGTGATTCCTCCGCGAATCGAAACCACCGGCAAAGTTTCGCTTACTCGCTTGCCGCAGAACGTGAGAAACGCAGCCGCTCGCAACGCGGGAATTGCACAGTCCTCTGCGACGCTTCTAGCATGCGTCAACTGCGAAGTTCTTCCCGCTCCGGATTGGTTGGAGACTTGCGCCCGCTATTTGTCTGGTCGCTCTGATGTCGGCGTATGTTTCACAAAGACCGTTCCGGATAAGCCGGACAGCCTCCTCTCGCGCTGGCGCATGCGTTTTCAGGAAACGAAGTTCGGCCCGGAAACTGGATCGGCGCACTTTGCTCCCGGCCACGCAGTCGTCTTCCGAAGAGAAGCCGTCGAAAGAGTCGGCCGCTACAACAATCGTCTCGGCAACGTCTCGGAAGATTCCGATATCTGCGAACGCATTCGCGCAGCGGGTTTGGACACTCACTTCCTCGCGGACAGCTATTGCATTTCCATTCAGCACAATACAGTCACGGAATTCGCAAAAAAAGAACTCTCCCGCAATGACTGGGATTCGCCAAAGGACTACTCTCTCAGCCGTCTTTTTCTGGATCGTTCAAGGTGGATGCTGATCCGCATGGGCCGCAACCTTGTTAAAGGGCGCCTTCTTTTCTTGCCCGTGGATGCCGCCGTCTGGTTTACGGCCCTGAAGATTGCCGTCTCTAAAACGCTGGCCTTCCGCAACGCCCCTGGAGCTCGCCCCCTTGACACCTCTCGCCCCTCCGACTAAGGCATTCCTCGCGCATTCCTCTTTGCCAATGACCAGGACTCGGTAATACTTACTAGTCCAGGCAACTGACACAATATGAGAATTGCATCAGCACTATCTTCCGGTCAGTTCCAAAAGCGCCCACTGGTTGCCTTCGGAGTTCTGGTGGTGGGCGCGTATGCCGCCTACGAAGCTGCCCAATACGTTCTGAACGACGACATGACCGGCCTGGCCTATGCTTGCCTTTGCATTCTTGGGGCAGCGATCGTGGTGGCCATTCTGAATAGCTGGCGCAATGGCGTGTACCTTTTCCTGAGTTGGCTGCTCTTCGAGGATTTTGCTCGAAAGTTTCTCGGCAACAATATGGCGATCTATTTCGCCAAGGATTTCCTGCTGCTGGTCGTGCTCATCTCCTTCTTCACCGCTTACCGGCGCAAGGAAGCAATCATATTCCGGCCGCCCTTCCTTATACCCTTGCTCATCTTTATCTGGTTCGGCGCCATGCAGGTTTTCAATCCCGCTTCCACGCACATCATGTATGGCTTGATGGGCTTCAAAATCTTTTTTTATTACGTTCCGTTGTCGATTATCGGTTACGCTCTTCTGAATTCGGAAGCGGAACTGCGCCGGTTTTTCACGGTGAACCTGCTTCTCCTGCTGGTGATCGTTTCCCTGGGGATCGCTCAATCCATCATTGGCCCAAGCTTTCTGAATCCCGCGGTACAGGCGGACGACCTCAAATTGCTCAGCGGGCTTTATCGTGTGTCTCCCGTTACGGGCCTCGTGGCGTACAGGCCGACATCCGTCTTTGTCAGCGCCGGCCGCTACGCGAATTTCATCATGGTCGCGTGGATCATTGTCCTCGGATATAGCGGCTACCTGCTGCTTCGCCATAAGCAGGGCAGAATCCTGGCGTTTATAGCCCTTCCGGTAACGGCCGCTGGGGCGTTCCTGACTTCGTCGAGAGGCTCGTTCCTCTGGGGAATAATCAACGCGTTGGTAGCCAGCGCGGCGTTTATCTGGGGGGCCCCCTGGCGGCAGGGTGAAGTCCTGCGTGTGTTTCGCACCCTTCAGCGCGTCGCCATTGGCATCACGCTCGGCATGGTGTTGCTCTTCTTTGTTTTTCCCGACGCGCTTTTTTCGCGGCTCGCAGTCTATGAGGAGACGCTTCTGCCGAACAACGCCACGAGTGAAATCGCGCATCGCGGGTGGACCTACCCCGTGGAAAATTTTCTGGGTGCCTTCAACTACGACCGCTGGCCTTACGGCTATGGCATCGGTACAACCGCCCTGGGCGGCCAGTATGTCGCCCGCTTTTTCAACGCCAGGCCTCCCGTCGTCGGCGTCGAAAGCGGCTACGGCACGCTCATCGTGGAAATGGGCATAGGAGGGCTGATCCTCTGGCTTATCATGAGTACGGCCATCTTGGTCTGTGCCTGGGGAGTGGTCAAGAAGCTGAAAGGTTCGCCCTGGTTTCCGATTGGCTTTGTCATCTTTTGGTACGCTTTTTTTCTGCTTTTTCCTGCCACGTTTGGCGGAATCCAGTCCTACGAAGATTTCCTTCTGAATGCCTATTTGTGGCTGCTGCTCGGCCTGTTGTTCCGCCTTCCCACAATCGCCCTTTCGGCGCAGTTCGCCATTAACGCTCCTGCGACCAAACCTGCGCACCACCGGATGCGCTGACTTGCGCATCGCCGTGGTTTCGCCCTTTGTGGACCGGCGGCACGGCACGGAACGTGCCCTCGCGGAATTGCTCGAACGCCTCGCTCGCGACTACGGCTGCGAAATTCATCTGTATGCCCAGCGCGTCGAAGACCTGGACGTGCGAAATTCCAGCTCCGGGCCGCAGCCCGCGAAATCAGGCGCCATCTTCTGGCACAAGGTTCCTCAAATTCCCGGCCCGCATGTTGTTCAGTTTCTTGGCTGGATGTTCTTCAACTCGTTCCTGCGAAAATGGCATGGGGGGGTTGGCCGCGCCGCATACGATCTCGTCTTGTCGCCGGGAATCAATTGCCTGCGTCCAGATGTCGTAATCGTTCACGCTCTCTTTCATCGGCTCTGGGAACTCTCGCGCCAGGAGAACGAAGACGCGCTCGCTGGCACAGGATTCTTTCGCCGCGCGCACCGCCGCATATACTATGGCCTGCTGACCGCGTTGGAGCGACGGATCTACGGCAATGCCCGGGTCTCGCTGGCCGCCGTTTCGCAGCGCATGGCCCGTCTCCTGAAGCAGTATTTCGGCCGGGAAGATGTCAGCGTTATTCCGAACGGAGTGGATACCATGCATTTTTCCCCTTCCGCAAGGCTCGCGCTTCGCGCGGCGGCTCGTCAGCGCAGGGAATTTCGTGACGATGATTTGGTCCTGCTGGTGATCGGCAATGACTGGCGCGTCAAGGGCCTTCCCGCGGTTCTGGAAGCCATGGCCGCTCTTCCAGGATTGCCGTTGCGCCTGCTCGTAGCCGGCAACGACGCCGCGGAGCCTTTTCGCGCCCAGGCGTCGAAGCTCGGCGTGCAAGACCGTTGTCACTGGGAATCTCCAACCTCCGATGTCCTCGATTTTTATGCCGCTGCCGACATCTACGTCAGCCCCAGCCTCGAAGATTCCTTCGGCCTTCCTGTTGCCGAAGCCATGGCCTGTGGCCTGCCGGTGGTCACGTCGGTGTTTGCGGGTGTCTCGGATCTCGTTCGCGACGGCATCGACGGCTTCGTCCTGCGCGACCCGCGCGACGCACAATCCCTGGCGCAGTTGATTCAGCGCCTGAACGCTGATGCGGAACCACGGCGTAGCGTTGGCGAAGCCGCGGCCGAAACGGTCCACGAATGGAATTGGGATCGCCATGCCGCCTCGGCCTGGGATCTCCTGAAAAATACTGCCGCCCGCAAGGCATCTTCCCGCGGCGCTTAACAGAACCAGGCAGGTGCGATTCGGCAGGCGCCTGAAGTAACATGCATGCCGCGCACAGGCTATCGCAATCGGACTCGCGCAAAACACCCTATGGCTCAGAAACCCGATCCCGGCGTCGAAATCCAACGCAAGTACTACACCGACACCGCTGCGCGCTACGAGCAGATGCACGCGCACGAGGGCTCGGGCGACCCGCTGATCAATAAATTTGTGCATTCCGTGCTTCAAATGATCGATGCGCGGTCCGTTCTCGATGTAGGAACCGCCACGGGCCGCGGTCTTCGGGACTTAAGACAGGCCATGCCAAACGGTTTCGTTTGCGGTGTCGAGCCGGTCGCCGCGCTTGTCGAACAAGCGGTCAGAAATGGCAATAGCTCCAGTGGTTCGCTCGTGCGTGGAAGTGGAGCAGGGCTGCCTTTTGCCGACGCCAGCTTTGATGCCGTCTGCGAATTCGCGGTCCTTCATCACGTCCCCGATCCCAACGCCGTAGTCAAAGAGATGCTTCGCGTTGCGAAAAGAGCAGTGCTCATCTCCGACAGTAACCGCTTCGGCCAGGGCTCCCGTGCCGCGCGTCTGATTAAGCTCGGCCTGTACAAAAGCAGGTTGTGGGGCGCCTACAACTTCTTGCGCACCTCCGGCAAGGGTTATCAAATCACCGAAGGCGACGGCTTGGCCTATTCTTACAGCGTCTACGACTCCTTCGACCTGCTCTCCCAGTGGGCTGACCGCATCATCTTCTATTCCGGAGCGGACAAAGCAAACCCCAGCTGGGCCCACCCCCTCCTAAACAGCGGCGCCGCCCTGGTCTGCGCCCTAAAAGATCCGGCATAGCCACATCCAAACCTGGCCGGGAGTACTTTTCCCTTGACAATCAGTTACTTTTGGAGTATACTTCTACCAGTATACTTCGGTGCCAAACGTATTTTGGTGGGCCAACCGATTGTGGCTAGGGCAAATACCTAAGCCCTTTAGAATGAACACTTATACAAAACAGGGGGGGAGGGGGCCGGTTATTGTTAACTAAAATCATTCCATATCCTTCGCAGCCTATTCCTTCCGCATTCGCCCAATCACAGCCTTCCGAGTAGCTTCCAGCGTAAACAATAGCGTCTCTTTTGGAATGCTCGTAACAAAAGGACCGATCAGCCAGCCCAGCCCCGTAGGAATGTCCCGAGTCAGCGAAGCCGCTTCGCTCTGCACATAGACTCCGCCGTCGCGTTCTTCCATCCGCCACCACGTTTCCATCCTCCACAAAAAGCCCCCGTCATCCCCCGGCGGCTTTTCCCGCTCGTCGCTCTTGCCCGCGTTTTCCACCTCGGCGATGCGCACCGCCGAGCTACGGCTATGCGCGCGTCCCGGTGCATCGCGGAAGTAATGCACATCGTGCTCCGAATTGAGAACCACGGTAATCACCTTGTGCCGCCGAAACCGCAGGAACACGCGGAAGTGGTCGCCGTCGCGCGACAGGATCTTGGACCGTTCCACATCCGGCGCGTAATACGTGGACTGGTGGTCGTAATCCTCGAGGATAGCCAGCACATCGTCCAGCTTGGCGCCAGGAATGAACACCGCGCCAGCCCAGTGGTGGATCATCCCATCCGGGCAGGAGATGGCCTTGCCGTTCTCCAAAGTGTTGAGCTGTTTGATCTGTCCCTCGCCGCGCTTTAGTGCGGCGTAAGCCTCAGCGCGCTGGTTTTCTGGCAGCGCATCGATCCACAGGAGCGCGGTGCCGCGCTGCAGCTCCATGTCATTGCGTTCGTCCGTAAGGCGCACGTACTGGTCAAACGCGGATGTTGTTTCGTCTCGCAATTTGGTCGCGGCAGCTTCGGCCGCCGATGCAGGCTGCATCGAACCGAGCAGGGCAAGTGGTGGGGGCTGTGGCGAACGGGACAGTGCGGCCTGCACGGCGTGCGGCGATCCGTATAGCGCGGATGGCGCAAGCCCCACCTGAACGCACACGACGAGGAAAGCGAGGAGCTTGTCCGCAGTTTGCGCCAGGTGTCGTGTGATTCCGTCAGGCATCCTTGCGGGCTCTCCACTAAGTCCTTGATGGCGCGCGTCTTCTAGCTTTGAGAAGTATACGGGCTCATTGGGATGCACGCGCGGTTCCGGTCGTAATTTGGATTGGCGGAGTAGTTCCTGGCTGGCTTACCCGCGGACAGTGCAAGGAGGAGAAGGGGGAAGGAGAGGGAAAAATTGCAAGGCGGGTTGGGTAGCTCGCACACGGCCCCTTGCGGAGCCGCTGTCCCCGCGCGGCCCCCAACCCGTTCTTAGAAGACTACGCGCGCAGTGTGGAGCGCTCAATGGGCCGGGAGAGCCAGTTTGAGGGGTACCGGGGTTGTGGTACTAGCCCGTCGCCCTTCTTATCTGCACGTCATCCACCTAAGATGTTTATTTACATAGCGTTACGAGTGCATTATTTGCCCGTTCGAAGTAAAAAAAGTACTAGCTGGGACCGTTTACTCCGCTCAGAAAGCCGCCGAGATGTCCAGTGAGGGCGATAGCAGCAACGGCGACCGTTTCCAGTGCGAGCCGGAAAACGGGCAAGGAATTCTGTGTGTGCGTATTTAACCGAAGATGTAAATAATAAACTAACCAGATGAGTATGGCGGACGTGCAGCCCAGAACCAGATGCAGCAGCAGGATGCCCTTGAGTTTCTGGCCTTCCAGCTGAAATTGCCAGGCAAGCAGGCCCGTGGCGATGACTGGAATGACGGTTAAGGCCGCTCCCAGCAAATTGTAATAAGCGACCGCCGCCAGGGCGCGGCGTTTGGTTCCCTGCGCGAGAAAATCAAACGCCACGCCGGCGATAAACAGCGCGATTGGAAAATGGATCAGCACGACGTGCTGCGCGTGTTTCGCAAGCAGAGCAGTTTTGAGGTCAAAAGGGTTCAAGTTCGGGCCTCAATTGGTGACGACCACTTTGCCGGTCATTTTGGGGTGGACGGAGCAGAAGTAGGGATATTCTCCCGGCTTGGTGAAGGTGTAGGAAAACTTCTCGTCGGTGTCGAGCACCTTGGACTTGAAGACTTTTTCGGTACTGACGACTGTGTGTGGGATGTCGTCGCGATTGGTCCACGTGACAGTTGTCCCAACAGGAACGGTGATGTCCACGGGGCCAAAACTGAAGTTATCGATTTTCACTTCGGCGGTGGAAGCAGGTTTCTGCTGGGCACTTGCGGTGAAGCTCCATTGCTTCACCGCGACGCCGCTGCACAAAATCATTGCCACAGCTATTGCACTTGCGATTCGCACACTTCTCCTCATGATTTCATTCCCCTCTCTTTGTTTTGAAATACGGTTCGTTCGTGGACCGAAATGCCTTTTGGGTTAGCCCAGATTTGAATCGATGATTCCCAGCGCATGCTGGCCGCGCACGAAGTTCACATCGGTGATGCCCAGCAGCGCGCGCAATTGTTCCGCGGGCACTTTCATGGGGCCGGGCGAAGGCGCTTCGCCGGGCTTGGGTTGCGGGAACGCCGTGGAAGTAGCGGTGTGGAAGGTGACGTTGCCTTCGACTTTCTGCATCGTTTGATGAATGTGGCCGTTGAGAACTGTCACCGAGCCAAACTTCTTCAAATAGGAGAGAGCCTGCGCGCTGTCCTCGGTGCCCCAGCCCCACTCGGGATATACAGCCCACAGCGGGATGTGCGCGAAAACGACGATGGGCGTGCTGGACTTGAGATGCTTGACGTCTTTTTCCATCCATTCCAGCTGATCGTGGCCCAGCGTGCCGAGCCCGCCCGCTTTGAGATTCGTCACATTGACCAAGCCAACGAAATGAACGCCTTTCTTTTCGAAGCTGTACCAGCCATTGCCCTGCGTACCTTTGCCGTAGCGGTCGAGATACTGCTTGCCGTCGTCGTTCAGAACGTCGTGTTCGCCGGGAACAAAGAATACATCCTTGGCGCTGGCGCTTTTCAGGATCTGGTCCACAGCATCGAATTCTTCCGGCTTGGAAAGATGGCTGATATCGCCGGTATGCAGCAAAAACTCCGGGGGCGTTGAGAGCGCGTTAATCTTGGCGACGGCGGCCTGCAAAGTGGCGGCAACATCTGGATTAGCCGGCTTATTAAAGCCCATGTGGCTGTCGCTGATCTGCACGAAGCTCAGCTCACCCTTGGCATCCGCCGGATTCATTTCGGAAAGACGGCTGAGACTATAGGAATTCAAGACGCCGCCTTTGATGACGCAAAAGGCGCCGGTTCCGGCCCAAGCCATGCATTTCAGAAAGCCCCGGCGATCAACGCCATCGTGATTGTGGTCGTGCAGAAGTTCATCTTTTTTCTTTATCGACATGCGTGTTTCCTCCGTTTGAAAACACTTGTGCCAAGTACACTGTGACCAGTGCATCGCCCGCGCTGCGCATATTTGGCAGGAGCGGCGCGGGTCAGAGAGAGCCAAGGTTCCCGCGCCGCCGTTGGACGTGTTTCGTTTGTGCAGACCGTGTGCTTCGAAAAATTATTCCACTTTTCGCGCGGCCACCGCGTAGAAACTAATTAGTCACATCGAAAAGCAAATTGGGAATAAAATTGTCCCTGAGGCGGTCGTCTGTCATGAGCGCTGAAAGCAAGGGGAAGGGTTGGGACGTGCTGGATTCGCAGGAGCGGGCTCGCTTCGAACAGCTCGTGTTGCCGCATCTGGACGCGGCATTCAATCTTTCGCGCTGGCTGCTGCGAAGCCGGCCGGATTCGGAAGACGTGGCACAGGAAGCGATGCTCCGCGCGTTTCGTTTTTTCCGGGGGTTCAACGGAGGCGACGCTCGCGCGTGGCTTCTGCAGATTGTGCGCAATACATGCTATACGTGGCTGGAGAAAAATCGCCAAGTGGAGCTCATGACGGAATTCGACGAAGACCAGCACCAGCAGTCCAACGCGACACCGGAAACGCTGGCCATCGCGGGAGACAACCGGGAACGTCTGGCGCGCGCTCTGGATACTTTGCCCGTGCGATTCCGCGAAGTGATTATCCTGCGCGAATTGGAAGGCTGTTCGTACAAGGAGATTGCCGCCATTACCAGTGTGCCGATAGGAACAGTTATGTCCGCGCTCGCGCGCGCGCGCCAGCGGCTGCAGCGCGCACTCACGCAACCTGCCCAGCAGGAGGCGCCCCATGGCCTGTGATTTCTCCGGGACGCTTCTGCACGGGTATCTGGACGGCGAACTTGACGCTGTGCGCGCCGCGGAATTTGAGCGGCATCTGGAGAGTTGCCGCGAGTGCACCACGAGCCTCGGAGCGGCGGAATCTTTGCGCGCGACGATTCAGCGGGCGCAGCTTTACGAGAGCGCGCCATTGGAACTGCGCAAGAAGATTCGTTCGGAAATAAAAGGCGCGGCGGATGCGGCGAACGGTGGCTCGAAGGTCAACGTGTGGCGCTGGATTGCCGTTGCCGCGTCGCTCCTGCTAGTGACCGGCCTGGCGTGGTTCGCGGTTCAACGCAACAACCCCAGCAATTCGGCATCGTTTACTTCCGCGGAAATGCTCGACGCGCATATACGGTCGCTGCAAGCAGGGCACTTGACGGACGTGGCTTCAACGGACCAGCACACCGTCAAGCCGTGGTTCGACGGCAAACTGGATTTCATTCCGCCGGTGAAGGACTACATGGATGAAGGGTATCCCCTGATTGGCGGGCGGCTGGATGTGCTCGGCGAGCGCAATGTGGCAGCCTTGGTCTACGGGCGGAGGAAACACTTCATCAATGTTTTTGTGTGGCCGACGAAAGAACCAGACACGACGACCATTCACGGTCCAGGCTCGCGGCAAGGCTATCAGTGGGTTCACTGGCGGCATCAGGGCATGGAGTTTTGCGCGGTGTCGGACGTTAGCGGGCAAGACTTGCATGATCTGGCGCAGCTCATTATCCAATCCATGGATGCGCAATAGCCGAATAAATCTACCGAAATAGTGCTGGGCGAAGCCGACGACTAGGCGGCGGTGCCGCGGAGCCGGGCGCCTGCCAGGCGGCGGTGCCAGAATGTGCGTGCCTTTTTCCAATTCCAGAGTATGAAATGCGAGGCAATCATAACGCCTATGACGATGGCCAAATACAGAGGGGTCTTCAGGATTGGCATGATGCCTTCCAGGGTCGGATTATATGGAAGTCCCTGCGCCTCCTGGATGGCAACCACGGCGAATTTGAGATCTCTCACCTTGGCATTCAGGAATGCGGTGATGAGAGCTGCGGCCATTTGCTGGAGAGTGTTGCCCTCTGCTCGCGGCAAACGTGTTCCACGGCTTTCGTCACCGCGTCGAGGTGACGTTTCAAGACAGCTTTCAAAAGCGCGGTCTTGTTCGGAAAGTATTGATATAAGGTGCCGACAGACACACCGGCTCGCAACGCTACCCTTGTAGTGGTCAGCCGTTCTTTCCCCACTCTGAGCAAAACCTGAATAGTGGCCTCGAGAATGGCGTCCACACTGGCGGCGGATCTCGCTTGCACGGGCGATTTAGGCGGGTCCAGGAGCGCATGGGAACGGTTTGCCAAATGCGAAGTCTCCAAGCTAAGGCTCCCTCCATCTAATCACAAGTAAGCACGGTCCAGGCAAGTTGTAAGATACAAGGGGAGAAGACAATGACGAAAGAGATCAAACTTGGCGGCAGCTTCACGCTGCCGAATACATCGCTGAAGATGAACCGCATGGGCTATGGGGCAATGAAGCTGGCAGGTCCACAGGTGTGGGGGCCGCCGCAAGACATTCCCGGGGCGATTGCCATTCTGCGAGAGGCTGTGGCGTCCGGCGTGAACCATATTGATACCTCTGATTATTATGGTCCCCATGTGGTCAACCAGATCATCAAGCAGGCGCTCCATCCTTATCCGGAAGGATTGGTGATCGTGACCAAACTGGGGGCACGGCGGGGAGCCGACAAATCCTGGATTCAGGCCCGCTCGCGCCAGGAGCTGATCGATGCCGCGCATGACAATCTTCGCAATCTCGGGGTCGAGAGGCTCGATGTCGTGAACCTGCGGGTCGGGGGAATTTCGGAGCCAACGCCCGGTTCCATCGAAGAGCCGCTGACGGTGCTTGCGGAGCTCAAGCGACAGGGACTGATTGCTCATCTCGGCTTGAGCAACATCACTCCGGAGCAGTTGGCCGAGGGGCAGAAAATTACGGAGATTGTTTGCGTGCAGAATATGTACAACGTGGCGTACCGGAACGATGACGGCTTCATCGACGACCTTGCGAAACAAGGGGTCGCTTATGTGCCGTTTTTCCCGCTGGGAGGATTCACGCCGTTACAATCGGCGGTGCTCGACGCAGCCGCTGCGTCTTTGCAGGCCACGCCAATGCAGTTGGCGCTCGCTTGGGTCCTACAGCGCTCGCCCAACATGCTGCTTATTCCGGGGACATCTTCGGTGGAACATCTCCGCGAGAACCTCAGCGCAGCAACCCTGCAACTTCCGCCGCAAGTGATCGCCGAGCTCGACGCAATCGGCGGAAGTGCGAAGCAGAATCCCCATAGTGCCCACTAGCACTAGACCGGGGCCCCAGAATAACTCGCGAAGTGACGGCTAGCCCAAGGCGTGGCGGTATCGCCGCGTCCTTGGACTCGTGCTACCATTTTGTTCCTTGGAGGTGCTCGAATGCGTCGCCACGACCGACGTGAATTCCTAAAAACAGGACTTGTTGCAAGCGCGCTTGCTTTTGCGGGCGGATTGCCGCTGAAGGCGGCGCGACAGAGCGCGACGGATTGGGTAACGCTGGGTAAATCCGGCGTGAAGGTGACTCGGCTTGCGTTTGGAACTGGAAGTTTCAGCGGCCGGGTGCAGCGCGACTTGGGGCAAGACGGGTTTACGAGGCTGGTGCGCCACGCTTACGACCAGGGCATCCGCTTTTTTGAGACGGCGGAGTCTTACAGCGACATGCACCGAATGCTCGGCGCGGCGCTGAAGGGTATTCCGCGGGACAGTTACCGGATAATGTCCAAGGTGACGACATACGCGGGCGGGAATCCGCAAGAAAAGATTGACGAGTTGCGCGGCCTCGCGAATTGCGAATACTTCGATGTGCTGCTGCTGCACTGGCAGCATTCAGGGACATGGCCTACTGACTCTCGCCGCTGGCAGGATGGAATTCTGGAAGCGGAAGCGAGGAAAGCGGTGGTGAGCCACGGCGCGTCGATGCACGGGCTGCCGGCGCTGCGGCAGGCTCCTGGAAACAAGTGGCTCGATGTGGCGATGATCCGGATGAATCACAAAGGGAAGAGCATGGACGCGGAGGATTACGCGACGGATGGGCTTGGAAACGTGAGCGAAGTGGTTACGCACGTCCACGAGGTGCGCAAACAAGGGATGGGCGTGATCAGCATGAAACTCGCGGGTGAGGGGACTTTTAACCGAGAGGACCGCCAGGCGGCGATGAGGTTTGCGTTTAAGAACGCGGGCGTGGATAGCGTTACCGTCGGGTACAAAAACACCGCGGAGATCGACGAGGCCATTGAGAATTTGAACCTGGCGCTCGCATAGCGAGCTGCCTTTGCGTGCAAGCGCGGGAATTACTGCTTGGGCTTCGGGGTCGAAGTAGCTTTGGGCATTTCCTTCGCGTAGATCAAGTGCAACTCCACGGAATGAGATTTTCCTTTGCGCAGAGGAATGTTTCTCTGCCAGTCGGAAAAGACGCCTTTGCCGGAGGCGCGAATGTCGTAGCTGTCCGCGCGAAGCTGCGAAATCGTAAAGTGGCCGTGGGCGTCCGCGAAAACCGCGTGCGGAGAGCTGCCATCGGAGGATTGATAGGAGACGCCGGCGTGCGGAACGGGTTTATCGTCGGGACCAATGACCACGCCGCTAAGCGTCGATGTACCCTTGGACTGTGGCACGGCATAGACGTTTCGGGCCGCCGCCAGAGCGAGCAAAAATACCGTGAGCAAAATCAACGCGCGTTTCATGTTCCCCTTCTCCTGCTGAACTGCGAGGCTTAGCAGAACTGCACAGGCAGGGAGTGCCCTTTGTCACTCAGGGCAAGCCTGTGCTACTAACGCCAGTGTAGACCCTGAAGTTCGCCGATTGGTTTGTGTTTCCTCGTTTGTGACGCAGAGCGTACCTGCCATTCCGGACAGGTCAGGGGCGGAGTTCGTTATAGACGCGGGCGTGGGCTTCGAGCATGCGTTGGAAATCGCAAAATTCGAGGACGCGCAGGCGGGCGCGGTGCGACAGGAGTGTTGAGAGGACGGGCTCATCAAGAATTCGAGAAAGCCTTAAGGCCAGAGCTGCCGCGTCGCCGGTGGGAAAGGTGAGGCCGCCGCCCTCGAGGACCTCCACAAAGGCGCCGAGATCGGATGCGATGACGGTCAGACCTCGCCGCATGTTTTCGGCGACGACCAGGCCGAAGACTTCTCCGCCGAGAGATGGAACAACAACTACGGTGGCTGGTGAAAGTGCGTCGTCGAGATCTGCTCCCGCGAGGCGGCCCGTAAAGCGAACGCGGCCGGCGAGAGGAGGCCTCTGCGAAAGCCGTTCGAGAGAGGCGCGCTCGGGGCCCTCCCCAATGATGAGCAGTTCAAATGCGCGATTCTGGACGCAAAGGATGCGGGCGGCGTCGAACAAAATGCCGACGCCTTTTGTGGTGACGAGGCGTCCCTGAAAGGCAATCACCGGCGGAGTGGATGGCTTTACAAATGGCGTTGGCGCCGAAGCGATGTTTTCCAAGCCATGAGGGATTGCGAAAGTGTGAGGGAGATGGAGCAAACCGCCGAGCCACTGCGTTGGTGTGATATTCGCCGCGACGCGGCGGCAGAGGAAGCGGCGGACGAATGTGAGCAGCCAAAGCTTGCGCGAGGCAAACCATCCCTGGCCGGAATTGCAGCGAAGGCATTCGCTGTGGCGGCCTGCCATGAAGTGGCCTGGGCAGGGAGTGCCGGATGGCTCGATCAGAAGTTGGCCGTTGGGGCAAATCGTCTGGAAGCCGTGGTGCTCGACGACCACGGGCTTGCCGGCGAGGCGTCCGAGGATCATCGGCGAGAGAGCTGGGCCCGCGACGTGGATGACATCCGCAGCGCGCAGCGAATCCCACAACTCGAGAAACGCCGGCTGGCGGATGACGCGAAAAGGAAGCGCCTGATCGTCGAACTGTTCCGCGGGAGTGTTGGTGACAAGCGTGATTTCGAATTCGGGATCGCCTTTCGGTGCGCGGAGTCCTGCGAGGCCGCGGGCAAGAGAAAGAACGAGAGTTTCGACGCCGCCGATGCTGGGCGCGAAGAAGTGGGAATAGATAAGGAGCTTCATTCGGGAATTTTTTGCGAGGCGGCGCGGGAGGAAGTTACAGAAGAGGGATCGGGTTGCGCCGAGGTAGAGCGGCGGCGTTTGCGGGAGACGGCGATATCAATCGCTTCGAACGTGGCGGCGATGTTTCTTTCCGGAGACCAGGTGTGCATGTGAGCGACCGCGGCCTGGCGGAGTGAGGCGAGGCGCGCGCGATCGGCGAGAGCGTTTCCCAAGAGCGCGGCGAGCGCGCTGACATCGCCGCTGGGGTAAACAAAATCCGGATTCACGGGAAGGACCAGGTCGCGAGCAGCGCCGACCTGATCGCTAGACGCTACCGGACATCCGCAGCACATCGCTTCGTTTACGACGACCGCAAATGGTTCGTATTCGGAGGGAAGAACCATGAGATCGGCGGAAGTATACACGGCGGGAAGCCGCGACTGATTCACGAAGCCTAAAAAGCGGACGCGATCTGCGATGCCGAGAGCCGAGGCTTGCCCCGCGAGTTGCGCGCGCCGCGGGCCTTCACCGGCGATGACGAGCAGTGCGTTGGAAAGATTGGCTTGCGCGAAGGCTTGCACAAGGTCGGCCGGACGCTTCCACGGTTGGAGTTTGGCGCAGAAGAGAATGACAGCGTCGGAAGCGGAAGCTCCCCAGGAAGCGCGGATCGCGGCGCGATCGACCGCGGCGGATTGCTGCATCCACCAGGCGTTGTCCACGCTGTAAGGCGTGAGCGTGACGCGCTCGGGGGGCAGTCCCAGAGAAACAATGAGATCGAGCGCGCCGCTCGATGGAACGATGACTTGATCGGCGAGGCGAAACAGGCGCGGCCAGAGAATTTTTTTGACGCTGGTCTTCCAGGCGCGGCCGTCGCGAGGCGCGAGCGTGATGGTGTCCGTGCCAAAAAGAAAAGCGGCGCCGGAAGCTTTGGCGGCGCGATGCGCGATCCAAAACGTAGCGCGCACGTAGCCGACGAAACACAGCACGGCGTCATAATTGCCGTCGCGGATGAGCTTTGAAAGTCCCGGATTGCGCAGGCCTAAAAAAGATTCGGCGCCTGAGCCGTGGTTGGGAACGTGCGACCAGGAGTAGCCTTCGAGCAGAGGAACATCCCACTGCACGGTGGCGCCAAATTCCGGGTCGTGGGCCGCTTCCGCTCCACGCATGCTGCAATACGCAACGTGCATACCGAACCCGGGATGCGCCGCCATGCGGCGAAAGACCGGCGCCATATACTGGACAGGATGTGTGGCGACGGCGAGGACGCGATAGCGGCGATCAGGCATGGATGGACCGTAAAAATGCCCCGTTCCGGAAGCAGAATGCATCGAAGAGGCGGAAGCGTATGGCGCGCAAAGAGGTGCCCCGAGAGCGAGTATACCCGGTTTCGCGCGCGCGGCGGCTGTGCTAAACTGGCTCGGTTCCGCAGGGGTTTGCGGTATACCCTAAATCTCCGCACAGTTATGCCCCGCCTTGCGGGGTCGAATCGCCTGACCGCCGCGTCGGTGGCGCGAGGGCGCACGAAATCTCACCCGACGTGAATCCCGAAAATGCGGGAGCACGCAAAAAAGAGGATGTGTCATGTCCGGGCATTCAAAATGGGCCACGATTAAACACAAAAAGGGTGCTACCGACGCGAAACGTGGCCGCGTATTCACCCGCATCATTCGCGAGATTACCATTGCTGCGCGCATTGGCGGCGGCGAACCCAACTCTAACCCGCGGCTTCGCACCGCCATTCTGGCGGCCAAGGGTGCGAACATGCCGAACGAAAACGTCGAACGCGCCATTTTGCGCGGCACGGGGCAGCTCGAAGGCGAGCAGTATGAAGAAGCGACGTTCGAGGGTTATGGGCCGGGCGGCGTGGGAATGCTGATTGCGGTCGTGACGACGAACCGCAACCGGATTGTCGGCGAGTTCCGCCACCTGATGAGCAAGAACGGCGGAAACATGGCCGAGGCTGGCGCGGTGGGCTGGATGTTCAGCCGCAAGGGCGAGATCGTGGTGGCCAAGGAAGCGGCCAGCGAAGACAAGCTGCTGGATCTCGTGCTCGAAGCGGGTGCGGAAGATTTGAAAGATGATGGATCGGGGTGGTACATCGTGACTCCGCCTGAGGCCATCGAGAAAGTGAAAGAGGCTTTGACGAAGGCGGGGATTACGCCGGAGTCCGCGGAGGTTGGGATGGTGCCGCAGAATTACATCAAGCTGACTGGGGCGCAGGCTACGCAGATGGTGCGGCTGGTCGAGGCGCTCGAAGAGCACGACGACGTGCAACACGTTTACGCGAATTTTGATATTGATGAGTCCGAGATTCAAGCAGCGGTTGGGGCGAACTGAACTTGCAGCGAAAGAAATAAGAGAAGGACAAGAGGGACAGACAAGAGCGTCTGTCCTGCCTTTTGGCCATTCAGAGTTTTCTGGATGGCCATTTTTTTGTGGGAGAGTTCGAGACAAAGGTCTGGATGCGGGGCGGGGAACACCGTAAACTTGGGGCGATGAAAACTGCAGAGACGGCAGGCAATTTGGGCGCGAAGAATGGATGTTTTCGCGTGCTGGGAGTGGACCCAGCCGCGGCTGGGCCTACGGGCTACGGGATTATCGAGAGTGACGGGCAGCGCTGCCGTATGCTGCATTACGGTGCGTTGAAAGTGCCGCCGAAGCGGCAGAAGGAATGCCTGGGCGCCGTGCTCCAGGATGTACATGCGCTGCTTTGCCGGTTGATGGACGAGTTTTCGCCGGATGCCATGGCAGTGGAGTCGGTGTTTACGGCGCTGAATATGCGAACGGCATTGCGGCTGGCGGAAGTGCGCGGCGTGGTGCTTCTCGCTGCGGCGCAGCGCGGAGTTGCAGTCCACAGCTATTCGCCGCGCGAAGTAAAAGCCTCCGTAGCAGGTTACGGCCAGGCGGATAAGCGCCAGATGCAATTGATGGTGCGTGCGCTGCTGGAGATGGCCGAGACGCCGGAGCCTTCGGATGCCGCGGATGCCCTGGCCGTGGCACTGTGCCACTTGCAGGCGGAGCAAGCCCGGCAGCGATTTGGCCTTCCTGACGTAACCGCGAAACGGAAGTCGCGCATCCAATTATTTGGCGCAGGCGCTGCCGTTGCACGAAGCAGCGCAACTCATACCGTAACGGCGCGCATAGTAACGACACGATGAAGACTTTCTCTCTACGATTCCTGCTCATGTCTTTGCTGGCAAGCGGCCTGCTGAATGCGGGCGCTCGGGCGGCGGCGCCCAAGCCCGCCGCATCGCCCGCTCCAGCTAATGCGAAGCTGAGCTATCGGCGCATTTTCAAATCCAGTTCCCCGGAATTCATCGAGATCATCGTGCGCGACGATTCCGAAGCCGCCACCTACGAAATTCGGCAGCTCGATGAAGACCCCGGCGCGGTGCCATTCGAAGTGGGCGCAGCCTTGCGCGACAAAATGTTCGAACTGGCCGCGCAACTGAAAAACTTCCAAGGGCAGGATCTCGATGTGCACCGCCGAATCGCCAACCTGGGCGAGAAGAGCTTTCGCTGGGAGCGCGGCTCGGAAAGCCACGAAACGAAATTCAACTACACGCTGAATTCAGCCGCGGCTCAACTGATGCAAATCTTCGAAGGCCTGGCGCGGCAACAGGAACTGGTCATGCTGCTGGAACGGCGCATGAAGTACGACCGCCTGGGAATCAACGACGCTCTTTTGCAATTTGAAACGGACTTGAACCACAAGCTACTGCCAGAGCCGCAACGCGCACTGCCTGCCTTGGATCAGATCGCGAGCGATTCACGGTTTGTGGAAATCGGCAGGCAGCGAGCGCGCGCACTGGCAGAACGAATTCGCCACCCCAGCTGAATTATTTGCCAAGATTCCACTTGCGCGGTTCGCGGGCTGCATTCAGCTCCGGCGCTTCGGCAAGCAAGTTCAGCGGCACCAACGCCGTTTTGCTGTAATGTTCGCCTTCGAGGATTCGCCCCTGGCAGCGCCCGTGCGCTTCCTCTACTTCCAAAACTCTCACCGGAGTTCCTTCGGGCAACAGCAGCAGCTTATGAGCGGCGATCAGAAGCGATAGCCCGACGTCGTCATTCGCGGCATCCAGCTTTTGCCTTTCACGAGCCGTTGGCTCGTCCGCAGCCACCCAGGTGAACGGATGTCCTTCCTCTCCACGAAGTTTGGCGACGCGCCCAATCCAGGCGGAAGCTTTGGAAGCCTTTGCGGGTGGCGCAGCAGGTGTGGCGCCTGTGGCTGTCCGCGGTGCCGCCGGCTGCTTCACGGTCCCGATGAAGCGGTAGCCGCGCTTGGGAAGCGTCTCGACAAACCGCGGCTTCTTTTTGTCGTCGCCGAGCGCCTGGCGCAGCTTCTTGATGGCGGTGTTGAGGCTGTGATCGAAATCCACGAATGTGTCCGCAGGCCAGAGGCGGTTGCGCAACTCTTCGCGCGTCAGGACTTCGCCCGGTTGCTCAAGGAGCATCACAAGTATATGAAAAGGCTGCACTTGCAGCTTTATCTTACGACCCGCCTTATACAGCTCCTCGGAACGCAGATCGACTTCGTAAACGTCGAATCGCACCACATTTGAGGAACGAACTGGCTGCGGCATACGGTTTCTTGCTTAGGCCAAAGAATATACCACTCTCCCCGAAAATTGCGACTGCCCTTCCATCGCGAATAAATCCTGCATTTCCGGGAGCTTGGATGTTCACCCGGAGTGTCTTCGCAGTTCACCGCCGGTGCATTGTGCTCCCGGCGGGGATGCGCGAAAGTGTGACCATGTTGAGGCGCTGAGAGGCAAACGGACCGAGCAGCCGCAGAACAGCTTGGACGAGCCCAACGAGAAGGAAAGAGGAGGCACCATGAAAACGAGAGCTTTAGTGATGACAGGAATTATGGCGCTGACGGTGATGGCATCCACGCAAGTGGCACACGCGCAGGATGCCCTGGTCGTGAATATTCCCTTCGAATTTATCGCCGGCAACACGACGATGCCAGCGGGCGAGTATTCCATTAAGGTCTCCGGCCCTCAGGGCACGCTCCTCATAATCAACCGGACCAGCGCCTCCGCTTCCGTGCTCATGACGACTAATCCGGCGGCGGCGAGCGAACCACAAGCGGCCTCAAAACTGGTTTTCAATCAGTATGGCAACCGATATTTCCTCTCGCAGATATGGAGAGAGGGCAATGCCAACGGCCGACAGCTCCAGAAATCGTCGCGCGAACAGGAAACGGCCCAGGTTGCAAAACTTCAAGACCAGATGCAGGTCATTCTGGTCGCCAGTCTCCCCCCAAACCACCGCTAACAATCCCCGCCTTAAACGCTGCTACCCCACGGGAATCCGGAGCCCCCACCCCGGATTCCCGACCCTTCCCTTTAATGGGCTCCTTGGAAAATGGTAATTGGTGGCTAGCTGCATTGGATTGGATTTGAAGGGGCAGGCGGGAATGCCTGTCCCGCCCTTTTTTGAGGGGCGTACGGATTCCGGTGGTAAGCTGTTTCCACAGAAGCGTTTCCCTCCCCGCAGGGGCGTTATTTGAAGGCCTCACAGAACGTATACCCAGGTAAGGATCACGATGGCTCACGCAACCACAATGAATTTCAAGGAGTCGGTGGCGATTGCCACGAGCAGCCTTTGGGCGCATAAGCTGCGGAGCATACTAACCCTTATCGGCGTGGTTATCGGTGTGGCCGCGGTCATCGCCGTGGTGAGCCTGATTAATGGCGCGAACCAGTACGTGGCAACGCGAGTCTTCCGGCTGGGCGCGGACGTCTTCGGGCTGGCAAAGCAGCCGTCCATCGTCACCAACGTGGACGATTTCAACGAGTTTCAGAAGCGCAAGAAAATCACCTACGATGACTACCTCGCCGTAAAGGAATTCTGTAAATCGTGCAAGGACATCGGCGCGTCCCTCGGAGGGCGCCTCGAAGTGAAGAGCGGGCTGAACTCGCTAAAAGACACCAACCTGCGCGCGTGGACTCCGGAAATGCCGGAGCTTTATGACGTGGACCTGGTCGCCGGACGGCACATTACGCAGACCGACTTGCAGCAAGCTGCGCCGGTTTGCGTGATCGGGAACGATCTCGTGGAGAATCTGCTTCCCGGCGTGGACCCCATCGGAAAAGAAGTTCGCTGGAAGAATATTCCTTGCCAGGTGATTGGGGTCGGCAAGAAAGAAGGTTCGGCGCTCGGAACTTCGCTCGACAATTGGATCATTTTGCCGCTGACGACTTATAAAAAACAATATGGCACACAGGATGACTCTCTGCGCGTTACGGCGAGAGCCGGATCGGCCACCAAAATCCAGGAGACTGTGGATGAAGTGCGGCAAATTATGCGCGGGCGGCGTCACCTGGCTTACGGCAAAAAGGACGACTTCGCGATTGAAACCAGCGACTCGTTCTTGTCTTTGTGGAAGGACATCAGCGGCAGCTTTTTTCTGGTGACGATTGCGATTGCTTCCATTTCGCTGCTGGTCGGCGGAATCGTGATCATGAATATCATGCTCGTCTCCGTGACGGAGCGGACGCGCGAGATCGGCTTGCGCAAGGCGCTTGGAGCGCGGAGCGGCGATATCCTGAGGCAGTTTTTGATTGAGTCTTCGACGATTTCCTTGTTTGGCGGAGCGCTCGGCGTGATTTGCGGAGTGTTGCTTGCGCAGCTCGTGTCGCTCGTTTCGCCCCTGCCCAGCGCGGTGCAGCTGTGGTCGGTGATTGGCGGGTTGGTGGTGGCATTGAGCGTCGGATTGTTTTTCGGGACGTATCCAGCCTCGAAAGCGGCGCGGCTCGACCCGGTTGTTGCGTTGCGATCGGAATAGTGGCACGGAAGGGACTTCGACTCGCTCGCGTTGGAGCGTTTAGGCAAAGATTATGGCTACGATGGACAAATCGCTGGCGCTGGCTCCCGCGCTACCGTTGCGCCTACGGGGCGGCAAGCAGACCGCGCTGAAATTTCGCGATGAAATCCTGCTGGCGCTCGACACGCTGCGGAAGAACTCTTTGCGTTCGGCGCTTACGATTCTGGGAATCGTTATCGGCATCACCACCGTAATCACAGTGACGGCCGTCATCAACGGCCTGAACGACAATGTGCTCGGCGGGATTCGTGAACTCGGGTCGGACACCATCATCGCCTACCGCTTTCCGTGGGCGTCGCTTTCACGGCCGCCCAGCGACTGGTTTACGCGCAAGGAACTCCAGCCCGAATGGGCCAACGACATCGCGAAGCTTCCGCACATCAAGGCCGCGTCGGCTTCGATGCGGATTTTTCAGCCGCAATTCGGTTCCGGAACAGAAGATGTGCGCCGCGGCGCCTACCGCGCGAAGAACGTAATCCTTCAGGGCAACATGCCCTCGATCGGGGAAATCTTCGACCTGAAAATTGAATCGGGGCGCTTTTTCAACGAAACCGACATGGACCATCGCGCGCCCGTCGTGCTGCTCGGCTACGACACGGTGCGCACTTTGTTTCCGGAGTCGCCCTCGGCGGCCCTCGGTCAGGAAGTCACGATTGACGGCCAGCTTTTCACGGTGATTGGCACTCTGCAAAAACAACGGCAGGGAATTTCCGGCGGCTCGAATCCAGAAGACAACTCCGCGTATATGCCGGTCACCACGCTGCGTAAGCTCTATCCGAACCAAAAAGACTACGTCATTTTCGCGAAAGCCGCCGATCCCGAAAATGTCGACGAGGCCGTCGACGAAATGCGCGATCTTTTGCGGCGCAAGCGCCGTCTTCCCAACGAAAAGCCGGACGATTTCGCGATTTTCACTCCAGACTATTTTCTCGACCTGTGGAAGAAAATCAGCGGCCTGATTTTCGTTCTCATGTTCGCGGTCGCTTCCGTCGGTCTGATTGTCGGCGGCATCGGCGTGATGAACATCATGCTGGTTTCCGTGACGGAGCGTACGCGCGAAATCGGCGTGCGAAAAGCCATCGGCGCGAAACGCAGCAATATTCTTGTGCAATTTCTCATCGAGGCCGTCACGTTGAGCGCCATCGGCGGCGTAATCGGGGTGTGTTTCGGCTCAGGAATCAGTTTGCTGCTGCGCTACGGCGCGCACTTTCCGGCCATGTTGTCTCTTTTCTGGATCATCACGGCGCTGGTTCTCTGCGCCCTGATCGGCATCGTGTTCGGCGTCTACCCCGCGTGGAAAGCAGCCCGCCTCGATCCCGTCGAAGCCCTTCGCTACGAGTAAGTAGCACAGGCACTCTTGCCTATGCGGTTTTGGTGTACGATGGCGCGGCTTCCAAACTCAAAAGGAATCTCCCATCCGGCCATGAACAAGCGCACTTTTCTAAAACTCTCGTCAGCCACGATTGCCAGCCCCGCCGTCCTGCGCCTCTCGGCCTGGGCGGGCGCTGACAAGCTGACGAACTGGGCCGGCAATCTCGAATACAGCACCGAGAATCTCTACACAGCCAAATCCCTGGATGAAATTCCGGCCTTCGTCAAAAAGCAATTCAAACTAAAAGTGCTGGGCTCGCGCCACTGCTTCAACAACATCGCCGACAGCAAGGATGGCTTCCTGTCGTTGAAGCCGCTGGACGAAATCGTTTCGCTCGATGCCCAGGCGCGGACCGTCACTGTGGATGCGGGCATCACCTACGGCCAACTGTCGCCGCTGCTGGAAGCCAAAGGATTTGCGCTGCACAACCTCGCTTCCTTGCCGCACATTTCCGTTGCTGGCGCTTGCAGTACGGCCACACATGGCTCTGGCCAAAAAAATGGCAACCTCTCGACGGCCGTTTCCGGATTGGAGCTTGTCACCGCGTCCGGCGACGTGGTCAAGCTTTCGCGCCAGCATGACGGTGAGTTCTTCCGGGGAGCGGTCGTGGGCCTCGGTGCGCTGGGCGTAATCACGGAAATCACGCTCGATATTCAGCCCGCCTACGCGATGCGGCAGTATGTTTACGAAGGACTCTCCTTCGCGGCGATGCGCGAACACTTTGACGAAATTGAAGCAAGCGCGTACAGCGTCAGCCTCTTTACCGATTGGCAGAAAGAGCTTTTTAGTGAAGTCTGGCTGAAAAGCCGCGTCGAAAAGGGCCAGGCCCCTGCGGCAGCGCCTGAATTCTTTGGCGCGAAACTCGCCACCAAGAATCTTCATCCCATCGCGGAGTTCTCCGCCGAGAATTGCACCGAGCAGATGGGCGTGCCCGGCCCCTGGTACGAACGGCTACCGCACTTTCGCATGGGTTTCACACCGAGTGCCGGCAAAGAGCTGCAATCGGAATACTTCGTTCCGCGCCAGCATGCCGTCGAAGCCATTCTGGCCGTCGAGCGGCTGCGCGACCAGATCACGCCACATTTGCTCATCACCGAAATTCGCGCGATCGCCGCCGATGATTTGTGGATGAGCCCTTGCTTCAAACAGCCCTGCGTTACCATTCACTTCACCTGGAAACAGGACTGGCCGGCGGTCAGCAAGCTTTTGCCGGTCATTGAAAAAGAGCTGGCTCCCTTTCAAGCCCGGCCGCACTGGGGAAAATTGTTTACAACTTCGCCCAAAACGTTGCGCACGATTTATACCAAAGTGGACCAGTTCATTGCATTGACGAGAAAATTCGATCCGCAGGGTAAGTTTCGCAACGACTTTCTGAATACCAACATTTTCGGCTGACCAGATCCAGATGAGCGAAGACCGAGTGCAAGAAGGCGGCGAGCGATTTCCGCCCACGCGATGGTCGGTAATTGACGCGGCACGCAGCGGCGATCAAGCCGAACGCGCGCGGGCGATGGATACGCTCTGCACGGCTTACTGGAAGCCCGTCTACAAATACGTGCGGTTGCGCTGGAACCGGCCCTTTGACGTTGCGCAGGACTTGACCCAAGGATTTTTTGTGCAGCTGATTGAGCGGGGCTTGCTGGACAAATATGATCCGACGAAGAGCCGGCTGCGCACTTTCCTGCGTGTCTGCGTGGACAGCTTTGTGATGAACGAGGAGAAGGCCGCAAGACGTTTGAAACGTGGCGGAAATGTTTCGCATGTGGCGCTGGATTTCGCGGGGGCCGAGGAAGAACTGGGCGGCGCGGTGATGGATCCCGCCGCCATTCCTTCACCCGAATCGCTCGAAGAGTTTTTCGAAAAGGAATGGGTGCGAGGCCTGTTCGAACTGGCTGTCGAGGACTTGAAGAAGCATTGCGAGGCGAACGAACGGGAAAGAACATTTCGCCTCTTCGAAGAATACGATTTGGCGGGCGATGAAACGATTTCCTACGACAAACTCGCAGCGGAATACGGAATCGAGGTGACCGACGTAACCAACGCGCTGGCCTGGGCGCGCCGCGAATTCCGCCGTATTGCGCTCGAGCGTCTGCGGGAAATCTGCGGCAGCGAAGAGGAGTTCCAGCGCGAGGCGCGCTCCGTGTTTGGCTGGGAAGCAAAATGAAGTCTCTCTCGGATAAAGCTCTGGAGCGTCTGCGCGCAGGCACAGAGGAACCGGACCTTGCCGGCACGCGCTATCGCCTGCTCGAACGCGTGGCTCGCGGCGGCATGGGCGTTGTGTATGCCGCCGAAGACGAAAAGCTGGAGCGGCGTATCGCGCTGAAAGTGCTGGACGTGCCCGGCACCGACAGCGATCTCGCGAACCGCTTGATGCGCGAGGCGCGCGTGCTGGCGCGACTCGAACATCCGGGCATCGTGCCGGTGCACGATGTCGGCACGCTCGCCGACGGACGCGTGTTCTACACCATGAAATTTGTCGAAGGGCAGCGTCTCGACAAATTCATCGAAACCGTCGATTCGGTGCAGGACCGCTTGCGCGTGTTTTCCAGGATTTGCGATGCGGTAGCGTTTGCGCACGCGCGTGGCGTCCTTCACCGCGATCTGAAACCCGCGAATATCATGGTGGGGCCCTTCGGCGAAGTACTGGTAATGGATTGGGGCCTGGCAAAAATTCTACGCGGCGAATCTCCGGAATCCGCCCCAGCCGGCGATCCGGACGCAACGATTTACGAGAAGCCAAAACAACCGAGCGAAGGGAACGGCGACACAAAGAGCTCGGTCATCACGGGGCACGGCACCGTGATGGGCACGCCGGGCTACATGTCTCCCGAGCAAGCGCGCGGCGAAGTCGAACTACTGGACGCGCGCAGCGATATTTTTTCGCTCGGCGCGCTCTTGCGCTTCATCCTGACGCAGCGGATGCCGTCCGGATTGGCGCCGCGTCTCGACCGCTCGCTCGAGGCCATCTGCGCGAAGGCTTGCGCCGAGCAACGCGGCTCGCGTTATTCCGCGGTGCAGGATTTTGGCCTGGATATTTCGCGCTATTTAGACGGCCAGGCCGTAGGCGCGCTTCGCGAGAGCATTTTTGACAAAGCCGGGCGCTTCTACCGACGCTACCGCTTCTTTATCCTGTTGATTCTGGCCTATTTGGCGATGCGCGTGATTCTTGTGCTCTTTCTAAAAAGATAGTGCTAAAGGATTTTCAGGTTCCGTTGTAAGGAACTTCAGAGAATGAAAGAGGAGGCAGTACATGAACAAGATCCTGATCGGGTTGCTATTGGGAACCCTTCTGGGTGCCATTGACGGAGGAACGGCGTGGTTCACGCCGGCAGTTCGCGAGCGAATTGCGTTCATTATCGTGGGCTCGTCCACCAAGGGACTGATCGCCGGCGTAGCAGCGGGAATCTTTGCGCGCAAAGTCAATTCGGTGCCGCTCGGCATCTTGTTCGGACTGGCAGTTGGTTTCGTGCTGGCATTTCTTGTCGCCTACATGCAGCACGGCTACTACCTGGAAGTTATTCTTCCCGGCAGCATCGTGGGCATGATCGTGGGTTTCGCAACACAGCGATTCGGCACGCCCTCGACGTCCGCGGCGCCCGCTCGCTAAACAAAAACCTAAAGGCATCGTCAAAAGTTTCGCTTGTAAATCCACGGAGGGAGAACTATGTCTAGAGTCATTCATTTTGAAATACCCGCGGCGGATCCGGACCGGGCTGCGGCATTTTACGGAAACGTTTTCGGCTGGAAATTCGACAAGTGGCCTGGGCCGATGGAGTACTGGATGGTAACCACCGGCAAGGAAGGAGAGATTGGGATCAATGGCGGTATGTTGAAGAAGCCCGGGCTCGTCGCCGCGACCACGAACACGATTGGCGTAGATTCTGTGGATAGCGTGACCGCCGCAGTCGTGAAAGCCGGCGGAAAACAGCTGATGCCGAAGACGCCGATTCCGACCGTGGGCTACTTCGCGTACTGCGAAGATACGGAAGGCAATGTTTTCGGCTTGATGCAAGCCGATCCCAATGCGAAGTGAGATTGCGCTTAAATCAGGCGAGCGCGCGGAAGAGAACACGATGAGCCTTACGAAACCGATGCTGGGACTGGCTGTGGGAGGCACTCTCGGACTGCTGGATGGCCTGAGCGGGTTCTTGGAGCCATCCCTCGCGCCGCTGATGAGCAGCGTGATTACATTTTCGCTGCTGAAAGGGCTCGCGGCCGGAGTCGCGATCGGATACGTCAGTCAAAAAGTGCATTCGCTGTTGGTCGGGATACTTGCGGGAGCGGTGATCGCGGCGGCGCTGAGCTTCCTGGTGATCCTGCGCGCGGGAATGTCGCTGTTCTGGGACATCATGCTCCCGGGAATGCTGCTGGGAATTATTGTGGGATTTTGCACGCAGAAGTTCGGGGGCAAAGCGGCAGCGGCGCGGGCTGCGTGATGAGTTTCGAGTGGTTGAATTGGTCCAAATCAAAAATCAACACGGAGGGAGTCAAGAAAATGAGAATAGCAACGAAAGTTTTGGCAACCATCGCGGTTTTGGTGTTGGCTTTCGCCAGCGGCCCGGCAAGGGCCGGAGGTAACGGCACCGCTGCTTTCGAGCAAATGAAGTCGCTCGTGGGGCATTGGGAAACCGACAAGTCGAACACGAACAAGGCCACACTGGACATGGAACTGACCAGTGGAGGTACGGCATTGCTCGAGAGAGTCCACGTAGAGGACAACGGCAAGCCCGTCGAGATGATTACGCTCTACTACGTCGATGGCGACCAGTTGAAGCTGACGCACTACTGCATGGCGGGCAACCAGCCCACGATGGTGGCGACCTACACGCCGGAAACGAAAACCTTGAAGTTTGATTTCGCCGGCATAACAAACTTGAAGAGCCCCGACAGCGGCCACATGCACCACGCGGTGTATTCGTTGATTGACAGCGAGCATTTCAAAACCACCTGGACTTTCCGGAAGGACCAGAAGGATGCGTTCACAGAAGATGTGACGTACGTTCGCGTAAAGTAAAAAGCGCGAATTCGCCGCTTTGGCAAGGGCGGGCTCCTTCTTGGCCTGCCCTTTTCGTTTGCAATGGCCTACGAAAGAGGCGCCAGGCAGGAATGCCTGTCCTACTTTTTGTGCCGCATATATAATGGCGCGCATCGAACTTGCAGGAGCGATACGATGGGATTTGCGGCGTTACGCGATCAGAAATATATCAGTCTCGAAACTTTCAAGAAGAGCGGCGAGGGCGTGAAAACCCCGGTGTGGTTCGCGGCCGATCCCGCAGCCGATCTCGCCGGCCCGGAAGCGAGGCTCTTTTTCTACACCATCGGCAACACGGGAAAAGTGAAACGCGTCCGCAACAACGGCCGCGTAAGAGTCGCGTCCTGCACAATGCGCGGCGAGGTGACCGGTGAATGGGCCAATGGCCGCGCGGAAATCATCTCCGGAGAAGAAGCAGCCCGCGGCATGTCGCTGCTCAACAAAAAGTATTTTCCCTGGAAACAGATTTTAAGCATCTTCGCGTTTTTCAGCCGGCGAGAGAGAGTTGTCATGACAATCCGGCCTGCCTAGCGTATATCTGCCCGTCGATCATTACCATTCTGAGCGGCGAAGAATGCGCTCGGCGGCGGTGGAAACAAACAAGTCTCTTTCCTCGCCGATCGCTTCGCATGCTTTGTTCATCGCCTCGATCACCGGGTCAGCTGAGTGGCGCGCTAAATACTCGGCAAGGGCTTCGCTGAACAGACGGCTTCGCGACTTTTTGGTCCGCGGCGCAAAACGCTCCACTGCTTTGAAGATATCGTCGGGAATCGAAGTAACAATTCTCATCGCGCGAGTGCCACGCTATGTAGCTGCAGTTGAGTGTTGCATAGAAGCCAGAGCGCGCAGAGATTCGGTGTACGGAGCGCGGGCGACGCCGCGTTCCGTGAAGATGGCCGCGATGTAGCGGGCTGGAGTGACGTCGAACGCGGGATGCGCGGCGTGGACGTCGGGCGCGATGCGAACGCCTTGCAGGTGCGTGACTTCGGCGGCGGAGCGCTCTTCGATAGGGATGTGATCGCCATCGGGGATCGAGAGGTCGAACGTCGAGACCGGCGCGGCGATATAAAACGGCACCTTGTTTTCTTTTGCGAGAACTGCGATTTGATAGGTGCCGATTTTGTTCGCAGTGTCGCCGTTCGCGGCGATGCGGTCTGCGCCCGTCACGATGGCACCGACTTTGCCGGTTTTCAGAAAATACCCAACCATATTGTCCGTGATGAGCGTGAGCGGAATGCCGCCTTTGTGCAGCTCCCAAGCCGTTAAACGCGCGCCCTGCAAGTAAGGACGCGTTTCCGGCACCAGCACGTGCAGTTTTTTTCCTTGTTCAAATGCGACGCGGATGACTCCAAGCGCTGTGCCGATTCCGCCCGTGGCGAGTGCTCCAGCATTGCATTGCGTCATGACCTGGCCGTCGCTTGGCATGAATTCCGCGCCAAAACCCCCGATCGCCTCGTCGGTGGCTTTCTTTTCCAGGTGAACTTGCTGCGCCTCCGCGACCATCCCTTGCTTAATTGTCGAAAGGTCCGAACTCGCAGACGTAAGTTCAACGAAGCGGCGCTTCATGCGCTCAAGCGCCCAGAAGAGATCGACAGCGGTCGGCCGCGTTTTCGCGAGTGTTTCGCAAATCTTGGGAAACTCCTCACGTAATGCTTCGACAGACGTTGCCGAAGAATGAAGAACGCCAAGCGCCGCGCCCATGGCGGCGGCAACGCCGATGGCCGGGGCTCCTCGAATCACCATGTCGCGGATGGCTTTGGCGACTTCGCGATAACTGGTGAACGTGTAGCTGACTTCCTCCGCAGGCAGCATCCGCTGGTCCAGCATGACCACGCCGCGGTCGGTCCATTCGATGGGTTGCGCTACGTACATTCCTGTTGTGACCTCGATATGAATAATTCTAGCGAAGCTGGGCGAAGAAAACGAATCGCTCAGTGCAGCGGAGGTATCTTGGTGAAACCGCGGGTGCCGATGGCGGTGATAACGGCGATCAGCGAATTGTATCCGAGGTGCATGAAGTAGCTGGCGACCACGGTGCCGGTGCGCGCGCGAACATAAGTAAACGTGATGCCCACGAAAATGAGCAGCCCGACGATGCCCCAGGTCCAGGCGAGCTGCGCGCCGTGAAGCAAGCCGAATAGAACGCCGGTGAGTAGGATGCTCGAAACGACACCGACGTGAGTCGCGCGTGAAAATTCCATGCCTAAAGAATGCGTGATGCCGGAGATGATCCGCACCAGAACCGGATAGAGGTAGCCGCGAAAAACAGTTTCCTCGACGAGCGGAGCGACTGCCACGGCCAGGGCCATCATCAACATCAGGCCTGTCTTGCTCTTCTGGAGCGCCTCGATTGGCATGTCGTCAGGCGTGTGCACGCGCGAACCGACAATCGCCGCGATGATGGAGAGGCCGCAACCGCCCAAAAAATAGATCCACGGCTTGGAAGTGAGGTGGGAGTCGGGGTTGCTGAGTTTTCTCCAGCCCAGCGTGCGCCAAAAGGGCTGGCCGGTAAGAACGGCCAGTGTGATGTACAGAAAAAAGAGAATCGCGCCGAACGTTATGAATGTGGAACCAATGACGAATTGCGGAATGGAATAAAGGTAGCGCTCCATTTCCTGCGGAGGAATGTGCTTGCCCTGGAGATAGGGGATCGAAATCAGAAGAGGAAGAATGGCAACGGCGACAAACGCAAACATGAGGAAGAAAATGAGATGCACCCAGGACCAGGAAATGCGCAGGTCTTCGGGCAGAGCTGGTTGCAAAGGAGGTTGGTGCGCAAGGACCGCCGCGGGATGCGTCTCAGCGGTATGGCTCGCAGCCAGGTAGATAGGATCGCCGCCGAGCGGGAGTTCGCCGGAGATCTGAGCGAGAGGCAGATCGGATGCAAGGGGGACAAGCGAGGCTTCAGGGTTGGCAGGCTGCTCAGGAGATGGTGAGGGCTGCTCCTGTTCCGGCGGAACAAACGAGTTGTCGTCGAAGAGGGTCATCGTTTTTTTCCGCGTGAATTTTTCGGCCAGCCTGCGGCAAGCGCTGCAGCAACTAAAGGCATCAGCAGTTCGTGATGGCCCGTGATGGCGTAGCCGCGCGATTCCGATTTGCGGCCACCGCCATCGGATGCGGTGGGACGCTTCACTACATTCTGCAACGCGCGATAGTGCTGGATAAAGTCGAAGTTTGCGGTGGTGATTGGCTGCAAAGGCACACCGAGATTGCGGACAACGCTCACGGCTTTCAGAAAAACTTCGGGAAGAAGCACGGCCGATCCCCAGTTCAAGTAGACACCGCCGGGATGCATTTGTTTCACGAGCGCGCAGAAGAGACGAAAGTCGTAATGGGAGGCCGCGCCGAAAGCGGCTCCATCCGCAACGCGATGCATATGCGGGATGTCCGTGCCGATGGCGACGTGAATGGTCACAGGGATTCGATGCTTGTAGGCGGCGAGGAGGACACTGGAATCGGCATGCTTGGCTTTGAGAATCCCGTGCGAAAGGAATTGCCCGGCCGCTTCGCCGTAGCCGATGCGGAGACGCCAGGCAAGCTTCGCGAACTCGGTCACATATTTGCCTGTTTCCTCGGCCATGCCAAATTTGCCCGAGCCGAGGCCGGCTTCAACGTCTTCGGAAGTGTCGCCCACCAGCGCGATTTCGAAATCGTGGATAAGCGCGGCGCCGTTCATGGCGATGCCGGAGATGAAGCCGCGGCGCATCAGGTTGATGAGGATGGGGCCAAGGCCGACTTTGATGACGTGGCCGCCAATGCCCCACAGGATTGGGGCGTGTTTTTTGCGCGCGTGATGGATCGCGGAGAGAAGGTCGCACAAATCTTCCGCGGCGAGAAAGTTCGGCAGCGAATCGAGGAATTTTGTGAGGGAAGTGTTCGCGGAGACCGGCTTGGCGAAATTGCGGACGCTTACTTTGCTCTTGCGAGACGCGAGTGGGTAGGTGTGGACTGCACCGAACGTTAGAGGCTGCGTGGAATAGATGCTCATGGAGTCGGAGATACTTTAGCGCGCACTGGGTGCAATACCAAGTTTCGGTGAGCTTGCCGAGAAGGGGCGCAGCAGTGCTGCGCCCCTTCAAAGAAAATCGAGTGCGGGCTCACGCTACTTCGCGCTGCCATTGTGGTGACCGTTGTTGGAAATGCCCAGCACGCGGGCGAGCGCCTGGCCGGTGTAGGACTTTTTGGTGCGGGCGACTTGTTCCGGCGTGCCTTGGGCTACGATGCGGCCGCCGCCTTCGCCGCCTTCTGGGCCGAGGTCGATGATCCAGTCGGCTTGTTTGATGACGTCGAGGTGGTGCTCGATGATTAGGACTGTGTTGCCGAGGCCGACGAGGCGCTGGAGGACGTCGAGGAGTTTGCGAACGTCGTCGAAATGCAGGCCTGTGGTTGGTTCATCGAGGATGTAGAGAGTGCGGCCTGTCTGGCGCTTGGAGAGTTCTCGGGCGAGCTTGATGCGCTGGGCTTCACCGCCGGAGAGAGTTGTGGCGGACTGGCCTAGCGTGACGTAGCCGAGGCCTACTTCGACCAGCGTCGAGAGTTTCTGCTGAATCTGCGGAATATTTTCGAGGAGTTTCAGCGCGTCGGATGAGGGCAGGTTCAAGACGTCGCTGATGGAGTGGCCTTTGTAGCGGACCGCGAGCGTTTCTGAATTGTAACGCTTGCCGCGGCAGACTTCGCACATCACGTAAACGTCAGGGAGAAAATTCATTTCGATGCGCCGGAGGCCGTCGCCCTGGCAAGCTTCGCAGCGGCCGCCCTTTACGTTGAAGCTGAAGCGGCCGGGACGGTAGCCGCGCTCGCGGGATTCCGGAAGCATGGCGAAGAGATCGCGGATGGGCGCGAAAACGCCGGTGTAGGTGGCGGGATTCGAGCGCGGCGTGCGGCCGATGGGCGCTTGATCGATTTCGATGACCTTGTCGATGTGCTCGGCGCCGAGGATTTCTCGATGTGCGGCGGTCGGTTCCATCGAACGGTAGAGCTTCTGGGCAAGCGCGCGATACAGAATGTCGTTGACGAGTGTGGATTTGCCGGAGCCGGAGACACCGGTGACCACCGTTAACAATCCGAGAGGAATGGTGACGTCGACGTCCTTCAGATTGTTGGCGGTTGCGCCGAGGACTTCAATGGCTTTGCCGTTGGGACTGCGGCGCCTTTCGGGAACAGCTATTTTTAGTGTGCCGCTGAGATAGCGGCCCGTGAGCGATTCGGCGCTTGCGGCAATTTGTTCGGGTTTGCCTTGCGCGACGAGGTAGCCGCCTGCGTTGCCTGCGCCGGGGCCGAGGTCCACGACGAAATCGGCGCGGCGGATGGTGTCTTCGTCGTGCTCGACGACGAGGACAGTATTGCCAAGATTGCGCAACTGTTCGAGCGAGCCGAGCAGGCGGTCATTGTCGCGCGCGTGGAGGCCGATGGACGGCTCGTCCAGCACATAGAGAACGCCGCGAAGACGAGAACCGATCTGCGTGGCGAGACGGATGCGCTGCGCTTCTCCGCCGGAGAGCGTGGCGGCAGAGCGGTCCAGGCTGAGATAGCCGAGACCAACGGCGAGGAGAAAGTCGATGCGTTCGGCGACTTCTTCGAGCGGACGGCCCGCGATTTCGCGCTGGCGCGAGGTGAGCTGCGCGAGCATCTTGTCCACGGCGGGACGTGAAGCGGCTAGCGAAAGGGCCGTAAAGTCGGCGATCGAATAACCGGCGATCTTGACGGCCAGAGATTCGGGGCGCAGGCGTTTGCCATGGCAGATGTTGCAAAGCGTGGCGGACATGTACTGCGTCATCCACTCGCGGTAGGAATCGGAATTTGACTCGGCGAAGTTGCGATCCAGGAATTTTAGAATGCCCGGAAAACGGAAGGCCTTTTCGCCGGAACCCTTCTTGCCGGAAGACTCTTTTTCCTCAGAACCGCCGCGAGCGTTCGATGGCGGATAGCCGTAGAGCAGGAGATTTTGGATCTTCGCGGGAAATTTCTCGAAAGGCGTCTCCAGATCGATGTGGTAGGCGTAGGCAGCGAGCTCCAGCGTGCGCTTGAGGATCGCTGAACTGCTGCCCGGGCCGAGGCCGCCATCGAAGAGCGGGCGCGTCCAATCGCTGATAATTCTCGCGGGATCGAAATCGTACTTCGAGCCGAGGCCGTTGCAGGCCGGGCATGCGCCGTACGGCGAATTAAAGCTGAAGGAACGCGGCTCGAGCTGAGGGACGGAGATACCGCAATCCGGGCAAGCAAGCTTTTCCGAGAAGACATGCTCTTTGCCGCCGACGACGGCGACCGTAACCAAGCCTCCTGCAAGCTTTAGCGCGGTGGCGATCGATTGTTCCAGGCGAGCCGCGATACCCTGCTTGACGAGGAGGCGGTCCACGACGACATCGATGGTGTGATTTTTGCGCTTGTCGAGGCTGGGCGTCACATCAAGGGGAACAAGCTCGCCGTTGATGCGCACGCGGACGTAGCCGTCCTCGGCCAGCTTTTCCAGTTCTTTGCGGTAGGCTCCTTTTCTTCCCCGGACGATGGGCGCCAGGATCATGATGCGGTCGTCGGTCTGGCAGAGCTCGCCGTTCAGAATGGCTTGAACGATTTGCTCGCTGGACTGGCGCGCGATGGGATTGCCGCACTTAGGGCAGTGCGGGACGCCTACCGAAGCGTAGATGACGCGCAGGTAGTCGTAGATCTCCGTGATGGTGCCGACGGTGGAGCGCGGGGAGCGCGTCGTCGTTTTTTGCTCGATGGCGATTGAAGGAGAAAGGCCTTCGATGACGTCCACTTCGGGACGCTCCATCTGGTCGAGGAACTGCCGGGCATAGGCGGAGAGCGATTCGACATAGCGGCGTTGGCCTTCGGCGTAGATGGTGTCAAAGGCGAGCGAGGATTTGCCCGAACCGGAGAGGCCGGTGATCACCGTCAGGGTGTTCCTGGGGATTTCGAGGCTGATGTTTTTCAGGTTGTGCTGGCGCGCGCCCCGAATAACCAGTTTGGTAAGGCCCATGAGATGAGAGCGCTCCCTCCACAGGAGCTCCGGCACCCAGTGGGTAGACTGGGGCCAGAATAACTTCTCAGATTAGCAGGGAGAATTCGGCGCGGTCAAGAATGGCGGAACGCGTCGGCCGTTTCAGGCTTTGCGCAGAACTAAAATCGTGGTTCAACCGACCGGAGAATTTGATGCTAAGAGGCTCGGGTTTTGGCCAGAACCCAGTCGAGCGCCTCTTCCAGATTGCGAAAGATGCGAATTCCCTGCTCGCCCGCTCCTTCGCTGAACATCTCGAACATGCGCGCGAGACCGAATGCCAAGTCGCTGGCCACCAGGAAGGCGCGCCGCGCGTCCGGAGCAAACACGCTGCGCTGCGCCAACTGGCGCACATCCTGGGCGCTGAGATCGAACTGTGTAATGTGCGTAAAATCCGTCAGTTGCGAGTAACTCGGGTCAAAATCAGGGTCGGCGAGAAGCCGTCTCTGGTGGGATAGAGCTTCCTCTTTGTTGAAGATACCGGTTCCCGTGCTCATGACTAGCCGGCGCTCCTTGTCGATTTTGTAGAAGGTTGGCATGGCCATTCCGTCAGGGTTATGCCTTGAGGAGTCAGTGACTTAGACACCCTTCCATGGGTCCCCAATGGACTGCAGGGATTGGATTCATGGCCGACTACCGGAGATACAGCCTCTGTTGGATTGGGTACTGGAAGAGTGGGTCTGACAGAGCTGCGCCTGGGTGACGGGTAAAATTTCAGGGGGGTAGAACTTTTTTACTCGGCTGTCGATGGACAAAAGATAGAAAACAAAAGAGTTAGGGTTGGCTTCCAGGATGCACTAGTAAAGGCAGTGGGGGAAGCGAACCGAGGATCCCTTTAGGGGATTGAGGGCTGGGCCGGTTCGTTTCCCTCCTTTTCACTTTCGCCGAAAGGCGGCCCGGAAATCCTTCCGGATTGTCGCCATCCTACCTAAAACACCCAAAACACCGAACACGGCGGAAGTGTGTGTGGACGGGAAGAGGGCGGGCTGGCGGATCGTTACGCATGGAATTGTGACGAGGATTTTGGCCGTCGCTAGTTAACAATAACTGGGTGCCCCCCTGGTTTTCTTGCAAGTGTTCATTCTACAGATAGTTAAAGTTCTTTGTTTTGATGCACTTTTAGAAGTGTTCATTCTACAGGGGTTAGGTGTGCGCGAAATTCCACAAAATCAGGCGTCTTGTCGACGCCGCTTGGCTGGTGATTCCGGAATTGCGATGCGGATTCTGCTTTTCTTAACAC
>Ga0209773_10000037_pt1 | contig 37364 bp, 31 predicted proteins | sample BogFormECP14_OM1_FD_188244 | JGI IMG/M metagenome (GOLD analysis project Ga0209773, IMG submission 188244) | Bog forest soil microbial communities from Calvert Island, British Columbia, Canada - ECP14_OM1 (SPAdes) (version 2) | ecosystem: Environmental > Aquatic > Freshwater > Wetlands > Bog ... | reverse complement strand
CTACACTGTCACCGCTACCAACTCCTCTGGCTCAAGCACATCCACAGTAAGCGTCACCGTAACAGTCTCTGCAAGCAAACCCACGATCAATTCTTTCACCGCCAGTCCCGCAGGCATCGATTCAGGCTCGAGCAGCAGCCTAAGCTGGTCCACCTCAGGCGCAACAACAATTTCTATTACTCCCGGCACCTTCACCTCAAGCTCTGCCACTGGCTCAACCAGTGTCAGCCCCACCTCGACCACCACCTACACTCTCTCCGCCACGAACGCTACCGGCTCCTCCACTTCCACCGCTCAAATCGCCGTAAATTCCGGCAGCTCCGGCGGCCCGCTGTCCATCACCACCACCACCTGTCCGGCCGGCACGCAAGGCTCCTCCTACGCCGGCTGCACCATCTCCGGCACTGGCGGCACTCCGCCCTACGTTTTCTCCGCCAGCACCGACACCAATTTTCCCCCATTGCCCGAAGGCATGTCTCTCGATCCGAGCACCGGCGCCATCTCCAGCGCCCTCATCGGCGGCCAGGGCACGTACGCCCCGGAACTCGTAGTCACCGACTCCGCAAACGCCACGGCCACCCAGCAGATCACTTTCTCCATCAGCGGCAACAACGCTTTTCTCTCCAGCATCTTCCCGCCCAACTCCATTTTCCATCATCGCGTTGACGCCGCTTCAACCGCCCTCCCCGTGGACAACTCCCCCGCCGCCGCAATCTACAGCGGCTATCTCTCCGCCACGGTCAGGCCGTTCTTCGGCAACGACGGTCCTTTTCCTAACGGCATTCCAGCCATCCAGGTTCCTGCGAACCAGCCGGACGTCGCCGTCTCCACCACCGTCTATCAGTCCTACTTCACCTCCGGCCCCATTCCCGCTTACGCCCCACCGGAGGGCACCGCCAACTCGAACGGCGACCGTCACGTTCTCGTCTATCTCGAGCCCGGCGCCACCACGAAACCCGCTCTTTATGAAATGTGGCAAGGCATCTATGAAGCTAGCCCCTGGACCGACTCTTCCAACGCTCTTTGGCCCGACGTCACTTCCAACGCTCTCACGCCCCAGGGTAACGGCACCTCCGACGCTGCCGGTCTTCCCGTCGCACCTCTCCTCGCCAACGCCGACGAAGTCATCGGCACCGGCACTCCCTCTGCCCCAAATGGCGCCATCCAGCATCCCATCCGCTTCACCCTCAACCACATGCTGAATTATTGGGTCTGGCCAGCCACGGAAACGGCTGGCGTCGGCAGTTGCAGCTCCGGAGGCAGCACCATCCCCACCATGTCTCTCATCTCGCAATCTTCTCCTCCCACGAGCTGCACCATGACCGGTCCCGCGGGCGAGATCTACCGTCTGAAGGCTTCTGTCACAACTCCCTCTTGCGCTTCTTCCAGTCCGCAAGCGGCCATCCTCATCACCGCCTTCCGCAACTACGGCATCATCCTCGCCGATAACGGCATGAGCGGCGGCCTGATCGGCACTCCCGACGCCCGCTGGAACGATAACGACCTGGTCTGCATCACCAGCCTAACTCTCGCCGATTTCGAGCCAGTAAACGTCTCAAGTCTAATGGTAACCAACGACAGCGGCGCCACAAGCCACTAGCCGGCCCGCATCGATTTTTCGCTTCGTGAATCTTCCAAGCCCTTTAAAATCAACACTTATGAGTCCATCCAAGTAAGTGTTGCCTTGTTAACGGCTTAGACTGCGCGGGCGCCCCTTCATTTTTGTAAGTGTTGCATCTAAAGGAGTTAGCCGAGCTGTAGGATCTCCGAAATTACGAGCAATTGTAGGGAGACGATACATCGTGCCCGCGTTTGTGCGCTGACTTAGCTTGCCCGACCAAATCGTCGCGAAAGGTGTAGGTGCCGAGCTTCAGCCTGGTGACCAGGTGCACAGACTTCGGTGTGCCCGGCCCGGGACACGGGTGACGGATCGCGCGGCTACAACGCCGGAGTCACCTGCCCAAATGATAGTATGGCTCGAACTATGCCCACGCACGCTTCAGTCCTGATTATTGGCGCCGGAATCTCAGGCCTGGTCTGCGCCCACGCTCTGCACAAATCCGGTATTGACGCCCAAATCGTCGAAGCCTCCCCGCGCCCCGGCGGAGTAATACACACCGAACTCCGCGAGGGCTACCTCCTCGAACTGGGGCCGCAAAGTTTCAGCAGCACTCCGCAAATCCTCGATCTCTGCCGCGACGTTAATATCGAATCCGAATTAATCGCCGCCCCGCCGCGAGCCCCCAGATTTCTCCTCCTCGATGGCCAACTTAAACAAATTCCTCTGATACCTCCGGCATTCCTCACCTCTTCCCTCTTCAACTTCGGCACAAAATGGAGCATGCTCCGCGACGCTCTCGGCCGCAGCAACGCTCCGAACGCCGACGAATCCGTTGCCAACTTCACGCGCCGCAAATTTTCCGCGGAACTCCTCGACAAATTAGCCGGCCCAATCGTATCCGGCGTCCACGCCGGCGATCCGGAAAAACTCAGCCTCCGCGCGGCCTTCCCCCAAATTCACGAAGCCGAACGAACCACAAACAGCGTCCTCCGCGGCCTCACCCGCGCAGCGAAATCCGCCAAATCAAAGGACGGCTCGCAGCAACGCCGCACGCTGCAATCTTTCCGCAACGGAAATGAAACTCTAATGAGAGCCCTCGCAACAAATCTCGGCCTAGCTCTCCGCACCGAAGCCGCCGTCACGGAAATTCACCCAATCTTCGCCACTGATGCAACAAACAGTTCACCAAAATTCGAAGTCTCACTAAACGCTCGCGGCGCCGCCGAACAAATCACCGCCGATCATCTAATCCTTGCTACGCCAACTTACGTGACGGCCTCTCTGCTGCGAGGCTTTCATTCCAACTTCGCATCCACACTTGGCCCAATCGAATATGCGCCACTCGCTGTAGTTTCCCTCGGCTACAGAATCGCGGACATAGGCCACTCGCTCGAAGGCTTCGGCTTCCTAGTCCCGCGCTCCTCCGGTTTGCGCACGCTCGGCGCTGTCTGGAACTCCTCTCTCTTCCCCAACCGGGCCCCCGAAGGCCACGCATTACTCACCAGCTTCCTCGGCGGCGCCACTGATCCCCACGCCATCACTCTCTCCCCCGACGAGCTAGTCTCCACGGTCCACAAAGAAATCGCGCCGGTAATGCAAATCCGTCAGACGCCAGTCTTCTCCAATGTCACGCTTTACCCCCGCGCCCTTCCCCAATACAATTTAGGCCACTCGGAGCGCATATCCACACTTCAAAAGCTACGAGCCGAATTCCCCAATCTCTGGCTCGCAGGAAACTATCTCCGCGGCCCTTCGATTGGCGCATGTGTCGAACAAGCTTTGGCGGAAGCAAACGAAATCCGTAAACGCTTAAACGTTTGAACGTTCCAACGTTCAACGTTTTAACTTTGAACTATGAGCCATCGGCTGTGGGCTGTAAGCTCCTCAAGGCTCACATCCGTATCACCGTTTCTGCCGTATAGTCTTTCAGGAGAGGAAGAAGCCGACTCTCGTGTTCCTGGCGGCTTTCACATCGAGAGATCCCCGCGAAGTGTCGCCTGACGCGACGCTGCTGTCGCGCCTTCTTCAAAAAGACGTGAGCGCCTTTGAACAGCTCTACGACCGCCATGCGCGCCTCGTCTACGGGCTGGTTCTGCGCATTCTTCAACACGCTTCGACCTCCGAAGAAGTCGTGCAAGACATCTTTCTTCAGCTTTGGCGCAACGCCGCGCAATATGACGCCGCACGCGGCCCTTTCGTCCCGTGGCTCTGTACCATGGCGCGCAACCGCGCCCTCGATCATCTTCGCCTCAAAAGCGAGCGCCAACGCCGCCGCGAGGATCTTCCGGACGAGCTGCCCTCGATCGCCGTAGCTCCCGAGTACGAAAAGGCTCTCGACGAGCAGCGTCGCGCCGAACGCGTCCGCGCCCTGATGGCTTCGCTGAACCCGCAGCAAAAAAGAGCCATCGAGCTGGCCTATTTTGAAGGTTTAAGCCATTCCGAAATTGCGGCGACTTTGAAAGAACCGCTCGGCACGGTGAAAAGCTGGATTCGCAACGGTTTGCTTCGTTTGAAAGAAGGATTGCAGGCGTCCACGTGAACAAGTGCGACCAATTCCGCGAGCTAATTGAAGCCTACGCTCTCGGTGCGCTCGATCCAGAAGAACGCGCCGCGCTCGAAGCTCATCTAGCGACCGGTTGCCACGACTGCTCGCGCGCCATCGAAGAAGCCCGCTGGCTCGTCTGCCAGCTCGCCTATATCGCTCCCGAAGCGACGCCTTCGGACAGGCTCAAGGGCCGCCTGATGCAAACAGTTCGCGCCGAAGTGCAATCGCACGCGCAGGCCAAGCCGCAGGCGCTGCCCGCAAAGCGTTACGTTCCCATCTGGCTCTGGGTCGCCGCAGCGGCGATGCTTCTTATCACGCTCTCCTCTACCTGGAATATGCGCCGTCTCGAGAAGGAAACTCGCGAGGCGGAGCGTCTGTCCTACGAACTCATCGATGGTAACCAGAGATTAGAAAAACAGCTCGCCGAAGCCAAGCGCGAATCCATGATCCTCATGGATCCCAAATCCGTAAAAATCATGATGCCCGCAAGCGACAAGCAGGGCACGCAACTTGAAGCCAAATGGCATCCGCAGCTCGGTATGGTCGTGATGGGCGATAAAATTCCCATGCCCGCCCCGCATCACGTTCTGCAACTCTGGCTGATTCCCAAAGACCCCAAAGGCAAGCCCATGCCCTCAATGATGACCTGGCCCGATGCCGACGGAAAATTCGTCCTGCTGGTTTCTAACCCGCCGGACTCCATGGGCAACGTCAAAGCTCTTGCCGTCACGGTAGAACCCGAAGGCGGCAGCCCCGGTCCGACAACCACGCCGCTCTGGGTCGGCGGCGTCAGCTAGAAAAAGACCGAAAAAAAATTGCACAGAGTGCACTGAAGACGCGGAGAGCACAGAGAAGAGTCCTCGGGTGCGTGAGCTAACTATGCGCGCATAGAACTTCGTCTCCATCAATAGCGGATACGACATTCACTAGTCCGGGTACTATCCAGCTTTGCGCATCGGCCAGTCAAAATAACGGAACACGCCGGCCTCACACTCAGGCCGCGCGAAAGAGGCCGCTTGTGCGTACGCCCTACAGGATCATCGCAATGCTGGTTGGATTTGCGCTGGCTCTGATCTACGGCTGCTCGGGCTCAAAGCCGCCGCTGACGAGCGACAAAGCCAAGGAATTGCTGGAAGCCTCGAACGTCTTCCGGCCACAATTTCCGGTTGTCACTTTGACGGAAAGCGAAGTTCAAAAAGGCAAAGACTTCGGCTACTGGTCGCTGGCCCCGGAAGCCGAGCACCACAGAGAAAACGGGGGAATGCTCATCGTCGCGCCGGAAATCAGGCCCTACTTCCTGGGCAACCCGATGGTGAAGAATCCGGTCGTTACACTGAGAACGAAGCTCAGCGGGCGGCTCATCGAGGTCAAGGAAATTCAACCGACTCCCGACGATCGGAACGCGCAAATCGTGAGTTACACCTGGACCTGGAAATTCGAAAACGACGTTCCGCAAGTCGCCGACCTGTTCAAGGATCATCCGCCGGCAGAAGGCAAACAGAGGTTCGTCTACGCAAACAGTGTCTGGCAACTCTTGCAATAACCGTTCCTGGTTGGTCGTGGCGAGAGGCGAGAAAAAAAACATTACACAGAGGGCGCTGAGAGCGGAGAGGTTACAGAGAAGAGAAGCGAGTTGCTCTGGCGCGAGTTCCCTTTTAACTCGATCTCTTGCCATACCGCAAGGCCAAGCGTACCTCACGGCGTTTCAACGCCTCGCGGAATCTTCGCCGCTCTTCCGCGGTTTTCACAATCAATGGCGCGACAATTTTCGGGCAACGCGTGTGCTCATCGATGGCGACAAACGTCACATACGCCGAAGTGGTGTGTTTCTTCTCGCCGAGCATCACGTTCTCGGAATAAACTTCGACTCCGACTTCCATCGAAGTCCGGAAGACGCGATTCACCTGCGACGTGAGGGTAACAATCTCGCCCAAGTTGATCGGGTTCCGAAAATCAATGGAATCCACCGAAGCCGTCACCACATAGCTGCTGGAATGCCGGTGCGCGGCCATGGCCGCAACCATATCCACGAGGTGCATCACTTGCCCTCCCAACAATTTTCCAAGCGGATTGGTCTGCGCAGGCAGAACGATTTCGCTCATTTCCGACCGCGACGCGCTCACGGGCTTGCCTTTCAATTCCGGTTGCACAGTCTTAGCATTTTTCGCCATCCAATTGTCCTTTGCTTGCGAGTTGAAAGTTCAAGAGTTTAAGAGTTCAAGAGTTTAGAAAGAAAAGAAGGAGACACATCAGTCGCCAGCGCTGCCGGCCTTTGGTTGTCGGCTTTCAGCGGCCGGCTGTGGGCTGTCGGCATTCTTTCCTCCCCGGCTGGCGGCTATCAGCTATCCCCTTTACTCCGTATAATACGAGAGCCGACCATGAGCGACCAAAAGAAAAGCCGCAGACAGATGCTCGAAGAGTTCGTAGCGCAAAAACCGGACGACGCGTTTTCGCGCTACGGCCTGGCCATGGAGTGCATGAACAGCGGCGATCCTGCGGCCGCTGACGCTAACTTTCGCGCGCTCCTTGACCGCAACACCGACTACGTTCCGGCGTACCTAATGTACGCCCAGTTCCTCTCGCGCGAATCGCGCAACGACGAAGCGCGGCAAGTGCTCGCCAGCGGTATCCTGGTGGCGGACAAAACGGGTGACGCGCACGCACGCTCTGAAATGGAATCTCTGCTGAACGAGCTTTCCTGATCTTTCCCGATTAGTGCCCGTTTGGGGAGCCATTGCTTCAGCCGCTCGCTGCATTTCCGGCGTTCTTCCGATTATTCTTTCATGTTGCATGCGCAACACCTTTATGTTGTACTAGCAACATGGAGGCAGTCATGAACGACATCCTGGAACCCATTTTCCGAAGGAGAGCAGTCAAGGCATTCGATCCGGTGGAAATTCCGCAAGCCGTGCGCGTAAAAATCCTAGAGGCCGCGCGGCAGGCTCCGTCCAGCTTCAACATGCAGCCGTACCGCTTCTATTGGGTGGAATCCCCGGCCACGAAGAAAAGCGTCTCGCAACTCTGCATGTGCCAGAAGCCCGCCGAAACCGCTTCGGCATTGGTCGTGGCCGTCGCCGACATCGGCTCGATGCCGGCGACCTCGCAAGGCCAGTCGGAGTGGATGCGCAAGAGCGGGGTCAGCGAGGCGAAGGTTCGCGATTACGAGCGCAGGGCGAAAATCGGCCGGATCATTTTCATGCAGGGACCATTCAGCATTTTCGGCGCATTCAAATGGATGATTTTTCGGCTAGTGAATTTGTGGAAGACCATCGGGATGCCGCCCGTCTCACGCCAGGGCGTGTTCAAATGGGCCACGAAGAGCACTTCGCTGGCCTGCGAAAATCTGATGATCGCGGCGGAGGCGCTGGGCCTCAATAGCTGCCCCATGGAAGGCTTTGACGGGCGGCGTCTCTCCAAATTTCTCGGCCTGTCGTCGCGCGATCATGAGATTGTGATGGTGATTGCCATCGGGCGAAAATCGGCCAGCTACGCCGAGCTGCCGCAATGGCGCAGGCCTCTCGATGCCACGGTAACCGTCCTATGATCATCGTTCCCCAAAAAGCAATTCCCGAAGACATCCTGAAAGACTCAGTGTTGGCGCACATTGCCGAGGCCTATTTTTCGGCAAGCAAACAACTGGAACGAAAAACAAAATGCTCCTCGACGCGCGGCTTTATCCTCTCGACGCTGCGCGGCGGGGCGACGCTGAATCAAAATCAAATCGCGACGCTGCTGGGTCTCGACCGCACTGTCGTCCACCGTTCCATCAAAACCATGGTTCGTGAAGGGCTGGTTTCCGAGAAGAAAGCAAAATCGGGAAAAGCCATTCTGATAAGCCTGACGCTCAAAGGCACGCGGTACAGAAAACGACTCATCGAAGCTCGCAGGGCCGCGGACGCCGCTGTGCAAAAAGAACTCACTCAAGAAGAGCGCTCGACTCTCGTTGGCCTTCTAAGACGTATAGCGGCATTAAAGCTATAGAGTTTGCCTTGAGTAGCCTGTTCAAGAAGCGGAGGGTCGGGCGGCGAGGGCGTCCGCCAAAGGATTGGCGACGCCGGAAGCAAGCCGACTTGTCCGGTTTGCGCGTTAGTCAGGGTCTGGCTGCAAGAAGTCTGGGCGTGGGCAACGCTTCTGAAAAGGACTGTATTTTTGACGAGTAGCGGAGCGAAGTAAGCCCTTTTTGATAGCTTTGTGCCGTCAAATTCGCTATCGTACTTGCACAAGGAAGTCCCCGCAGTGAAGCGTGGAAATACAAGACCGCTCCTCGAAATTCATGCGCCAGCTGAATTCGAACGTTTGCGCGAAGAGACCATAGCTTTGCGGATAGACTTTATCCAAACCGATCTGGAGCTTGGAGTCACTTTTGCGGATATGGCGGCGGAAGCTCTGAATGCCGGCAAACGAGCCCGGAATAAACGCAACGCACGGCGAGCTTATGACACGGTTTTCCTAAGCTTTTCAAGACTATCGCTAAAGGGACCAATTGAACGCGAGATCCGCGAGAGGCTCGCTTACCTGAGATTGAGACTGGAGAGTTTGGGCGAGAGTTTTTGACCAGCCTTCGTACTGCGAATCGACACCCCAGGATTATTTCCATCGATTGAACCCAAGGAGATCAGCCCAACCCTAATCAATGGGGTTTGAATGTCTTCCCAGTCTCAATCAGAGTCTTCAGGCGTGAAAGAATACGCGGCCATCCGTCGGCGCAGGCAGTGTAGGTGGGGTCGTCCTCAGCCCACTCATCGTGCGTGACCGTTACTTTGGTGGCTTCGGTCTCTGGCAGGAGTTCCACGGTTGCGCGAGACGCCTTGTCATTTTGGAGCATTGTGAAGGTGTACTGTAAGATTTTTGGCGGTTCGAATCGCAAGATCTTACCCTGGACGTAGTTCATGGGTTTGCCGTCGGGTCCTGGGCCGACCCATGCGAGAGAGCCACCCGGCTTGAAGTCGGCTTGAAGCTCAGCACCTGAGAAGATGATGCGGTTGGACTCCAGCGACACAAAGCCTTCCCAAACCTTCTGCGGTGTGGCGGCAATGTAGAAGACAAACTTCAGTGGTGCTTGATGGGCCATGATTGTTCTCCACGTTTCTTAAGCCATACTATATCCGTGAATCGACGCGCAACAATATAAATGCTCGTGAAAGGCCGAGGCTTATGAACATCGGCACAGGTGAACTTTAGTCCCATGTACTTGAGCGGGCACAATGCCTATCATGGGGCAATTGCTGGTTGGAACTGCCATGCCTGCTGAAACACTACGATGTCCTTCGTGTGGCGCCGGGGTTTCGTCGGACGCGACGCGCTGCAACTTTTGTGGAGTGGCGCTGGCCACTGTGGCTTGCCCGGTCTGCTTCGGGATGATGTTTGCCGGAGCGAAGTTTTGCTCGCATTGTGGGGCGAAGGGGGACCGCAGCGAAGTCGCGGGCGGTGAAACGCGGCAGTGTCCACGATGCAAGGTGGCTATGAAGAGCGTCGCCATCGGGACTACACCGCTGCTCGAATGCGGTATTTGCGAAGGCATTTGGGTGGATGTGGAGACGCTGCAGAAAATCTGCGCCGAGCGCGAAACGCAGGCCGCGGTGCTGGGGATGCCGGCGCATCCGGAAGAGCCCGTGAAGCTTGATACGCATATCATGTATATTCCCTGCCCCGTTTGCCAGCAACTGATGAACCGCGTGAACTTCGCGCACTGTTCAGCCGTCATCGTGAATGTGTGCAAGGCGCATGGGACGTGGTTTGACAAAGACGAACTGCGGCGGACGGTGGAGTTCATTCGCGCCGGGGGCCTCGAGAAGGCGCGCACGCGGCAGCTCGAGGAAATCAAGGACGAGCAGCGGAGACTGGAACTGGCGCGGAATTTCAATGCACCGATGGATCCCGTGGTGACTGGGCACAATTACGACATTCCGACCGGCGTGGCTTCCACCGCGATTGACCTTCTGTTCGAACTGCTGCGCTAAGGCCTCTTGCGCGTCACCCCAGTTGCTCAGTTCGCCAGGTCTCTCTACCTAAAGGAAATCTCGAGAGCGATTTATTTGGTTTCCTGCCAGATCCATCCTGCCGGCGTTAATAACTCATAAATATCTTCTTCTTATACAAATGCGCACACATCCTGCTCGTTTGTGTTGAAGTGGCTGCACCTCAATGGTTGAATGAGAGAACAAAGAGGCCCAAATGGATAACGCCAACCGGGGGATGGCTCCTGCCCATGCGCCCTTAGAGCAGATTCAGGCCACAATCCAAGGTGTTGTTCGCCGCCAGTGGTGGCTATGGTCTTCCGGGGTGCTGGTGACGTTGTTATTGGTCTTGGGAATTGCGTCCTTCGCGTTTCCCGGATTGCTCTCTGAACAGAAAGAGTTTTATACATTTAACCTGAACCTGGCGGTCCGGGGGTTGGTCGGACTCGTATTGCTTTTCAACATTTACGCGGTCTATCAGCAGCTCCAAATCCACCGAATACAATCCGACCTCAAGAAGCAACTCGGCGCGTTCGGCAAATTGGAAGACCGAACAGAGCAAGTTTATAAGATAGCGGCTCTGGACTTCCTGACAGGACTTTACAATCGCCAATGTGGAGAGCAGCGCCTGGCCGAGGAAATTTTGAGGTCGCAACGGCACTCCAGACCCTTAACAATTCTTATGCTGGATTTAAACGGGCTGAAGGGGACCAATGATACGTTCGGACATCTCGCGGGCGATGTCATGCTGAAGTATTTTGCAGAGCGATTACAGAGCGCCATTCGGGGTTCGGATGTTCCGATTCGTCTTGGTGGCGACGAGTTTCTCGTCTTGTTGCCCGAGTGTAAAGCCAGCGAGGTGCAGCACGTACTCAGCCGCTTGAATGGTATTACCGCGGAATTTGATGGGCACAAGATCCCTGTTGAGTTTGCCGCTGGATGGACGGACTACATTTCCGGGGAATCGTCTCAGGCGATGATGATGCGCGCCGACACGGCGCTATACGCCAACAAACGGGCTGGGTCGACAACGAAGGAACAAAAGGCGCTCGATGAGGCTTCTCCTTCCGTACCCGTACTGGCTGACAAATCCGCGTCCAGCCAAGCCGCAAACTCGCTTACGCCCAGAGAACTACAGGTTCTCCAGCTTTTGGCTGGAGGCAAGAGCAACAAAGAGGCAGCGGGGGTACTGGGCCTAAGCGTTCGAACAGTGGAAACCTACAGGGCCAAAATTATGAACCAGCTGAATGTGCATTCGGCAAGTGAGCTGGTTCTTTATGCGGTGCGCAACAAGATCATAAAAATAGATGAAGACCCCAAGTAATGCGATCGTTGCTGGGTCCTCGAATTTCCCAGGACTAATCAGCTCAACGCTTGTTTATTTGAACTTCCAACTTTCTGTGAAAACTCGGTTCGCCCTGATTTTGAAACCGAAGCGTAGTTCATGGTACGTAAAACCCGAAGTTCCATATCGAGATTGGGTAGAACTCGGTATTGACCGGCGCTGCGTGCAGTTGTATCCGCTTGAATATGCCATGCCCTCACCCAATTTGAGGGCGCTTAAAGTGGGATGGACATGGTGGGGGCCGGGGGACAAGAGATTTTTCCTCTCAACCCGGCCTCGTGGATTCGGCGGTTGAATCCATTGTTATTCGCTAGGACTTCTTCAAAGCTTCCGCGATTCCCGCTTCCGCAAGCGGGGCCATGAGACCGTATCCTGCGGCGTTCGGATGCACGCCGTCAGGGCTGAACTCGCTCTTTAGGCCGCCTTCGGCGTTTACCATCGGGGAGTAGTAATCCACATAGACAAATCCGTTTTTGGCGGCGTAGTCCTTAATCCAGGCGTTCAGCTCTCGAATCTTGGGCGCCGGCGCCAGTCCCTTGTGCCACCAAAATTCGCTGGATGGCAGGACCGAGCACAGCACCGGGTGAATGCCATTCGCTCGCGCCAGTTCGCTCATAGAGGTAATGTTCCCTGCAATCTCTCCCTGCGTCATCTGGCCTGTGTTTTCCGCGATGTCATTTGTGCCCGCGAGGATCACGACCACTTTCGGCTTTAGCTCGATTACATCCTGGCGAAAACGGACCAGCATCTGCGGGGAGGTTTGGCCTGAGATGCCTCGGTTGACGTAGGGCTTGCCGGGAAAAAAGACGCCGCGGCCGGGGGCGCCGTTCGTTCCCTTCATGCCCCAAGCTTCTGTGATCGAATCGCCCAGGAACACTACGCGGGCGTCGCCAGACGCAGGGGGTGGCAAGGCTTTGTCTGCGTCGCGGTATTTGGCTAGAAAGCTCCAGTCTGTGTACCTTTGCTCGACGAGAGATTTCTCGTATGGGTTTCTCGACTCCCAAAACGCCTGATGCGGATCCGGTGCCTTAGTCTCTTGGGCGGGAGTGCTAGCCGGCGCTGGCGTCTGCCCAAAGGCCGGACCGCTGACCGCAAGCATCAGGAAAAACCCGCAGCCCATCCGCGAAATTCTCGTTTTGCTATGCACGAATAAATCTCCTTTTGCTTCTTTTGCTGAATGCGGCATAGCTTATCACTGTCCTTGCTTGGCGGCGCTTTAAGGGCGAGCGGCCATCCTCAGAAGGATGACCCTACCGCTGGTGACATTTTGGGGGCAAAAGATTTACACAGGGGCCTCAGAGAGCGCAGAGGGCAAAGAGAGGAGGGTGGCGGGTAAGCAAAGGCTCGCGATTCGCACGTCACGAGTCACCAGGCACGAGTCGCGGGTCACGCATTGCGTCCTCTGGTATCATTACCATGGACCATGCGGCACGACCGTATCCCGCTTTTTCCTCTGAACGTCGTTCTTCTCCCCGGCGCGGACCTTCCTCTGCACATCTTCGAGCCTCGTTATCTTGAGATGGTCAACCGCTGCCTAAAGGACAAGTCTGAGTTTGGCATGTTGCTGGCACTCCCTAAAGGAGTCGCGCGCGTGGGATGCACTGCGGAGATCCTCGAAGTCGTGAAGTGCGACGCGGACGACGCCATGGATATTTTGACAGTGGGGCGGTCGCCGTTCCGCGTCCTCGAACTCTACGCGGAAAGCCCTTTGGCCGAAGGCGACGTGGATTACCTGGAAGATCGCGAAGTGCCGGCGAGTGCGACGGTGCAGCGCGAACTGGTGGAGCTCTACGAGACATGTCACACGCTGATCTTTGAAGACTATCCGAAAAACGCCGACGTCGAAGGTCAGCAGCGCACGCGACTGTCCTATATCGTTGCGGCGACTTTGCCGTTGGATTTGCTGTGGAAGCAGCAGATTCTGGAGCTGCGGACGGAGTGCGACCGGCAGGAGCGGCTGGTCGGGTACCTTCGCGAGTGGGCGCCGCATCTACAGAGGAAAGGCGTGATGCGCCAGCGCGCCGGCGGCAATGGACACGGACTGAATTAGTACCCATCGCAGCAGCACAGTCGCAAGTGGCACGGTTTGGTTTAGTATGGAAGGGGTCCCTGCTGGTAGGGACACGGAACGAGGCCCCATGATGGCAAGCACACACTCCTCAGCACATTCTAAAGCGAAAACTCTGGGTGAATTGAAGCGCATCCCGGATTTTGACGCTCGGACGGTTTCGCGTTCCGTGAAAAACGAGATGCGCCACAACCTGCTGCGCATGATCGAGAAGGATGAGCCGCTCTTTCCTGGGGTGCACGGGTACGAGGATACCGTCGTGCCGCAAATCATTAATGCCCTGCTCTCGCGGCATAATTTTATTTTGCTTGGGCTGCGCGGGCAGGCCAAGAGCCGCATACTGCGCGGATTGGCGCAATTTCTGGACCCGGAGATTCCGGTGGTTGTGGGATGCGAGATTAATGACGATCCGCTGCGGCCGATTTGCCGGGCTTGCCGCGAACGAATTGCCGCTGAAGGCGACGATACACCCATTTCCTGGATGCCGCGCGATCACCGCTACGTCGAGAAGCTGGCCACGCCCGATGTGACCATGGCGGATATCATCGGCGACGTAGATCCCATTCGCGCTGCGCGCGGTGGACGGGACCTTTCCGATGAGTTGACCATTCACTACGGGTTGTTGCCACGCGCCAACCGGGGCATTTTTGCTATCAACGAACTTCCTGATCTTGCGGGGAAAATTCAAGTCGGATTGTTCAACATCATGCAGGAAGGCGATATTCAGATTAAGGGTTATCCGCTGCGGCTGCCGCTGGATGTGCTTCTGGTCTTCACCGCAAACCCGGAGGATTACACGGCGCGCGGGAAAATCATCACGCCGCTGAAAGATCGCATTGGCGCGGAGATTCGCACGCATTATCCTTCGACAGTAGAAGAAGGCATGGCCATCACAACGCAGGAAGCGTGGGTTGCACGCGACGCCGGGCGCAAGATCGAGGTGCCAGCTTACCTTCGCAACGTGGTGGAAGAGATTGCGTTTCAGGCGCGCGAAGACAAGCGCGTAGATCGCCGCTCGGGCGTCAGCCAGCGGCTTCCGATCACCACGCTGGAGAGCCTCGTAAGCAGCGCGGAGCAGCGCGCGGCACGCACCGGAGAAAAGTCCGTGGTTGCGCGCATCGCTGACATTTATTCTTCGCTTCCGGCAATCACTGGAAAGCTCGAACTAGAGTACGAAGGCGAGTTGAAAGGCGCGGACACGATCGCTCGCGAGTTAATTCGCACTGCGGTCGGCCGCGTCTTCAGCAAACACTTTGCCGAAGTGAGCTTTCAGCCGGTCATTCAGTGGTTTGAAATCGGCGGCGAACTGAAACTGCCCGAATTGGCAACTACTTCTGAGCGTTATCACCAATTGTCCAAGATTCAGGGATTGATGGAGCAGATTGGCCGGCTCGGAGTGCAAGATCGCAAGGATGCCGGCGCTGCGGCATCGGCGGCGGAAATGATTCTCGAGGGGCTTTGGGCACATCGCCGGATCGGCCGCAGCGAAGAGCGCGGCTTCTACGCGGACAAGCCGAAACAGCAGCCAGAGCAGCGCGAAGCTCCCGGCCGACCGCCTCGCAGGCAGTTCAATTAAGAAGACCGCGCGATGCAAAAGACACTGGTCGACACATTCATCGTCCCCGAGGAGTCCAAGGATATTTTTCGGGAAAGGACCCGCAGCATCCAGAACTTTTTGAAGACACTGCCGGGCTTTGTGGAAGGATTTACCTATGAAAAGAAGGCTGGAGAGAACCGCTACAACATCATAACGACAGCCGTCTGGGAGAGCGAAGAGGCAATAGCGAGCGCAAGAAAGGCCGTGGCCGCGGAATTTCAGAAACAAAACTTCAATCCGCAAGAACTGATGAAAACCTTGAAAGTGGAAGGCGAACGAGGTATTTACGAGAGGATTCCGTATTAGAGTTTGACCAGCGCCAGAGGTGAAAATGAAATTTATCCGCTACGGGAAATACGTCGGCGAACCAGCTGACGCTGTTGATCTTGAAGAACTCATCAAGCGACTGGGCGATTTCTTCTTGCAGAGCGGCTTTGAGTCGCAGTTTTATGGCGTTTCGCAGATGGATCCCGACCGCTCGATGGAGGCGCTTCGCGAAGCCATTCTACGGGCATTGCAGGAAGGCGAGTTGATTCCCCAAGATGCGATGAGCGACGAGTTGCGCGAAATGTTGCAGGATCCAGACGCGCAGAATAGCCAGGCGGTGAAAGACCTCATCGAGAAATTGATGGAGCGGCTCGCGCAGGAAGGCTTTATCAATCCGCAGCAGCCTCCGCAAGTTACGCCGCCCCCGAAAACGTCCGCGCGAGGGCAGGTCGGCGATGCGCAGGAACGGCAGCCGGAAGCGCGTTTTGAGATTACAGACAAGACGATCGACTTTCTGGGATTCAAGACGCTTCAGGATTTGCTCGGCTCGCTGGGGCGGAGCAGCTTTGGGCGGCACGACACGCGCGATCTCTCTACTGGCATCGAATCCGGAGGCGTTTCGCGGGCTTATGAATTCGGCGACACCATGAATCTCGACATTAGCGGAACGCTTTTCAATGCCGTGCGGCGGCAGGGAGCGAAAGTTCCGATTGATATGGCGTACTCGGACCTGATGGTTCATCAGTGCGAATATCACAGCTCGTGCGCGACCGTGGTGCTGCTCGATTGCAGCCACAGCATGATTCTTTATGGCGAGGACCGTTTTACTCCGGCGAAACGCGTGGCCATGGCGCTGTCTCATTTGATTCGCACGCAGTACCCCGGCGACACGCTCAGCCTGGTGCTTTTCCACGACAGCGCGGAAGAAGTTCCGATTGGCGAACTCGCGCGCGTGCAGGTGGGTCCGTATTACACCAACACGCGCGAAGGATTGCGGCTGGCGCAGCGCATTTTGCTACGGCAGAAAAAAGACATGCGGCAAATCGTCATGATCACGGACGGCAAGCCTTCGGCGTTGACGCTGGAAGACGGGCGCATTTACAAAAATGCTTTCGGATTGGATCCTTTTGTCGTTGGGCAGACGCTCCAGGAAGTGAACAAGTGCAAGCGCGCGGGGATCATGATTAATACGTTCATGCTGGCCAGCGACTACAGCCTCGTGCATTTTGTGCAGAAAATTACCGAGATGTGCCGCGGGAAGGCGTATTTTACGACGCCTTATACGCTTGGGCAGTATTTGCTGATGGACTACATGTCGCGGAAGACGAAGCAGATACATTGAGCGGGTGAGTTGGGCGTTGGAGGCAGAAAGTTCAAGAGTTCAAAGTTCGAGAGTTTAAGAATATGGAAATTTTGCGGCGGCTTTCACGCTGGATGGGTTCTGAAGAACACATGACAAACATCGTTGCAGGGAATGTGGCGCCGATTTTTTCGTTGAAGGCGCTGGATGGTAAGGAATACGCGCTCGGTAAGTTGCTCGAACGGGGGCCGGTGGTTGCCGCGTTTTATAAAATCTCGTGCCCGGTGTGTCAGTTCACGTTTCCGTTCCTCGAACGGCTTTATAAGAGGTATGGCGGTGGGGACGTGACGTTTATCGGCATTTCGCAAGACGATGCGCGAGACACGAAGGAGTTTGCCAAGGAATTTGGTGCGACGTTTCCGATGGTGCTCGACGAGAAGGCGAGTGGATACGCCGTCTCAAATGCCTACGGACTAACCAGCGTTCCTACGATTTTTTTGATCGAGCCGGATGGAAGCGTGAAGGTCAGCTGCATGGGATTTGACAAGAAGGACCTCGAAGCAATTGGCGCGGCACTTGCCGAGCGGAAGAAAATCGCTCCCGGCGCGCTTTTCCGCGCGGACGAATCGGTTCCCGCTCACAAGCCTGGATGAGGCTCGAAAAATTAGGTCCGGTCGGACCTGGCGAACTTTACGCAAGATGGATTCCTGCAACGGCTAAGAAAAGTGGCAGCACGCTGCCGCACTCCAAACTACTCCGCTTCTTTTTCGAGCCACTTTTTAATGTGTTTGGCGGGTCGTTCGCGCTTATCGGCGATGACGCGGGTGGCGCTCGGCGCGATGCCGGAATTGCGCGCGGCGCGTCGGGCTTCCACGCCGACGTCCAGAACTTTTTTCTTGCGGCGTTTCATGGTTTTATCTGCGCGTAATCGGGTAAATCCCGGACTCTGCCGCGCCGTCCAAACGGTCATCCTCAGAAGGATGACCCTACCCCGCTAGCCGGGACATTGTAACGCGCGAGAGACCTAGAAGGTGAACTGTAACTGCAAATCGATGCGGCGATTCGCGTCGCTCGTGGAATAGGGCTGCACTGCGAGCGAATTGGCCTGGCCAAAAATAGGCGAGCTGAGATTTCCAACGTAGCTTCCGAAGTTCACGTTGTTAAAGATATTGCGTGCGCTAACGCTGAGCGTCACATTGTAACGATAGCTCGAAGGACTTCCGCCCCCGCCGAACATAGGTCCACCGCCTCCGCCACCGCGCTGACCGCCGCCACCCGGACCACCGGGCCCGCGTCCAAACGTGCCGCCACCAGGGCCGCCGGGACCCGATGCAGCCGTTTCTTTTTTCCGCCCGAAGCCAAACGTTTTGCTGACGCGAAGATTCAGCGTGAATCGGCCGGGTTGGGTGGCAAAGTTGATGGGAATCGCTTGTTGGCCGGGCTGCGGAAGAAGATTGAAGCAGCCGTAGGCCGTCTGAATGATGCCGGTCACGCCAGAACCGCAGGCCGTCGAGAGTGAGGGTCGCGTGTTGAACTGCGCGTCGCCGAACGTATCGCTTCCGGTGGTGATATTGAACGGAATGCCGGAGCTGGCAATCAGGAACGGGCTCAGGCGGAATCCGTAAGGCACGCCAATGGTGCCGCCGAAAAAGACGCGCTGGCGAATGTCAAAGGCCGCGCGGCCGTAGTCGGCGCTGATGTCGTCCGGAATCGAAGGGACAAAGCCCGCGCCGGAAGTGTCGCTGTTCGCGTAGTTCAGCGTGTAGTAGCCAAAGAGAGAAAGATCCTTGATGAAGCCGCGGCCTGTGGGTATGCGCACGCTGCTGTTAACGATGAGCTGATTCTGCTTGAAGATGCCCTCGGAATCGTAGCGGTAGGCGATGTCGTTGGGATTGGAGGAATGAAAATCGCAGGCCAGCGGGAGCGTAACATTGGGCGGGCAAACGTCAGTGAAGAACTGGTGGACGCCGCGCGAATTCAAATAGGTGACGGAGAGATTGGCGGTTTTGGTGAGCTGCCGCTCGATAGTGACGCCAGTCTGCATGGTGTAGGGCGTACGCAGATCGGGGTTCTTCACATAAGCAGTTTGCGGCGAGGCGGTAGTTGAGGGGAAACCGGGGTCTCCCGGGAGAGTCGTCTGCGTGGGATTATAGAAGGTTGGATTCGCGATGAGGAACTGCTGCTGAATCAGGCCGTTTTCCAATTGCTGCTGCAAGACAAGACTTTCCGTGAAGCGATCGTAGAAAATCCCGTAGCCCAAGCGGAGGATGGTCTTCGCCGACTTGTTTTTTCCGTTGCCGTCGATGCCCCAGGCGAGGCCGATCCGCGGAGCGAAGTCGTGGTGGTCGCCAAGGTTGTTCTGGGTTTCAAAGCGCAGGCCGTAGCTCAGCGTGACGTTGGGCCGCCATTTGTAGTCGTCCTGCACAAACAACGCGCCATCGAAATAGTTGGCATAGACGGCGGCGGTTCCTACTGTGTTGAAGTTCAGGGTGTAGAAGCTGGGGCCGAAGCCCATGGCAATGGCCGCTTGCTCAGTTCCGTTGGCAACCGCTTGCGCCAGGGCCTGGTAGGCCACGAGCGGAGTGATGACGCAATCGTTGGTGGTAGTCGGGATGCATCCGGGCTGAGTGCGCGAACCAAAAAAATAGGAGCCGTTGAAAGTGCCGTTGGAGGCGCTGTTGTCGGTGATTTCGCGGAGGCGGCCGCCGATTTTCAGAGCGTTCTTTCCTTTGTTGATATAGGTAATATTCGTCAGTTCGTAATGGTCCTGCGTGTCGGTATTGGTGCCGCTGGTAGCGCCGCCTGAAGCGAACGCACCAGAAACGTTAATTGCAGGAAGAAGGCTCGCGGGAGTTCCATTGGTCGTTTGGTGAAGGAATTGAAAACGCGTTTCGTTAATGGTGGTCGGGCTGATGGTCTGGGTATCGATGGCCTGCAAGGTGTGTTCGGTCTCGTTTAAGTTGGTGCCCGTAGAAGCAAGATTGAACAGGCCGACGCTGTCGTTGGTTTCCGTGTTGCGCCAATACTGATAGCGGACACTGAGCGTGTTGCTCGCCGAGACCTGATAATCGATGCGCGGGCTCAGGTTCAAGCGGGTTTTGGGATTCGGGACGGCGTCGCTGAACGGTTCGATATCAAAGGTCGTGGGATTGACGATCTGCGCGCTGACGATGTTGAGATCGCTGATGGTGCGGCGCTCGATATTGAAGAAGAAAGAAGCTTTTTTGCTGAGAGGGCCGCCGACATTGGCGCTGAACTGGAAGGTGTCGTAGCCGGGCTGCGAAGTGCCCTCCGGCAAATCTTCGAAAGGGTTGCGCGAATTGAAAGAGTCGGTATTCCCAGTCATGAAGAATTGCCCGTGAAACTGGTCGGTGCCGGGCTTGGTCAGGATTTCGATGCGGCCGTACCCGAGCTTGTCGTATTCGGCGGAAAACGGATTTTGATTGATGCGAATCTCGCGGATGGAAGCCTTGGGCGGAAGCTGGCCGGCGGTGAAACCATCAATATAAATTTGGCCGCCGTTGGGGCCCGCGGAAGGACCGGCGAGAGCTTGCAACTCGGATTGCAATTCGTCCGGATCGTCGGAGAGCTGTTCGAGGTCTTTGCCCTGCATGACGATGGCGCCGGCATTGTTCTCCGGGTTGACGTCGATTTTAGTGGTCGTGTCCGTGACTTCGACTTTTTCTTCCTGCACTTCGATGGTCAGGGAAACATTCAGTTTTTGCGCCTGGCCTGCGGTGATTTCGACGTCCGGCTTTTCGAACGTTGTGAATCCTGGGGCAATCACTTTGACGCTGTACTTTCCCGGAGCCAATCCCGTCACCTCGAAGAGGCCATCGCGATTGGTGGTCGCGGTGGCGGCGCCGGCTGCCGTGGAAACGAGAACCGTAGCACTGGTCACCGCAGCGCCAGAAGGATCGGTAACTTGCCCGCGTAGAGTTCCCGTGGCCGTGGACGCCTGAGTTTGCGATGCGGCTTGTCCCGCATCTGCCGTGGCGACGGCGAGCAAAAGCGCCGCCAGGAAAACAATACTCCGAAAAATCAACCTGAAACTCATTCCTTCTCCTGACTTAAGAAACCGTTTTTGGCTGAGGTGCTTCAAGGTGCGGCATCTCCTCCGGGCGCGCCGCTAAGGCTCCAGGGAGTGAGGATGCTGGAGGCTCCGCCCGAAGCCTGCAAGATCGCTTCGACACCGGCTAAGAGTGTGATGGCGGTTGTGCCGCTTGCTTGCGTTCCTTCGGTAGTGACGATCATAACGGCATCGCCTTTCTGCAAATCCGCGAGGGTAGCGGCCGGCATACGGCTCAACATTTGCTGCATGTCGCCGCTTCTCGCGCCGCCAGGACGCCCCGCGGCGCCCTGTCCGCCAGCGCCCGCTTGTGCGGCGGCTGGCGCATCCGCGGGCTTGGCAGCAGGCGTTCCCGAAGCGCCCGCCGCGGCACCAGTTGCGGGTGCATCCGCGGAACCGCCTTTGAGTCGCAAAGCAATCATCTGCGCCATCTGGGGCTGCAGCTTGCGAAGCTGAGTATCTGATGTGACTTTTACAGTGAGGGTTTTCTTCGTGATCAGATCCAATACGGTGATGGTGTTCGACGCGGCATCAACGGCATTGATAGTTCCCGCGACGTTGCGAAAGGTTCCGGAGACGACTTCGTCGGCGGTGAGTTCGGCGCCGTCGGCGCTGCGCGTGCCGCGGGCGCGCAATTGATCGCCGGTCTTGATCTGGTCGATGGGGGCGACTTTGGCGTCGTCAAATTTGACGGAGTCCGCCGCGTAGCGGCGAAGAATGGTTTGCTTGGAGATGTGAACGGCCACATCTTTTGCGGCACCGACGGCATTGGTGGAAATGGTGATGCTGCCGGCGTCCGTGTCCAGCTTGGTCACGAGACCGCCTACGCCGTGGCGCTGCCATTCCTCGCGTTCGTGGGCTTGCTTGGTGGCGATGTCCGTCTGCTTCATGGCGATGACGGAAGCGGCGAGAACGGTTTTGCCATCATCGGCGAGCTTGCCGCGGACCAAAATGCGGTCGCCCGTCTGCAAATCCTTGAGATCGAGCGGTACAGCGTTCTTCAAATCCTTTTGATCGGGGGTGATGCGGAGCAGGCGCGCGTCATCCTGCACCTGAATGGTGACCTCGCCGGCGTCGGTGGTAAGAACGATGGTTTTTCCGGAGATGGTCTTGACTGTGCCGACGGGGCGGGCCACGGCGGTCTGGGCAGGTGGCGCTTGGGCTGGCACGGCTGCCTCTGTGCTTAAGGCAGAGGCAAAAGTCGCAGCCAGGCAGGCAGCGATACAGATGAATATAGTTCTCAACCTCAGGCGCAACATTGGCCCTGTGCTACACAATTCCATCGATGACTCCTGCAAGATAACGCGAAATGCAAACCTCGTCTGAGTATACCGTGGAGGGTAATGCGGAAGACGAGCTATACCCTTTGCGTCAGGGATTAGACGTATGGGCGGGGACCAAATGTTTCAAAGAATTCAGCGTTAAGGAGCACCAGTCCTTCTCCGGAAACTACCCTCTTTTGATTATTCCTTCCCTCGCAAAATAGGCTTCCGGGTGTACAATGCCGCCCGGTGGGTACCCGGGTGTGCGCCCCCTCGCGGACGCCGGCCGAAAGTCCCCCAAGCAGAGAGATTTCAGCACGAGGCCAAGTAAAGGATGGCTTCGTTCGCGTGATTGAATTCCGATCCGAGGGTAACGCATAGATTCTATTTGACCGGGCGGCGCAGAGAGATGCTCCACCCGGTCGTTTTTTGAGTACAGCAAATCGGAATTTTAGCGATTGAGGGTTACGAGCATTGGCTCTGCCAACGGAAAAGCATTACACGGCCAAGGTGATTGAGCGGAAAGATTTGTCCGAAGATTTGTGGTTGATTCGCGTTGAACCTGGAGGGCCTTTTGCGTTCAAGGCGGGGCAGTATGCGACCTTGGGCGTGGATCATGAAGACAAGCGGATCGAGCGGGCCTACTCCATTGTGTCGTCGCCGTATGAAGAGGGATCGCTCGAGTTTTTCATCGAACTCGTGCCGCGGGGCGAGCTTACGCCGCATCTTTACAAGCTGCATGTCGGCGATACCATGCTGTGCCGCAAGATTTCGAAGGGGCGCTTTACGCTGGATTTGAGGAGCGGGCGGACGAATCATCTTCTGCTCGCCACGGTTACAGGCATTGCGCCGTTCGTGAGTTACGTGCGCACGCTGTACAAGGACTGGAAAGACGGCAACAGCGTCATGCCGGGCCCGCACAAATTTTATTGCTTGCAGGGTGGGAGCCGGTCTTGGGAGTTTGGATATCGCGAAGAGCTGGAGCGCATCGCCGCGGAAGTTCCGTGGTTCAAATATGTGGCCACGATCAGCCGTCCGTGGGAAGACGCGGCTTGGAAGGGGCAGACGGGGCGCGTGGATGATCTGGTTCGCATATATGTTTCGGAATGGGGCTTGCGCCCGGAGGCAACCACTGGATACCTTTGCGGGCATCCCAGCATGTGTGAAAACGGGCAGGGCATATTGTCGCGGGCCGGCTGGATTAAAGGTTCCATTTTTGAAGAGGTTTACTTTATCCCTGGGAAAGCAGCTGGAGCCGAATAGAGCGGGGCGCATTCAGGCAGAGATTGTTTTGTAAAAGGTTCTTGTTCGAATGGGGTGTAGAATGCCGCGCGGTTAGGATGCGAGTCCAGGTGCTTGCGGTGTTCTGAAGTGACGGAGCGAGTTCTGTAAAAAGGTTTCGCAGAGAGTACCGGAGGAAGTTTCATGATTCTCGGAGTACCACGAGAGAGCTTTCCTGGAGAGCGGCGGGTGGCCATGGTGCCGGCCGTTCTTCCCAGCCTTACGAAAGCGGGGCTGGAAGTTGTGGTGGAGGCTGGCGCGGGACTGTCAGCCGGGTATCTGGACACGGAGTACGCAGCGAAGGGCGCGAAGATTTTGCCTACGCGAGCGGACGTGTTTGGAGCGGCGGACATTGTGGCACAGGTGCTTTGCTACGGTTCGAATGACCAAACCGGCAAAGCGGATGTCCCTTTGTACCGCAACGGGCAAACGCTGCTTGGATTTTTGCGGCCTCTTGGAACGCTGGAGACGGTTCAGGAAATTGCCTCAAGAGGCGTGACCGCGTTTTCGATTGAATTGATGCCGCGCACGACTCGCGCACAGAGCATGGATGCGCTCTCTTCGATGGCCACCATCAGCGGTTATAAGGCCGTGCTGATTGCAGCCGATGCTTTGCCGCGCATGTTTCCGATGCTGACTACGGCGGCGGGGACGATCACGCCAGCGCGCGCGTTCATCGTTGGATGCGGAGTTGCCGGACTGCAGGCGATCGCTACCGCGCGGAGACTAGGCGCGGTGGTTTCCGCGTACGATTTGCGGCCTGCGGTGAAAGAACAGGTGCAGAGCCTCGGCGGGCGCTTCGTGGAGATTGCGATTGAAGCAAAAGATGCACAGGATGCGCGCGGGTACGCTACGGCGCAGGGTGAAGAGTTTTACAAAAAGCAGCGCGAATTGCTGGGCAAAGTGATTGCGGAAAGCGACGTGGTGATTACCGCGGCGGTCATTCCCGGGAAAAAGTCGCCGATTTTGGTGACTAAGGAGATGGTCGCGGGCATGGGGCCGGGGTCGGTGCTGGTGGATCTGGCTGCGGAGCGCGGAGGGAATTGCGAATTGACGCAGGCGGAGAAAACCGTCGTAGTGAACGGTGTGAGCATCATCGGGTCGATCAATCTGGCGAGCACAGTTCCCTACCACGCAAGCCAGATGTACGCGAAAAACGTCGCGACGTTTCTCTTGTACATGATCAAAGAGGGCAAGCTGCAGATTAATCCGCAGGACGAAATCGTGCGCGACACTTTGTTGACCCAGGGCGGGGAGATCGTGAACGCGAGGCTGCGCGAATTTTACAAGTTGCCGGCGATGGCTGCGAAATCTTAAGGAGGAATGGATGCCTGCGGATTTTATATCGAGTCTGTTTGTGTTCATCCTGGCGGCATTTTTAGGGATTGAACTGATTAAGCGGGTTTCGCCGTTGCTGCACACACCGCTGATGTCGTTGACGAACGCTCTGGACGCCATCGTGCTGGTTGCGGCGATCATCATCGCCGGACGGCACGAGACGCGGCTCTCGACCATTCTCGGATTGATCGCGGTGGCGGCCTCGTTTAGCAACATGGTCGGCGGCTTCGTCATAACCGATCGCATGCTGGGCATGTTCAAGACGGGCAAGGCGGCGAAAAAGTCATGAACCCCGCCGACCTGCAACAGCTCATTGATGTCACGTACATCCTCGCGGCCATCGGTTTCATTCTGGCGATCAAGTGGCTGGGTTCTCCGGTCACGGCCAAGCGCGGAGTGCTCATCGGCGAAATCGCCTCGGCCGTGGCGGTCGTGGCCACGCTCTTCAATCCTGAAGTTGATCAATACAAGTGGATCATCATCACGTTGATCATCGGCGCCGGTGTTGGCTTTCCCCTCGGCTTGGTGAAGATGACGGCGGTTCCGCAACGGACCGCGTTGAGTCACGCGTTTGGAGCGCTGTCGGCGGCGCTGATCGGCATTGCGGAATATTACGTCTCGGCGCCACACGTACCGAAGTTTCAGATGGCGGAGATTGGACTCGAAGTGATTATCGGGTCGCTGACGTTTACCGGCAGTTTGATCGCCGCCGGCAAATTGCAGGAGATTTTGCCGCAGCGGCCAATCACATATAAAGGACAGAACATTGTCAGCTTGGCGGTGCTTGCCGCCGCGCTTGGGCTGATGATTGCGCTCGTCATCCATCCTGACTTCACGTACTTGTTTCCGATCATGATTGGCGTGGCTCTGCTTTTCGGAATCATGCTGGTGACGCCCATCGGCGGCGCGGATATGCCGACCGTGATTTCGCTGTTGAACTCCTATGCTGGCTTCTCGGCGGCGTTGTTGGGCTTCGTGCTCAGCAACAAGGTGCTGATTGTGGCCGGGGCGCTGGATGGAGCTTCGGGCTTCATCCTCTCCGTGATTATGTGCAAGGCCATGAACCGGTCCTTCACAAACGTTTTGTTTGGAGCGTTTGGGCAGGTGCAGGCTTCGACGGCGGGCACAAAAGAAGAGCGCGCGGTTAAGAGCGCTTCACCGGAAGATGCGGCGGGAATTCTTGCTGCCGCCAACAAAGTGGTCATCGTTCCCGGATACGGAATGGCCGTGGCACAGGCACAGCACAAAGTGCGCGAGCTTTACGACATTCTCACCAAAAAAGGGATTGATGTGCGCTTCGGCATTCACCCTGTCGCGGGACGCATGCCCGGCCACATGAACGTGCTCCTGGCGGAAGCCGACATTCCGTATGAAAGACTGATGGAGATGGACGAAATCAATGGCGACTTGCCGCAAACGGATGTAGCGCTAGTGATTGGCGCAAACGACGTCACCAATCCAGCAGCGCGCAGCGATCAGAGCAGCCCCATTTTCGGCATGCCCATCATTGACGTGGACAAAGCGCGCACCGTGATGGTCATCAAACGCAGTATGGCCGCGGGTTTCGCGGGGATCGATAATCCGCTCTACTACCTCGATAACACCATGATGCTCTTCGGCGACGCAAAGAAATTCGTCAGCGACATCGTGCGCGAGCTAAGTGGCGGCGGCCACTGACAGACTCTCCCACCAAACGTTCCGACGCGACTCCGGCGTGGCTAGTGAATCAGTAGCAGGCCGCCAGCGAAGGTCCTTGGCCAAGGCCGTGAGGCACGCGCGCGCCGGCAAGTTGTTGAGCATCTTCGCGGAAGTCGTCGCCGTGTTTGCTAGCCCGCGCGGAGATGTTGTAGTCTCTCCCGATGCTCACAAAACCTGGAATTTTGTTGCGCCTGGAAGGCGCGGCGCTCTTCGCGCTTTGTTTGTTTCTCTATCATTCGGTCGGGGCAAAATGGCGGATATTTCTTGTTCTAATTCTCTGGCCCGGCCTTTTTATGATTGGATTTTTGGTGAACGTGCGATTCGGCGCGGCGCTTTATAACCTTGTCCACACGGAAGTGCTTCCCATCATTCTGGCGGGTGTAGCGCTGGGCTGGCACAAACCCGAGTTGCTGCCTTTCGCCCTGATTTGGCTGGCGCATATTGCGTTTGATCGCGCGATAGGCTTCGGATTTAAATATCCGACGACCTTTAATGACACGCACTTGCAGCATGTCAGCGCTAACTAGATCAACGAAATTGCCCACAACGCCGGTTCGCAAAAGCAAGCAGGCCCGTCGCCTGCGTGAGTCAGCGTGCCTGAAGCGCCGCGGAGTAGCTGGCGAGCGAGATGTGCACGGAGCCGACATTGTCAGACAGTTTGTCCCTTCGGCCGGCAAAGGGCAAGGCTCCCCGAAGGACTACGCTTCTTCCGGATCCACGGCCCAATCCAATGGTGGGAAACGTACAGGCCAGAACCAGGGACAGTTCTCTTCGAATTCAAAGCCAATCGTAAAGTCTTCCCCTGCTCCCCTTTGCACTCGGACGACATGGCAAGCTACTTCCTTATTGGTTTGTGGATTCACGAGGGTAATCTTCTGACCGACCATCATCCGAAAGGGAGACTCCAAGCGGCCGCCGTGGGCGTTGACCACGACTGTAAAAGCATGTGTTTGGAGAGGCTTCCCCTCTGGCATCTCCAGCTTTATGAGAACGTCCAGACGAAGCATGACGCGCTGGCTTCTGCGTCGGGCAATACTCAACTCTTGCGCCGCCGCTGAATTGCCATCTTGCGATATCTGCATGCGTCTGAGTTCGCTTAAAAATTCGCGAACGCCATCGGAGCTGAATTTACCGCCCTCGTGGTGGGCGATAAGCTCGGACTCCGTCAGGACGCAGCCTTCCACGAGATAGATTTTGCTTTGCTTAAGAGTTAAAAAGGGTCCTCGAACGGAGATTTCGAGTCGTTCTAGAGTTCGAACGGCATCCCTGGTCTTGCTCGGATCCGTACCGTCGCTTTGCGCTGGCATCGGTCGCTCCGGAAGAACCTGAGGCAGCTTGCACCTCGGCGCTCGTCTATGCGTGCATACTGCTATTTAGAGGCAGTTGGCGCGCAATGTAAATAGGACTTTAGTTAGGGGTCAGCGCGGCGGCCCGCTACCCTATTGCCGCCTCGGGACATTCTTTCCTCAGCCGGGCCATTAGATTAGAATCGGAGCGAATTACAGTGGAGGACACATGCGTGCCGATCGAGTGGAAGTTTCCTGGGATGGGGGAAAATCGGACTGGGTGGTTCGCATTGAGAGTGGCGCCGAAGTCGTGCGACGGCATTGGAAGGCGCCGAAAGATGCCGATGAGAAGACGCTCCGCGCGAAAGCTGCGGAGATAGTGAAGGACGAAGGCTACGAGGCAGATGACGCAGCGGTGAGTGTCAAGCGGTAACCCGACAGAGCGGGCGGCCGGAGGCTTTGGAGGTAGGGGCGCAGCATGCCCTACAAAGGCTGGACACGGATTCGCGTCATCAGTTGATGGTGATGGTTTGCAAGAAGCTGGCGACCTGCTGAAGTTCGTCGGTGGAGTATGCATTGATTTCGACCTCGATCCGGTAATCTCCCACGAGAGTTTGAACTAAAGTTTGGTAGACGTGCAAGGCGCCGATACTTCGTTCAAAATCGGCGCGGAAGAATTGGTGTTTGTTCGCGGTGAAGTCCGAAACACTTCCAAATATCTTCATTCCGGAGATTGTCGCCGCGTTTGCGGCGGTCTGCCTGAACCTGTCCATATCGAGAGGAAACGAGCGCGAGGGCAGCGCGCTGACAACGATCGATGGCATGTTGATTTGTCGACCGTCCCATTCTCCTTTCTTGGAGGCGTAGAAGATGAATTTCGGGGCGATGGGGTGAGGAGAGCCGGTCGCTGCGACTGCGGCGGGTGGGAGCATTGTGGCTCTTGCGGAGGTTTCCAGGCGGTCGTTGAGCGCGTAGAGAGATTCAAAACTTGCTGGGAGCAAACCCGCGGGAATCTGGAAGCTCATGCCAAGGGCGGGATTCTTATAGACATTTCCGGAAACGGAGCCGCCTTCAATTCCCTGAAAGGGCGAAGCAGGGGCGCTGTCCTGCTTTGGAGTTCCCTCACCTGCGGTGCTCGTTGAAGAAGTCTCGAGGCCTGCGGTGGGGAGAGCGGGGCCGGAGATTGTTGTGGAAGCGTTTGCATTGGACGCGGATTGCGGCTTGGCGGAACGCAGCGATGGCTTGGACGTGGATGTGGACTGCGGGTCAGCATTTGTGGCGGAGGTTTGCTGATCGGCGGTTGCGGCCGCGGCCAGCTTGGGATCAGATTCGCGCTTGAGGGCTTTGTTGATGGCTTCTTCGAGTTCCTCTTGTGTGCCTGTTCCAAAGCCAGATTGGCGATAGCGGATGACGCCGTCTTTGTCGAGCAGGATATAGGTGGGAAAAGAGTCGATCTTGAAGGACTCCTGAACTTTGCCGGAGAGGTCGATGTATTCGGACCAGCTCATTTGCTGGGCTTTGATGAACGTTTTCCAGACATCTTCATCGTCGTCGGAGCTGATGCCGACGATCTGAAAATTTTTGCCGGTGTATTTTTTCTGGAGGCTGCGCACCACAGGGATGGACTCGCGGCAGGGCGGGCACCAGGTACCCCAGAAATCGAGGAGGACGACTTTGCCGCGGAGGGCGGCGTTAGAGAGGTTTTCGTTTTCGTGAGTGGTAAAGGAAAAGTCCGGCGCGAAGGGAGCGCGGGCTCGGATGGGGCTGGCGATGATTCGGCGGGCTTCGGCGACGGTCGCGGGATCGGCGTTTGGCAGGGCGACGTAGGTGTTCATTTCGGCGAGGCCTTCGGGGTCGCGTTCCTGTTTGAGGAGGACCATGCCGAGATTGAAATGCGTGATGGGAGTGATGGAGTCCAGCGCAAGGGCCTGGCGAAGTTCTTCTTCCGCCTCTTTCAGCTTTTTGTCGCCAGGTTTGCCCGACATTTGGGTGAGAAGTGTGGCGCGGAAGAGGTGAGCTTGCACGGCGACGGTCTTGTTGTCGGCGGCGACTTTTTCGGCGCGTTTGGCGTCCTCGAGAGCGCTGGAAAAATCGCCGAGCTTGCGCTCGAGTGAGGCGATTTTTAGGTAGCAGGGAGCGGAGGAGTGGTGGCAGAGCTTGTCGGCCTTGTGGTAGGCGTCGAAGGCAAGGTCAAACTTTTTTTTCGATTGGTAGAGATCGCCCTGGGCGAGGGCTTGGGAGAAGGGATCGTTGGCATCTTGCGCGGGAAGCGAAACGGAAGCGATGACCAGGAGGAGAAGCGAGAGGGCGGCTCGACTCACGTGATTACCTCCGACGGCGGACGACCTGTCTGGACTAACGAGACTATACCATCGTTAAACTTAGCGCGGGAGGACTGAGAGGTTGCTTCCCTTTCTAGATTCCCTTCTCAGTTAGAGGCCGCGCGGTAGGCTGGTTGAGGTTAAAATATCTGGACGGATGGGAACAGCCCTGCGCAGCAGGAGCGGCGTGAAAAAAGCGGGAGTATGGCTACGGCACTCCAAATTAGACACTCGCGCCCCGCCTCATTGGACATATATAGATGGAGTGTTAAAATCACTGGGGAACGCACATGCCACCCAAAACACTCTACGAAAAAATCTGGGATTCGCACGTTGTACACGAAGAGGTGGGAAAGCCCGCGCTCATTTATATTGACCGGCACCTGATTCACGAGGGGACGTCGCCGCAGGCATTTGCCGGGTTGGCTGCGGAAGGGCGCAAGGTACGGCGGCCGGATTTGACGTTTGCCGTGATGGATCACTCTGTTCCGACCAAAGACCGGACTTTGCCCATTTTGGATACGGATGCGCGGCTGCAATTTGAGGCGCTGGATAAAAATTGCCGTGAGACCGGCGTGCGGCTCTTTGACATGCACAGCAAGAACATGGGCATCGTGCATATTATCGGGCCGGAGCTAGGCGTGACGCAGCCGGGGCAGACGATTGTTTGTGGCGACAGCCATACTTCGACTCACGGAGCCTTTGGGACGCTGGCGTTCGGGATTGGGACTAGCGAAGTGGAGCATGTGCTGGCGACGCAGTGCCTGGTGCAATCGCGCAGCAAGACGTTGCATATCTTGGTGCACGGGAAGAGGCCGCGCGGCGTTACGGCGAAAGACATCATTCTAGCGATCATCGGAAAGATTGGGATTAGCGGCGGGACCGGGCACGTGGCCGAGTTCGGCGGCGAGGCGATTCGCGATTTATCCATGGACGGGCGGATGACCGTTTGCAATATGACGATTGAAGGCGGGGCGCGCGCGGGAATGGTGGCGCCGGACGAAACGACCTTTAAATACATGGAAGGGCGGGCGTTTGTGCCGCGCGGGAAGGCGTTTGAAGAGGTGGTGGAGGGCTGGAAGAAGTTGAAGAGCGATGACGGCGCAAAATTTGACATGACCGTCGAGCTGCAGGCTTCGGAGATTGCGCCGCAAGTGACTTGGGGAACCAATCCAGGAATGGTGACTAGCGTTACTGGCCGCGTGCCGGAGCCGGGGGCGTTCAAGGATCCGAACGACCAGAAGGCGACCGAGATCGCGCTGAAGTACATGGGTCTGAAGGCTGGGACGCCGATCGTGGACATTCCGGTGGACCGCGTGTTTATCGGATCGTGCACGAACTCGCGGTTGGATGATTTGCGCGCGGCGGCGCATCTTGTGGCAGGGAAACATGTTGCCGGCAGTATTAAGCAGGCGCTGATTGTGCCGGGTTCGCGCGGGATCAAGGCGCAGGCGGAGCTGGAAGGCTTGGACAAGATTTTCCGCGAGGCGGGTTTCGAGTGGCGCGACGCGGGCTGCAGCATGTGCATCGGCATGAATGCCGATGTGCTGCCGCCGCACGAGCGCAGCGCCAGCACCAGCAACCGCAATTTCGAGGGGCGCCAGGGCAAAGACAGCAGGACCCATCTGGTCAGCCCAGTCATGGCGGCTGCAGCAGCCATAGCGGGCCATTTCGTCGATGTCCGTTCGCTCGATGTCGCGAGTGTCGAGTAGCTCCCCTATGCGGCCTTACATGCGCGAGCGATTGCACAATTGGAAATGGTGGGTCGGATTGTGTGGGGTTGCGCTTGAAGGTGTAGCAGGGTTTCTGAGACTAAGATATGGCGGAACATCGGCTTCGCTCATACTGCAATTGCTTGGCCTGGCGCTTATAGTCTTCTGGATCATGACGGATCGGTTTGACAAGGCGAGATCTGAGAATTACGAATTACTTCAGAAATAAACGATTGAGCGAAACGTGATCGGAGTAGATACATGGAACCATTTAGTACGCACACTGGCATGGTGATGCCGCTGGATAAGGTGAATGTGGACACCGACCAGATGGTGCCAAAGCAGTTTTTGAAGGCGCTTACGCGCAAGGGGTTTGGGCGGATTTTGTTTTATGACTGGCGCTACTTGCCAGGCGAGGTGCCGAATCCCGAGTTTGTCTTGAATTTTCCGCGGTACGAGGGGGCGTCGGTTTTGTTGGCACGGCATAACTTTGGCTGCGGGTCGAGCCGCGAGCATGCGCCCTGGGGCGTGAAGGATTACGGATTCCGCGTGATGATCGCGCCGAGTTATGCGGACATTTTTTATAACAACTGTTTTAAGAACGGGATTTTGCCCGCTTCGCTTCCGGAAGAGCAGGTCGAGGAACTTTTTCAGCGGACGGAAAAAGAACCCGGCTACATGCTTACCGTGAATCTGCCGAATCAGACGATTGCGGACCGGCATGGGTTGATGTTTCGGTTCGACATTGCGCCTTCGCGGAAGGAAGTTCTGCTGAAGGGACTCGACGACATCGGGACGTCACTTCAGCACGAATCGGACATTACGGCCTACGAGAAGACACATGCTGCCACGGCTACGATGTATGAGGCCGTGGACGTCAAGAATTACTCCGACGGTCGATAAAGAACAGTCCGCTTGGTAGCTTCCAAGCTACCCATTTCTCATTTTCCATCCCCACACTTCCAACTCCTTGGTCTGCGGCAGCCGCACAACCATCGCGCTATCGTTGTCAGAGCACCCCCCTTCATTTTTCGTAAGTATTGCATCTAAAGGATTTATTTTGTGCGTAAATCGTTTAGAATCAACACTTGCGAAGTTGGCTTCTAAGTGTTGATTCCAGAGGACTTACGGATACTGTGGGGCCGACTCTAGCCAGTCAGGCGGGTTCGGCGGTTGGTTCTGGAGATTCCGGGGCGGCTGGGGGGCCCAGGAGTTCTGCGATCAGGATTCCTGCGAGGACGAACGCTGCGCCTGCGAGCGCGCGGTTGCCGAGCCTTTCGCGAATCAGGAGATAGGATGTGAGCGAGGCGAAGACAGGCTCGAGCGTGAAGAGGATGGCGGCGTGGCTCGAGGTGGTGTACTGCTGCGCCCAGAGTTGAATTGAGAATGCTACTGCTGTTGCCAGGACCGCGCAGATCGCGATTCCTATCAGAGACTTGGATTCCCAGGAGAACCGGGCGGGTTGCCAGCCTGTGGCGGCAGTCAATCCGGCGGCAAGCCAGGCCAGAGCGGCGCAGGCTGCGACCTGGAGGACGCTGAGGGCGGCAACCGAGTGCCGACGAGAGTAATTCCCTACCAGAATAATATGCATGGCGTAGAGACCCGCGGCGATGAAGGTGAGAATGTCGCCGCGGTTGAGTTGCGAAATGCCTTCGGCGGGGACGGTCAGGAAATAGAGGCCGAAGACAGCGGCGAAGACTCCGGCATAGACCCAGGCGGTGAGGCGGCGTCCCCAAAAGAGTCCAAGAAGGAGGGGAACCAGGACAACGCTGGAACCGGTGACGAAGCCGGATTTGGCGGGAGTGGTGTACTGGAGTCCGGCGGTCTGGAAGGCATAGCCGCCGAACATGAAAAAGCCGAGGGCGGCTCCGGCGAGAAGCTCTTCCCTTTTGAGTGCGCGGAAGGCGTGTGGGCGGAAGGCGGCCATCAAGAGGGCGGCCAGGGTGAATCGCGCGGCTAGAAAGACGAAGACTGAGGAATAGCCGAGGGAGCTTTTTACGACGACAAATGTGGCGCCCCAGAGGAGGCTGCAGAGGGCCAGAGAGAGGTCGGCGCGGAGACGTCTGGTCATGAGGAGAGCTTAGGAGAAGGTGACGGATAGCGAGAGAAAAAGCAAAACGGGGAAGGCCTGATCGGCCTTCCCCGTTTTGAGCGGCGAGCTATTGAAGACTCGCCGGAAGAGACTAGAACTGGAGGCGCAAGCCGAACTGCATCTGGCGCGGGTTGTTGCCCTGGCTCGTCACCTGGCCAAAATTGCCAGCCCCATAGAAAGGATTGAGACCTGGATCGTTGAACACCGGGTGGTTGAAGACGTTCGTAAGAGTGAACTCGAACTGCAGAGAAACTCGCTCCACGAGCCTTATGTTTTTAACTACCCTCATGTCCACGTTCCAATACGGCTGGCCAACGATCGGGGAGCCGTCGCCGCCCGTACCAGTATCCAAGCCCAAGATCGGGGCCCGGGTGGTAGCGACAAGGGCTGCCGGGTTGGCGAAGATGTTGAAGCAGCCGGCACCGCAATTCGCGCTGCCGCTCGTGTAGTGACCGGAACCATAGGGGTGAGCGCCGGTGAAGATGCACTGTTCGTTGCTAAAGAAGTTTGCGCCGTCGCCTTCGCCGAAGGACTGGGCATCGCTCTCCGTGTTGCAGTAGACCGGCGAGCCACTACCCGCGGCGAAAATCGGGGCGAGGGACCAGCCACCTGCTATACGGCCAATGAAACCCTGCTGGGACTTGTACCAGGGCTCATCAATGAGGGCGTAAACGTTGTTGACGAACTTACGGTTGAAGTACTGCACGCCGTACATGTTGTTGAGGTTGTAGGGGTCATTGACCGTGTATTCGCTGCTGGCCTGAACGACGGCGCCGGTGCCGAGAGCCTTGCTGAAGGTGAAGTTTTCGGTGAGCGTGATGTGGTGCCAGTTGCTCACCTTAAGAGAGGCGAATGCTCCGTTATAGTTGCCGTGGCCGACGCTGGCATTGACGGCAACGCCAGAGGTAATCTGGCCGTTGACACCATTCGGATCCCCCGGAATGGGGCTGTTCAACATGGTGCGGGCGAAGTTGAAGCCGCAAGCCTGGGTGGCGCTGCAGGTGGCGTCGCCCTGATCCAAGTCGCTCCACAGACTCCAAACGGACTGAGTCTGGAAGTTGCCGAACTCCTTATTGGCAACGGCAGTGGTGCAGTTCGTAAAACCAGCACAATAGCCTGTACCGGCCAGCGCCGTCTCAAAGAAGGGCTGGGGGGCAAGTGCCGTAGGCTTGGTTGCCGCGGCGCAAGCAGCAAAGGAAATGTTGCAGCCTAAAGCGACCTCAACGGCCGCATAGGCTTTGGCGAATTGCTGTCCGCCGAGGGTCATCATGTAAGGTACGGAGTTGATGTTAATGGGCTGATATTCATGCTCAATGCGGCGACCAATGTAGCCCAATTCAATGAGAACCTTCGGTGTAATCTGACGCTGAATGGTCAGGTCGAAGGAGTCCACGGAGTTGGGACGGAAGTGCGGGTCTAGCACGTCACCGGTGGCAGCCGAAGTGTTGTTAACGCCAGGAATGGTCGGTTGAGGAAGCGTTGCGGTCGGGGCTGGAAGTGGAGCATTGTTGCCGTCCACACCAATGCGGAAGGCATTGGCAACGGTGGGGTTGCCGGGACCGCAAGTGCCGTTCATGAACGGCTGGGTGCACTCGACGGCTTGGATAAGGCCCACGCCGAGGAGAGGCACGAGGACGAGGTTGACGCCGTTTAGACGACCGTACACACGGCTATAGCCACCGCGAACGACCGTTTTGTTGCCACCAAAGATGGAACCCAAGAGCCCATCGGTATAGTTGGGATTCCAAGCTGCGGCAAGGCGCGGGCTGAAAGAGCCGTAGAACGGGTCATAAGGATACTTCTGTCCGGAACCGGTATTGCCCACGAGTTCGAATCCGATTTCCGGGTTATAGACTTGCCCCGCAAGGGCGGCATCTTCACGCTGCTTCAGGTAGGCAGCGGAATCGAGTTGCTGACCGCCAGCATCCACGAGTTCAATCTGCTTGCCCTGAGCTTCCGTTGGCGGCATCTCGAGGGTCCAGCCCAAACCGTAGGTAAAGGTGAAGGAGGGCTTGATGTGCCAGGAGTCGCTAAAATATACGTTGTAATAAGGAATGGTGCTCTTATCAAAAGCGTGGGTGAGCGGAGGATTGAGTGCCAGATCGGCTCCAGTGCGTGTGTAGGCGACTTGGGACTGCGTAACAATGCCCAGAACGACGGCGCTGTCGCGTCCCCATTGCGTAGGATCGACACCGGCCGGGAGGGTGCTGGAGAAGTCCACATTTCCCGTACCAGCCGAATTCCCCAGCAAGTAGCTGGCTTGATAATTGATGCCGCCACCGTTGTCGGAGCGCTGGTGATAGTCCCAGTTGCGCTGATAGGCGCCACCGAAGGTTAGGAGGTGGTTGCCCTTGAGCGAGGTGACGTCGTCGCGCAAGAAATTGTCGTGGCCATCCCAGAAGCGGGTGCGCACGCCCTGAGCATTGACGTTATAAGGTGCGAGACAGGGCTCTGAAGAACAACCTTCGCCAAACGGTTCGATCGCGCCGCCGAATGCAGAGTTCTGCGGAACACCTCCGGGATCGTTCCATGACCAATAGTTGCGCAGGTAGCTGTAGTGCAAGTCGTTGGTGGTGTTGGAGGTAATGTTGGTGGTCAAGCCAGCCACGTAGTACCAAGGTTGCTGCGGGCGGACACCAAGAGCAACCGGCTGACCGGCGGTGTCTCCAGTGAAGGCTCCGCCGATATCAACCTGGCTGGTGCTCGTGCGGAGTTCCTTGTAGTAGCGGTAGCTGGTGTTGAAGTGCCACTTGGATCCGAAGTCGTGGTCGAGCCGGGCCACTCCGAAATTGGAAGTAAAGGGAATCGCGTAATTGGCCTGGAAGGCCACCTCGTTCGCGCCGTCGCAGAATTGGCTTCCTGAGTAATTACCGCAGCCGCCGCCGCCGGCGACATTTCCCGCCGGCAACTTAGCCCACAACGCCTGGATGGCGGGGTTAATACCCAGTCCACGCGGATCGCAGGCGGTGGTTCCATTGGGGCCGCAGTTGGCTCCTGTGTTCAAGTTGAAGACAGTGGGCACCGGGGCAGGAGCGCCGGTCCCGCCAGCCGCGCACGCGGCGTTGCAGACGTCCAAGGTAAGGATGCCAGCGCGCATGTTCGCGGAGGGGACGATCCATTGGCCGGTTGCAGAGTTATTCCAGCGGAAGCCCTCATAGTTGGCGAAGAAGTAGGTCTTGCCACCGAGGAAGTCCTTCGATATTAGCGGACCGCCGCCGGCAGCGCCGAAGCGGTTGTAATGATAGATGGGGATGGTCTCCTCGTTGGCGTTATTCGTAAAGGTGTTCGCGTTGAGGTTGTTATCGAAATAATATTCGTAGGCAGTGCCGTGCCAGGTGTTGGTGCCGCGCTTGGTGACGACCTGAACCTCCGCGCCGGCGGAGCTATTGAAATCGGCGGTCTGATTGGCGGTATTGACTTTGTACTCTTCGACGCTGTCGAGAGGCGTGGGCATAACGCCAGTGGGGCTGCCAATGCCGGTGTTGGATGACACGATACCGCCAGTGGGGTCGCCCGCGAAGCTGGGCGTGTAGACGGCCATGTCGCCGTCCATATCGTTGGTGTTCTGGCCGCCATCGAGCATGAAGGTGCTCTGGTCGGTGACCGCGCCGGCTACGCTGCCATCCGGAGCAACGCCGGGCTGGAGGGTTACGAAGGTAGCTGCG
>Ga0209773_10000034_pt1 | contig 37554 bp, 37 predicted proteins | sample BogFormECP14_OM1_FD_188244 | JGI IMG/M metagenome (GOLD analysis project Ga0209773, IMG submission 188244) | Bog forest soil microbial communities from Calvert Island, British Columbia, Canada - ECP14_OM1 (SPAdes) (version 2) | ecosystem: Environmental > Aquatic > Freshwater > Wetlands > Bog ... | reverse complement strand
CAACCAGACATTTCCGAGTCGGCAATCGCAAAGGTCCTCGATAGCCTTGTCGCGCAAAAGCCTGACACTCATGGGAACTCATCGACGGAATCTATGATATCCATCCCAAGGCAGTCAGCGATAGCATCTTGAGTGTCCACATTCGAGCTTTTTCAGTCACAAGCGCTACCGGCCGTGAGGTTTCAGAGGCAATCAGTCTGATCCCGGAAGTCAAAGAGTGGATGCTCAGACATGGTGTGCAAAGGCGGGAACTAGAAACAGGGTCAAGATGGGCCGAATCAGATCCACGGGTCACGCTACATCTTAAGGACACATCTCTTCGAAGCCTTCTCAATCGCGTGGTCAAGGAGCGCCAAGTAAAGGAATGGATCGTCGTCAGATACGGCGACAAGCAACAGTACCTCGCGATCTACATCTGAGAGCTGGCAGTCGGGACAGGAAAGTGCGAAGAAATTGGCGCCGGGCAGGCGGGTGGCTGAGCCTTAGCAGTTGATTTTGGCTTTCGGGTGCCGCATCCCTCGCGGGTGGCAGACAGGGTGGCAAACACAATGATCGGGCAGGTCGAGCACCCTTAGCCGTTTCTTCGGATCTTCTCGGAGGATGCCACATCCCTTGCGTTTTTGGTTCATACAAGGGCGCGGGTTTTGACTTTGCCTTGGTCGCGCACCTCTCGTCCCATCCGCTTCGTTTTCTCATACATACGATTTGTCTTGACAAGTAGGTAAACACATGCTATAGTTTTTTGTAATTTCTGGTCGCCATCCCGCTCTACCTGCATCCCGGCTCTTCGCCCGCACGATATCTCCCGTAGAATCCGCACTTACCGGCCCTCCCGTATCTGCGGATTCCAAACGACTTACGCTCCCCGCTCTCTTCCCGCAACTCCTTTGTAATCAACACTTCCCTGCCCCCTCCGCATCTGCGGAAAACAAACGACTTATAAACCCTTTAGAATCCGCACTTACGCAAAAACTCCGCCCAACTCCTTTAGAATCCGCACTTACAAAAAAGGGGGGAGGGGGGTATTTATCCGGGCGAGGGGCATTCACGCAAAGCCGGGAGAGGGGTATTTGCGCAAAGCCGGGGAGGCGTGCCTTGCTCGCCACTGCCACTCGCCACTTCCCCAATGCAAAACTCTTTCAGAGCAGGAGAGAGAAAAAGACCGGGAACCTCTTTTATTCCATGCCTTTGCTTCGGCGTGCCCGGCTCAGATCTCAGATGGACTGCAAGAAGAAAGGAACTCTTCCAGCAGAAGACGCGCCAGTCGCCGCGGATTATGGCGAATCACGCCGTGCTCTTCGAGCAGGTTGTCCAGAACCACGCGATAGCCGAGCTTCTGCAGTTCGGGCAGATCGACAACGACTTGCTCGGCTCCCTGGCGCCGGTACCTCTTGGCAACTTCCGGCGAAACCGGCTTGCGATTGGCTACCACCCAATCCACAACGCTTCGCGGCGTGTGACGCCGGATGGCCCGCAAATGATCCGCCAGAGAATATTTCGCGGTCTCGCCGGGTTGCGTCATCAGATTGGCGATGTACACGCGAGGCGCCGTTGATTTTGCGATCGCGGCGGCGATTTCCGGGATTAGCAAATTCGGAAGCACGCTCGTATAGAGCGACCCGGGCCCAAGAAGAATCAGGTCGGCCTCGCGAATCGCATCAATCACCGCGGGAAAGGGCGGAACGCGATGAGGCGAGAGCGAGAGTTTTTCAATCGGCGTCCGACTTGCAGTGATGCGCGTTTCTCCGTGCACCACGCGGCCATTTGTCAACTTGGCGACGAGCTGTACATTGGAAAGCGTCGAAGGGAAGATGCGTCCGCGAATAGCCAGGACTTTGCTGCTTACGCGAATCGCTTCCGCGAAATCTCCGGTGACGTGCGTCAGCGCTGCCAGAAACAAATTGCCGAAATTGTGGCCGATCAGCCCGCGCCCGGCATGAAAACGATATTGAAAGAGTCGCCCGAGCAGCGCCTCATCTTTCGAGAGCGCGACCATGCAATTCCGAATATCCCCCGGCGGAAGAACGCGGTTTTCTCGCCGCAAGCGTCCCGAACTGCCGCCATCATCGGTGACGGTAACGATGGCCGTCAATTCCGTGATGGGACGATCCGAGTTGGGATGCTCGTCGCTGCGCCGGACGACGTATTCCTTGATCCCGCGCAGAATCGTGGAAAGCCCTGTGCCCCCGCCAAGCGCAACCACGCGGAATCCGCGGGAGAGAGTCTTCGGTTTGGAGGATTTTTTCTTCACCGGATTAGATAGTGAGAACAGCCAAAGATTCGTTTCGTATGAGGCGTATTTCTCCGAATTGAACCAGCGCCATCGGGGCCGGGGCGTGTCGCAAACTTCCAGATACGCAAACCCGATTAAGAAGTGGCGCGCCGTCGCAGACAGTGTTCCAAGTCACGGGGTAAGAACGCGAAAATCACGAAGTTCAACCGGCGGTGCCGTCTTTCTCCGGGTAGAGCAACTCCGTAAAGCGAGGATCTTCTTGGAGGAAGGCGAAGTCTTCATCATTGCGCGCGTGATAGCGATTTTCCGGACGAAGTTCGATAGCCACCTTGAGGTTCGCCATAGCCGAATCCGCTTCACCGGTAAGGCAATCGAGCGCAGCAAGCGCGTAGTGAATGTAGTCCGCTTTTGGCGAAGCTTTGCGCGCCTTCAGCAGGCTCTCGCGCGCATCGTCCCAGCGTCCGATGTTCATCATGGCCACGCCACGCTGGTAGTGCTCGTCGGCTGTGCGGGGATTCTGCTCCGAGCTCGGCTTCATGCGCTGTTCGGCGATGCGCAGGTGCATGCGGGCGCGGTCTGCCAGTCCCTGGCTGGGCCCTTCGAGTACTTTTTCCAATTCCTGCTTGGCCCGAGCGAATTTTTGCTGGTGAAAGAGGGCCAGCGCCTCATCATATATCTTGAGCTGAGCCTGAACGCGCGGGTCAACCAGCTCCACACCACCGCGCTGAGCGGGCGGGGGAGGAGGTAAGTTCTTTTTTTTCTGTGGGTTAGAGTGGCTCCGCGCCGTTCCTTTGCCCTGCCCGGATGAGCCCGAAGAGGCTTTGTGCGGTTTTGCCATGCCGCGCATGCTAACAGACCAGCGAGACGGCGTCAACGAGGTCGAATTTCGATTGGAAACGAGATTGCGAGGATATACACGAGTTACCTCCCGGCTCCACGATGCGAAAAAAGAGCATCGAAATCGGAGGGTTCTCGCGGAAACTGTATCTAAGGAAGTTACTCGACAGGGGACAGGCACTGTTGCAAAGCTGGCCTGCCAGCACCGCGTATGCTATAAGTTTGAATCCGAATTCTGGTTGAGAAAAAGTGCCATTCATCAATTTTCCCGCTCGCGAAATTAACTGCAAGCTCGTTTACTACGGTCCAGGTTTGGGCGGAAAAACCGCTAACCTCCAGTGGGTCTACGACCACACCGGCCAGAACCAGAAGGGCAAAATGGTCTCTCTGGCCACGGAAACGGACCGCACGTTGTTCTTCGATTTTCTGCCGCTCGATCTCGGAACCGTGCGCGGCTTCAAAACGCGCTTCCATCTCTATACGGTTCCCGGACAGGTCTTCTACGAAGCCAGCCGCAAGCTTATTCTAAAGGGCGCGGACGGCGTGGTCTTCGTCGCAGATTCGCAGGAAGAGCGACTGGACGCAAATTTCGAAACGATGGAAAATTTGCAAGAACATTTGAAAGAGCACAACCTGAATTTCGATACGATTCCCTATGTACTGCAGTTGAACAAACGCGATTTACCGAACGCGATGCCAATCGCCGAGTTGACGAAGCAGCTCCAGAAAAAAGGCGAGCCGGTGCTCGAGGGAGTCGCCATTCAAGGGATCGGCGTTTTCGAAACGCTGAAGGAAGTTGCCAAACTGGTTCTCGCCGAACTGAAAAAAGGCGGCTGAGAACTCCTCAATAAAGCTGGAATTCAATATCTACAGGAACGCGGACGGAAACTGACTGCTTGTTTTTCTTGGCAGGCTTGAACTTCCACTTCTGAACGGTGTCAATCGCCTGCTGCGTCAGTGAAAAAGGCGCGCCACGCAAGACCACCACGGAGTTGACCTCGCCGTCTTTTGTCACAATGAGAGAAAGTTCGACGACGCCGCGATATTTCGCTGCTCGAGCGAGGTCCGTGTAGTCCGGATTGGGGCAAGAAACGCACTCTGGCAAGGACACCCCATCCACGCCCGCTTGCAGGATTCCTGGCTCAACGGCCACCGCACCTGCCGAGCGCGCAAACGAGGTGGCTGGTTGTTTCAAAAGCTCCTGCAACTGACTTGTCATGGGGAACTGCGCGTCCTCAGTCCAAGCTGGACCAAGTCCGTCCGTGCGCACGTGGATTCGTAGCTGTTGATTCGCGTCGGTTTCGACAGTCCCTCGAACGACCCCACTTCCTCCCATCGATCGCGCAAGAGTCAGGCAAGCGGCTTCGTTCTGAAGATCATCAAGACTCATCCAGTTTTGTTTCAAATAGTCGTAGAAGGACTTCCGATCTTCCACCTGAAAACCGGAAGCAAAGCCCGCAAGGGACTCCGCGAAATCGTCCGCGAGCATGCTGCCCAACTTTGAAAATTGCCCGTTCGCCGTATTTGAGAAGTCGATCACAAAAATCTTCGGCAGCGCTGGGTCGAGTTTGGACTGGCGAATCTGTTCGGCCACGCGCGATGCCAGCGAATTCAGCTGGTCTTGTGCGATACGCGGCAATACCGCGGAAGCATCCTGAGCCGCGACTGAGGCGCAGCTCAACGAGCACGCCAGCGCCGCGATGATCATTAGCGCAACGGCGCTCAAAACCCTGAAGACATCCGAAGACACATCAAAAGAGGTTTTTTTCCGCAAAGAGGTCCGCATGATTCGACTTTAAACCGACGTTTCCTGGATAGAACTGAGGTACACCCAGACTAAAGGACGCGCTGAAGGAAGTAAACGTTGCTTGGCCTAAGCGAAGTTGGCAAGAGCGGCGGATTCCGTTTCGAACGTTGGGATGGCCTCGACGAGCCGCGTGACGGTGAGTGCATCGCGTACGCGGCCGGGACCGCAGACGAGGCGCAGCGCGCCGCCTTCGCGCGTCAGCTTGATGGAAATCCGCACGAGCGCGGAAATACCCGAACTGTCTATTTGGGGTACCCCGTTCAGATCGACGACGACCTTGTGAGCGCCACCCTTGATGACAGAGTCCAGCGCCTGATTCAGCTGTTCACTCGGCTCGCCAATAGTCAGCCGCCCGCGCACGTCCAGAATGGGGACGGCACCTGAGTCTCGGACGGTAATCTCCATAGGTAGATGCTCGGTCATAGTACTTAGCCAAGAAGCCTTGCTAGTGTCGTTTGAAACCCCAGCATTCGCAAATCCCGCGGGAACCGCCGAACTTTGACCCCGGTGCATTATACGATGGCAGCCGCGCATGGCAAGAATTCGCTGTCGCTAAATTGACTCACGCCGGTCCGGGCAGTTTCCGGACCAGTACAATGAGGGAACTCGGCTCGCCAGCCTCTTCATCTGAAAAACGAATCTGTCCGATGCAAATTTCTAAACGCGAGATCGGGCGGGCCTGCGTATAATCCAGTTCGAAAAACCAGCAGTCCCCAGCAGTCTGTTTTTCAGCGTAGCTCCGGCTTAGCCCGGAGCAACCCAAACGCAGCGGAGTGGACAGAACTATGAAGCACATGGGATGGAAGTGTTGTTTTCTTATGACCATGGTGCTTGCCGCTGTACCCCTCCTCGCCTGGCAAACCCCCGCCCCGGCTGCCTCCCCGGCAGCAACTTCAAGCGCCTCGCCCTCCGCGACTCCTGACATCCCAAAAGCAGTGAACGACAAGCTTAAGGATCTCGACCAGCGGGTCACCAATGCGCAATCGGCCGGTGACAACGCCTGGATGCTTGTCAGCGCCGCGCTGGTGCTGATGATGACAGGACCTGGACTCGCGCTCTTTTACGGCGGCCTGGTGCGCCGAAAAAACACGCTGGCGATCATGATGCAAAGCTTCCTGCTGATGGCGCTGATCAGCGTACTCTGGGCTCTCGTGGGCTACAGCTTGTGTTTCGGCGGAAATGGGCCTGTGATCGGCGGATTCGAGCACGCATTCCTGCGTGGCGTGGGCGCCGAGCCCAATCCCGATTATGCGGGAACGATTCCGCAAGCGACCTTCATGATTTATCAGCTGATGTTCGCGATTATCACGCCTGCGCTAATCACGGGCGCAACCGCCGAGCGCATGAAGTTCAGCGGCACGGTTCTCTTTCTGACGCTCTGGTTTTTGGTTGTATACGCTCCGCTGGCGCACATGGTCTGGGGCAAGGGCGGCCTGCTCAATGCCGCACTCGGTGGGAAATTTCCGACTCTGGATTTTGCCGGCGGCACAGTCGTGCATATCAGCTCGGGAGTCTCCGCACTGGTGTGCGCGCTTTACCTCGGCAAGCGCACCGGCTATCCGAAACAGCCCATGCCGCCTCATTCTCTGGTTCTAAGCTTCATTGGGGCTTGTTTGCTGTGGGTCGGCTGGTTTGGCTTTAACGCCGGCAGCGCACTGGCCGCAAGCGCGCTCGCAACAAGCGCCTTTGTTGCGACGCACATGGCCACCGCCGCGGCAGCCATGAGCTGGAGCGTCGCGGAGTGGATCAAGAATGGCCGCCCAAGCGCTCTCGGCGCAATCTCCGGTGCTGTAGCTGGACTCGTAGCCATTACACCAGCGGCCGGATTTGTGGGCCCGATGCCCGCCCTGGCCATCGGCTTTATCGCCGGCCTAGTCTGCTACTGGATGGTCACGAAAGTAAAATCGATCTTCGGCTATGACGATGCCCTCGATGCCTTCGGCGTTCACGGCGCAGGCGGCACGATCGGCGCGCTCTTGACCGGGGTCTTTGCGCAACAAGTGATCAACCCGATTTTCGGCTCGGGCAAGCCCGTTGGAGGACTGGACGGCCACTGGAGCCAGCTTGGTAATCAGCTTGTAGGCGTACTCTTCGCGTGGGGCTTCGCCCTGGTAGGAACCATTGTCCTGCTGAAAATAACGGATATGATTACTGGCGTCCGCGTGAGCGAAACGGATGAGATCGAAGGTCTCGACATCACGCAACACGGCGAAGAAGCCTACAACCTGGAATCCTGAACTTGAACGCGGCACAATAACGTCATGCATTGGGCGGAGCAGAAACATTCATGATGAAACTTGAGGCAATCATTCAGCCCTCGCGGTTTGAATCCGTGAAAGATGCCTTGCGCGAAATTGGCATCGAGGGCATGACCGTGACGGAAGTGCGTGGGCACGGCCGCCAGAAAGGGCACACGGAAGTTTACCGCGGTCGCGAATACACCGTAGACCTGCTGCCCAAAATCAAGCTCGAGATGGTGCTCCCCGATCCGCTTGTCCAGCGCGCCGTGGACACAATCCTGAAGACAGCCAAGACAGGAAAGATTGGCGACGGTAAGATATTCCTATCACGGGTTGAGGAAGCTATCCGGATCCGTAACGAGGAGCGCGGCGAAAACGCGCTCTAGATCAAGTGACGACCGCTGCTCGCCCAGGTCTTAATCCGGCCAACCGACCCGCAAAGAACATGCCAGGTTCCGTGACTCCCTTGTCCGTACTCGGACCACAGACCGAGGACGAGCGCAATCGCATCCGCCAGCAATTCGAAGCGGGCGCCGGCGCTCGGGAAACTCTGGACGCGCTCTGCAATCTCGCTGACCGCACGGCCCAGCAGATTTTTGCGGAAGTTCTTCGCGTCAACAGCACCGCACCGCAGGGACTTTCTCTCGTTGCGCTCGGCGGCTACGGACGCCGCTTGCTTTTCCCCTATTCCGACCTGGACATTCTCTTTTTGTTTGGCAACGAAAAGGCCGAAGCCGAATTTCGCCCGCTGATTGCGGATTTTTCCCGGACCCTTTGGGACCTCGGCTTTCGCGTGAGCTCCGCAGGCCGCACACTCGACGAATGCAAGCGCATCGAAGAAGACAACGCGGAGTTTCACCTCGCGCTGCTGGACCGGAGACTTCTGGCCGGCGATGAAGAGCTCTTTGACCGCCTGGTCAAAAAAGTAATGGCAGGCTCGGAAAAACAGGCCCGCCCATTTCTGCTCGCGGAATTAACCAAACTTACCAAGGAACGCCACGCTCGCTACGGCAACACGATTTATCATCTCGAGCCGAACGTGAAAGATGCTCCTGGAGGCTTGCGCGATTTTCAAGCAGCCGCATGGCTCCGGCAAATCGCAGGCGACCAGCGCGATGGCTGGAAAAACAGCGCTGCCGAAGAAGATTTGTCCGCTACGGCGGTGGATTTCCTCAGTGCCATTCGCTGCTTCCTCCATTACAGCAACGCCCGCAACGACAATACACTGACCTACGAATTGCAGAGCGCCGCCGCGGAGCGCTCTCTCGGTATTCCGAAGGGCCCGGCCCGCGATCTCAAGCGCAGCCCCGAAGAGTGGATGCGCCTGTATTTCCGCCAGGCTCGCGTTCTCAACCGGCTCCTTCTTCGCTACATCGAACAAAAGCCTGCCGCGCAGCTCTCCCTACGCGTGCGATTGATGAACGCCGCCCGCGGCGCTCGCAATGACATCGGAAAAGGAAAACCGTTCGCCGTACGCGACGGTTTGCTCGAAGTAGTGGATGAGCAGGCTCTCTCTGACCGGGCCGTAACCTTCGCGCTCTTCGCGGAAGCTGCGCGAACCGGCATCCCTCTAAGCCGCGAAGCCGAACGCGCCATCTTCTACATCCTGAAGCATCCCGAACTTCCGCAGAAAAACACCGATTTGAAATGGACGACGCTCCGCGAAATTCTCGGCGCCGATTTTCCCAGCATGGCTCTGCGCCCGATGCAGCGCCTCTCCATGCTCATGGAAGTCTTGCCTGAATTCAGGGCCATCGACTCTCTCGTGGTGCGCGACTTTTATCACCGCTATACCGTTGACGAACACTCTCTGCGCACCATCGAGCATCTTCAGGAACTGCCGGACTCGTCCGACGAACGCGCCACTCACTTTCGCCAGCTCTGGAAAACCGTCGAGCGCCGCGACCTGCTGATTCTCGCTCTGCTCCTTCACGATGTGGGCAAAGGCATGCCCGTGGAAAACCACGTGACCGGCAGCCTTGAAGCCCTGGATAGCGCGGCCGCCCGCCTGCGTCTCTCCGAATACGACACTGCCGAAGTGCACTTTTTGATCGAGCATCACCTCGATATGTCCGCCACCGTGCAGCGCCGCGATATTTTCGATCCGGGAACGGTGTCGGCCTTTGCGGATGCCGTAACCACACAAGAGCGTTTGCAGCGCTTGTGCCTGATGACCTACGGGGACATTCACGCTGTAAATCCGGAAGCCCTGACGCCCTGGAAAGCGGAAATGCTGTGGCAGCTATTCGCCGCCACTTCAAACTATTTCAGCCGCACTCTCGACCGCGATCGCCTGCATGCTTCCGACGAACTCTCTCTTCTCGAACAGGTGAGCATCCAGGCTGGCGGCGCGAACAAGACCGAAGTCGAACGATTCCTCGAAGGATTCCCGCGCCGCTACCGCGCGGTGCACACGCCCGCGGAAATCGCCGCCCACTTCCAGCTGTATCAAAAGCTCGGCGCGGACCCTGTGCAGACCGAATTGAAAGCCCGCCACCATTCCTTCTCGCTCACCATTCTGACCGCCGATCGTCCCGCCCTTTTCGCCACCATCTCCGGCGTTCTCGCCGGCTGGGGAATGAACATCGTGAAAGCCGACGCCTTCGCCAACGCTGCGGGAGTCGTGCTGGACACTTTTCAATTCTTCGATCTGCACCATACCCTCGAGCTGAATCCCAGCGAAATCGAGCGCTTCCGCAAAAGTCTCGCCGACGTAGCCATGGGGAAAGCTCCGCTCGAGCCGCTGCTCAAAGCCCGCGAAAGCGCCAGCAAGGCAAAACCGCCCAAGGTGGCCGTGGAAACGCGCATCGGCTACGACGACACATCCTCGATGCAGAGTACTTTGCTCGAAATCATGGCGCAGGATCGCCCAGGATTGTTGTACGAAGTCGGCTCAGCCCTCGCGCGCCTTGGCTGTAACATTGACGTGGCATTGATTGACACGGAAGGCCAGAAAGCGATCGACGTTTTCTATTTGACGGAACGCGGCCAAAAACTTAGCCAGCAAAAACAAGAGTTACTGCAAGAAGTCCTTCAGAGCACGCTCTCATAATCCGCGGAAAATTCGGTTCTATCAGATTCATTGCTTCTCGCGAGCCACGTTCGAAGAGCCCGCTGCGTGGGAACCTGCTGACACAAGCGAATACAGAAAAAACAAGACCCCCAAGCCAATCAGTGCGCCGCCAACGCACACAAGCACCACGAACGCGATGGGCCTCGACCAAACGAGACAAAGCGCCTCGGTGAGAAGCCCCAGGATCACCAGCGTCCCGGAAATGCGAAGCCGCCGGCCCATGCCATCGCCCGCTTCCATCAGCTTCCTCCGTTCCAGAACTTCACCTGGCTTCCCCACTTGCCGACGTTGTGCACCGTATCGTGGCAACCGCTCGAAACGCAGGAAAGCGTGTTTGCCTTGATGGCTGGCAGCGTCGCCGGATCGGCATTGTGAGTCGCGCCTTGTTCAAAAGAACGCGCGCCGAGATGGCAGTGCAGGCACTCGCGATTGTTGAACGGAGTGTAGAGCTTGATGTCCTGCGGCAACGGCGGTTTTCCCAGATAGTAGATGTAAAGATGCCGTAGGCCGCCAAGCTTCGCTTTGAAGGTCCCAAACATCGCGTAGTCCGCGTGGCATGTGTAACAGGCTTCGTTCGCAGGAACGCGATGGTTCTGGTAATGCGCCGCCGCAAGATACGACGGATCGTCTATTTGCAGGCTCTTTCCGTAAGGCTCCATAGTGTGGCAGGAGAGGCAGAAGGCCGTGCTTTCCGAGCGCTGCATTTCATTCTGCATGCCGAACGCCAGCGAAAAGAGCGGAAGAAAGAAAAGCACGCCGAACGCGAGGATCTTCCCGGCGCGGCTCACCGTAATCGCAGGCCGCACAGCAATCACTCCCGCGAGTACTGCGCTGAACAGAACAAGAATGACAACGGCGATGGTTGGCATAGCGCCCGGAAAAACAGACTGCGTCTTACTTCTTCAGCGTGCGAATGTAACCTACGAGATCCTTGATCTGCTCCGGCTTCAGACTTTTGCCATACGCCGGCATTTTGCCTTTGCCGTTCCCGATAATTCCGGCGATCGCGTCATCGCTTTGCCCTTGCACATCGGCGGAGCCAAGATCCCGGATGTTGTTCGCCTTCCCCATGGCCGTCTGGCCTTTCCCATCGGCTCCGTGACACCCAGCGCATTTTGTCTTATAGAGCGCTTGCCCGCCGCTTTGCGCCCGCACAGGCGCACTAACGAAAGCCACCGCGCCCAGCAGCGCCGTTGCCATCGTCGTCGCTCCGGTCCACCTGGCTGTCCTCTGCATGATTTTCCCCCTCGCTGAAAATTCGGCCTGGGATCGGAATGCACCCCGCTGCCGTCCATCCTGGAGCCGCATCATACCCAGACTACATTTAAGCGTTCCGTATCATTTTGCACAGAATTCTATTTCGCTTTCCGCAAGGGCAACATGCCCACCCACTCCTCCATCGTGTCCAAATTTCGGCCGTTTCGGCCATGCTGCCTCCTCAACTCCGGCCCGGCTCGATTCAGAACGAATACCGGAACGAGAATGTAGCGTTGCTGCCGTTAAAGTCCGGCAGTTGAATCGCCGCAAGCCCAAAGGGGTTCGTGTTCCCCTTCTGATTGAACCCGAAATAATTCCAGGTCATCTTGTAGGTGAACCCGTGGGCGATTTCATACGCAATCGACGCGTAAGGCCGCTGGTAGTTGTAGTCCAGCGTGCCGGATGGCGTGAGCGGGTTCAGGAAAATCGTATTGCCTCGGACAATGCTAGCTCCATAACCGAGCGAGGTCGTCAACCGCTTGATGGGCTTCCAGATCACCGCGGCATGCGCGAAATGATCCGTGCTGGCATACGTCGAAAGCGCCCCAAGTGGTGAAGACGCGCCGGTAATCGGGCACGCCGTTCCCCCCGGCAGTTCGGGCACGCCAGGAGGAAAGGCAGAAACGGTCACAGTCGGGTTTGCCGAAGTCTGGGAGTACGCAAAGCAGATGAGCGATTGCGTGTAGACGTCCCAATAGTTGTATCCGAAATCCACCGACAAGCGCGGATTCGCCGTCAAAATCGTGGCGAAACTGTACATGCGGTCGTGCTCCAGGTTGTTCACCTGAAAGACGTTGTCGCGATTCTCATGAATTTCAACACCGCCATCCAGATTCGCCCACGGCTTCGGCCGGTAACTCGCGTGGATTTTGTAGGACTGCACTTGCCGCGGATCGACCCGTGTGTACGCGGCGTCGTTGTAACCGAACTCCAGGTCACCCGTAATTCGAAGCGTATCCGTAGGACGGATCACGGCGCCCAGCAGCAAGGCATCCTCGTTGATGGTCGTGAGGGCGCGCGTTGGAGCGGCCGCGGTCGGAGGTATGTAAGTCACCGACCCGTTCGCGTTAAGAGTGCATCCCGCCGGCAGGGCGCCAGCAACCGGAATACAATTGCCGCGAGCGGCGAGATAATCATTCGCCGCCGTAGCAATGGCGGTGGCACCACCCGGATCGTAGATCAACTCTGTATCGTTCGTATCGCTGTACTGCGCGATGGTTCGATTCGTGTAGAGGTATCCGATGTGCGCGCTAAAGTGCCTGTTCAAGGTGTATTCAAGCTCTAGCGTGTTCGACTTCAGGTTCTGGCCGAGGAACGAGGAAGCAAGACCATGGATCACGTCCGCGGCCGAAGTTGTCGAGTGGAAAGGGCAGGTCACCGCATTGGAATCAAGCGGGCAATTGGTCGTGTTGAAGACGGCCTCGCTCTGTTGCATCCCCGTGAGTCCGGGAAACCCTGTGCCATAGATATTCGTTTCGGCCAGCGCCCACATCCCTGGAATGCGCCAATTGTCATAGCGAAACGAGTCGAGGATATTGAGCTTGTCAGTGATGGCGTAAACCCCCGACCAGTCCGCATTCACCGAGACGCGCTTCGCGTCCGCAGGACCGCCCGTAGTGGCTCCGCGTTCCCCTGTGCGCATCGTATATCCATTTACTGACTCGAGAAAATCCGGGATTTTGTTGTTGCTGGTGCTGTACCCGGCCGACCCGGACATTTCAAAATTCTTGAAGTAGTTCGATTGGAAGCGGAACCGCTCCGTAGGCATAGAATTCCGCGGATTGCCTACCTGGCTATAAGATAAAAATCCGTTGCAGGTGGGCGTAGCGGTGTTGGTCGTTCCAGCCACGACCGGCGTCGCGCACGGCAGAAGCTCGGCCGTTGTCTGCGTGCTCCAAATATTTCCCAGATCCACCGGTGTGCCGTTCGGGGTTCCAACCCCTGTCGTGTTTCCAATCACGAATCCGAAATTCCCCGGATTCACGGTGGGGTTATCGAGAACGACGTTGTCTTGCTTGTAGTAGCTCAAAAACTCGTCAAAGGACAGCGTCGTCCGCGGCAAGATTCTCACGTCCACACCAGCTCGATACGCGTTCGTCGTGTAGCTATAAGTCTCTGCGAAATCCGATATCGTCCCGCCATCCGTCGAGAATCCGCCCGGCCCCTGGTTGCGGTTGCGCGAGTATCCCAAGCGGAATCGCACCTTCGAGGTCGGTAGCAAGGTCAGATCGTAGTCCTGCATGCGCCGTGTGAGATACAGGCTGTCCAGCGAACTGTCTTGCGCCACAGCAGGTTTCGAGCAATACGCCGGAGCCCCCTGCGGAAACGCCACCGTAGGCGGCCCGACATAGCATCCCGTCGTCAATGACCCTGGCGGGTTCAGCGCCGCAGGGTTCAACGGGTTCGCGAACAGGTTATAGTCCCAATAATTTTTGTCCCGCCGGAACAACACTCGAAAGTCGTACCATTTGTTTTTTTGCATGCGCAGCCGCGACACGTTATTCGGATCGCCGCCATACCCGAAGTTGCTGAACGTGAGGTTGTCATACAAAAATCCGTTGTTGTCGAGCGCATGCATCTTCAATTCAAAATCAAACAGCCGCACTCCCGAACCCAGGTTCTCGAATGTATCGTACGTGCTCATGTTCCCGTTGATGTTGCTCGACCGGTACCCGAATTCAATGATCTGCTTGATGTTGTACCCGCCCGAATTAATCCCTTTTTGCTCTTCTGAGTCGTCCTGCGCGCGTACTGCCGGCCCAGCCAAAAGCGCTGCGATCATGAGAGCGCAAAAAATCGAGCATACTCGCAGGCGGCCTTTCATGCTTTCTCTCCCTCTCTGCCCGGCAATCTCATTCCCGGTTTGCCCGCCTTTTCTTTAGCTGGATTGGATTTCATGGCGGCTCCTATTTGAAGAACGTCGCATCGAAGTTGGAGCCATGAATCGCCGTATGGCACAGCACGCACGATTGGAAAAGCGTCGCCTGGTTGTGAAACGAAGGCATCCCGGGTGCGCTGCTAAAACTGGATGTCGTGTGGCACTGCAGGCACAGCAGGTTGAGGTTGCTCAGCTTCAGCATGTGCGGATTCGGCCCCCCGTGCGTCAAATGGCACGACTGGCATCCATCGACCTTTACCGGCGCATGCTCGTACACAAACGGCCCCTGCTTGTCCGTGTGGCACTTGAAGCACACCGCATCCTGCGTCGATGATGTCCGCACCTGTTTGGGAGCCACCGTGCCGTGCACGTTGTGGCAATCGCTGCACTGCACCAGCCCCTCATTCACCCGGTGATGAAACGGCATATCGAACTGCGCTTTTTGCGTGAGATGGCACGTGTAGCAAAGCTCCGGCTGCGACTTAACCAGCAAAAACTCCGATTCCTTCGCATGGTGAGGCGAATGGCAGCTGATGCAGCTCACCTCATTCTTCGCATGCTCCGAGTTGATGGTATTCATGTGCTGCGGGCCACCCACATGGCAGCCCAGACAGACCGCGTTGATCTCTCGCGCCGATGCATCCTCAAACTTGAAAATCTTCGTCTTATCTCCCCCGCCGTCTACGTGCTCTTTTCCCGGTCCGTGGCAGCCTTCGCACCCGTGCCACTCCGGCCCCTTTTTCGTGTCCAGGGTGGTTGCAAAGTGCGGCGAATCTTCAAATTTTTGGAAAAATCCCGTGGAGGGCATATCTGCGTGGCACGTCTTGCACGTCTCGCTTCCCACGTACAGCGATGGATCCTGCTCCCGTACGAAGGCTTTCTGTTCCGTCGCGCTCTTCGCAGGAGCCGCTTGGGGCTGATTCGTTGTAGGAGCCGCTTGCGGCTTGCTCGCGGGAAGAGCCTCGGGCGCCTGGCCCCCAAACGAAACCACTGCCGCCATGAAAAATAAGATAAGTCCCGCGATGAATATCGTTCTGGGCTTCCGTCTCCGCACACCCTTCATCACCCCTCCGTTCCGACACCCAGACCACTAGCCCAACGGGGTTTCGCTAACTTAAGGCACGAACCGTCACAAATCAGTGATGCGCGTCACGTCATTTCGCAAATTCTGCTTCCTCTTTCATCGCTAGCGACTCGGATCAACCCTCTGGCCATCTAGCAGGGCCCCGGCGGGTGGCTGAGTCTTGCGTTTGATTTTGACTCTCGAGCGGCGGTGGCCGAGCCTTCGCAGTTGATTTCTAATTTTCGGGTGCTGCATCCGCGCGGTTTCCAGCGTGCGGCTTTTGACTCTTCTTTCCGCGCTAACAGAAACCAAACAAAGAACTTACAAGTTAACACTTGACAAATAGCAAGAATATTCTATACTGTGGTTTCTGTTTGTCGCGGAGGAGAAAGGAGTTACCGCCTTGCCTCCGCAGTCCGTCTACTCTCTCCCACGCTCCCCCCAGTTCATCCTCTTCTTGGAAGAGCCTCGAGTAAGTCCTTTGCCTGCCACTCTTACGGGCACCTCGCAATTCATTGAAAATACAGCCACTTTAAGTCCTTTAGCTGCCACTCTTACGAGCCACGTCAACCATAAGTCCTTTGTTTGCCACTCTTACAAAAAACACCGGGGGGTGGGGTCACATGTTTCAAGCCAGGCTCTTCTCTATGCCCTCTGCGTCAAAATCCACCCGCTCCCTGCCGATACCGATCCACCTGCCCCAGGTTCCCCCACTAACTTATTTAGAATCAACACTTGCAAAAGTGTATCAAAACAAAGGACTTTAACTCCCTTTAGAATGAACACTTGTGAGAAACCCAGAGGGGTACCCCGGTTATTATTAACTAAGATCCGCTCAGGCCGTAGGGGAGGGGCTTGCCCCTCCCTTCGATCAGAGGCGCTCGGCGGAATGTTCAAATTGAAACCCAACCAAAAGGAAGGAACCCATGGGAATCCTCGAAACTGCCAAGCCCGCGATCGTCATCTGCACGCGAGACCGCACCCGCGCCACAAGCTTCTATCGCGACATCCTAGGCCTGCCCTTGGCCCACGAAGACGACCTCGCCGCCGTCTTCCAAACAGGCGGAGTCACCCTGCGCGTCTCAGTCGTGCCCGACTTCACCCCGCACGAGCACACCATCCTCGGCTTCACCGTCCCGGATGTGCCCGCTACCGTCAAAGCCCTGCACGACAAAGGTTTAGCATTCAACAGATATCCCCGTATGACCCACGACGAACTCGGCATCTTGACCGTGCCCGGCAAGTCCATTCAGGTAGCCTGGTTCAAAGACCCCGACGGCAACGTGCTCAGCATAACCAACGGGTGACCTGCGATAGACGGCGGGAATTCACCGTAACCCGCAAATTCTGCGCGCCAGGAGCCGCAGCATTTCTCCACAGCCCACACGATACTTCGTTGACCGCAACCCGCTTCCCCCTTATAATTGACGTTTGTCTAGACAGCTTGGAGGGCAGATGTACGCCGTTATTCAAACCGGGGGAAAGCAGTATCGCGTCGCACCGGGCGACACCATTCGCATCGAGCGCGTTGCGGGCGAAGTGGGCGAAAAAGTGACATTTGGCAAGGTTTTGGCCGTCCACACCGAGGAAAAGAAAATGGTCCTTGGCGATGACGCTTCCAAGGCCAGCGTGACCGGCAAGATCGTCACGCAAGGCCGCGCCAAGAAGATCACCGTTCTGAAGTTCAAGAAGGGCAACCAGTACAAAATCTCTCGCGGCCACCGGCAGAATTTCACTGCCGTCGAGGTCGGCGAAATCAAGCTGTAAAAACCTCTTTCAAATCCAAAGTCATACGGCTTCGGTTTTCAAAGAAATAGTTTTCAGAGAAAAAGGAACTACGTCATGGCACATAAGAAGGGCGGCGGCTCCTCTACAAACGGCCGCGATTCACACGGACAAAGGCTGGGCGTAAAGCGCTTCGGCGGCCAGCTCGTTAACGCAGGCACGATTCTCATCCGCCAGCGTGGCACGCGCCACCAGGCCGGAGAAAACGTAGGCCAGGGCAAGGACGATACGCTCTTCGCGCTCGTCACCGGCTACGTCCGCTTCGAAGACAAAGGCCGGCACGGCCGCTTCATCAACGTCGAACCAGCCAAGAAAGCTGAACCCGCAGCCGCCGTCAACTAGTCGCCCTCGCGGTTCAAGCAGGCTTGCATCCGGTCGTTCGCATACGCCGTCCGGTTTCCGCCGGACGGCTATTTTCTTCGCAGCATGGTTGCGTCGGGGCCCGCTGGGCCGGCATCTAACTGCTCTGAAACACAGGCATTCATGTAGGGTCATCCTTCCGAGGATGACTGTTTGGTTTTTCGAGCGCCGACAAGCACACTGCAGGACAGCTTTGGATCAGTCCCGGCCCGCAATTGCATGTGATATCGTTTTCAGGCGCGACGGCCAACCGGTCGCGCCCTCTGGAGCGTCATTCTAGTGTTTGCTGACGAAGCAAAAATTCTGATCAAAGCGGGCGACGGCGGCAACGGTTGCGTTGCCTTTCGAAGGGAGAAGTACGTCCCACGAGGCGGGCCATCGGGGGGCGATGGCGGGCACGGCGGCAGCATTTATCTCGAAGCGAATCCCAACGACAACACGCTGTTGCGTTACCGCTACAATCGCGAATTCAAAGCCGACCGCGGCCGTCACGGCGAAGGCTCCAACTGCACTGGCCATTCCGGCCAGGACATGATCCTGCAAGTTCCGCTGGGTACGGTCGCTTTTGACGATCAGACTGGCGCAACGATTGCCGATCTCGCCGTTCCCGGTCAGCGCGTACTCGTCGCTCAGGGTGGACGCGGTGGACGCGGCAACCAGAATTTTGCCAAGCCCTGGCATCAGGCTCCACGCGAGCACGAAGACGGTCATCCCGGCGAAGAACGCCATCTTCGCCTGGAATTAAAACTGCTCGCCGATGTTGGCCTCGTTGGTTTTCCGAACGCCGGGAAATCTACGCTGATTTCCGTCATCTCTGCGGCGCGGCCCAAAATCGCCAACTACCCTTTCACCACGCTCGAGCCCAACCTCGGCGTCGTCAACGCCGACGGAGGCACGGGCGGCCACGGAACGGAACTCGGCCGCACATACGTCGTTGCCGATTTGCCCGGTCTCATCGAAGGCGCGCACCTTGGCGCCGGCCTTGGCATTCGCTTTTTGAAGCACGTTGAGCGCACGCGTTTGCTCGTCCATCTCATTGATACGAGCGATGCAAACGTAGACGATCCCGCCCAGTCCTTTGAAGTCATCAACGGAGAGCTGGAAGCGTTCAGTGCTTCGCTCGTCGAAAAACCGATGATCGTCGTCGCCACAAAACTCGACGCCACGACGGACCGCACGCGCCTCGACGAGCTCCAGGATTTCTGCAAGCAACGCAACCTCGAGTTCCACTCGATTTCAGCCGTCGCGGGCGACGGCCTGAAGGACCTGGTCCGCGCCATCGCCGACGCGCTCGATAAGATTCCGCGTCCTGCTCCCGACACGACTCTGGATCTACCGCTCGCCGAAGCTGAAGAAGCCGAAGATGAAGGCGAAATTGACGAAAACGCGCCTGGGCCGGATTCGCTGCCCACGCCGATCAAGGAATCGTGAGAAAATTAGATAGAATCAATTCTTGGGAGGCGCATTGACGACCGCGCAGGCGCATCGCACCGCCGCTAAGCATCATCCGCGCCGTATCGCGCTCTTTGGCGGATCCTTCGACCCGGTTCACAGCGGCCACCTCGCAGTGGCCCGCGCCGCTGACCGCCGCTTTAACTTCGATGAGATTCATTTCATCCCGGCAAGCCGACCGCCGCACAAGCTCAAACAGCACTTGGCGCCTTTCCCGCATCGATTTGCTATGGCCTCTTTAGCGTGCACCGAGCATCCGCACTTCGTTCCCTCGCTCGCCGAAGCCGGAGAAGACTTTGCCGGCACGCAGCTCCACTATTCCGTGGACACGGTGCGCTACTTCCGCCACGCCTATAATCATCAGGGCGACCGCATCTACTTCATCATCGGCGCGGACGCGTTTCTCGATATTCCCGTCTGGAAGGAATATGAAACGCTTCTCGGTCTTTGCGATTTCATCGTCGCGAATCGTCCCGGCATTCGCGCGGAGGCCTTACGCCTGGTGATTCCGCCGGATTTGATTGCGCGTCCCGATGCCAAGAAGGACGAAGAACACCCGCCGTCGCAAGTCGTCGCGCATCTGAATGGCACCAGCGTCTACCTGCTCGAAAATATTTCCAGCGATATTTCCGCCACCGACATCCGCAGGCGCGCCAACCGCGGCCAGTCCATTCATGGGCTTGTCTCCGTGCGCGTCGAGGAATACATTCTTAAACAAGGCCTATACCGTTGAAACTCGAAACTCTTCCCCAAGGCGTTCGTCTCGCAGTCGAAGCCGCACAAAACAAGAAAGCTTCCGCAATCACCGTTCTCGACTTGAGCGGCGTCGGTGCGTTCACCGACTATTTCGTGATTTGCACCGGATTCAGCACGCCCCAAGTACAAGCCATCTGCGCCGAAGTGGAAGAACAGCTCGACAAACACATGCAGCGCACGCCGAAACATCGCGAAGGACATCACTCCGCAGAATGGGCTCTGCTCGATTTTGGCGGATTCATTCTGCATGTCTTCAGCGAGCAGGCGCGGCGCTATTACGACCTGGAGCGTCTCTGGCGTGCTTCGCCAAAGCTTGAAATTCCCGATGAACCGGAAGTAGCCGCGCGGAATCATTCCTACAGCGATTCGGAAGCCGCCGGCGAAGCCTATTCCAAATGAGCACGGAGCGATTGCCGTGGATCGCCGAAGATCCCGCATCGCTGCGCCTTCTCGAACTCGCCCAGAAAGTCGCCGCCGCTCCCACAACGCTGCTCATCAGCGGAGAAAGCGGTACCGGTAAAGATCATCTCGCGCGGCTCGTCCACGAACTCGGCCCGCGCCGTGATGCTCCTTTCCTGAAAATTGATTGCGCCAGCCTTCCGCCGAATTTGGTGGAAAGCGAACTCTTCGGCCACGAACTTGGCGCGTTTACTGGCGCGGTCGAACGAAAACTCGGCCGCCTGGAGCTCGGCGGAACAGGGACAATTGTTCTCGACGAAGTCGCCGCGCTGACGCCCGGCGCGCAAGGCAAACTGCTCCGCGTCTTGCAGGAGCGATCGTTCGAGCGACTTGGCGGTACGGAAACGCTGCACATCGAAGCGCGCATCGTAGCCTTAACGAATGTTGATCTCAGCGCCGCCGTCGCCAGCGGCACGTTTCGCGAAGACCTCTATTTCCGCTTGAACGTTCTTGCGTTGACTGTCCCGCCTCTGCGCGAGCGGCGCGCCGACATCCTGCCTCTCGCCGATCATCTTCTCGCGACAGTCCGCTCCATTCACAGCCATCCAGGCTCGCACTTGAGCGACGCTGCCCGCCGCATGCTCGGCGTCTACGCGTGGCCCGGCAACGTGCGCGAATTGCGCAACGCTCTGGAGCGCGCTGTGGTCTTTTCCCGCAGCGACACGCTCGAGCCCGCCGATTTTCCTGACAACATTCGCGCGGCGGCAGCTGGCGCCGCGGGTTCGACCGCCGGCTTGCGTTCCCTCGAAGAAATCGAACGCGAAGTCATAGCCGCGACGCTCGAAGCCACGCATTACCGCATCAGCCGCGCCGCCGAAGCGCTCGGCATCAGCCGAAAAACGCTGCTCGAAAAACGCAAAAAATATGGTTTGAAGTGAAAATCCGCTTGCTCATGCTGGGAAAAACGCGCCGCGCGGAAATGCGCGCGGTGATTGACGACTATGTGAAGCGGATCAGCCGCCAGTCGCCAATCGAAGTCACCGAAGTCCGCGACGGCGAAAGCACGATCAAGACACTTGACGCCGACCGCGCCGCGACCGCAATTTTGCTGGATGCCGCAGGCAAGAGTTTCACTTCGGAGGCGTTCGCAAAATGGCTCGGCGAGCAGCGCGACCGCGGAACGCGCGAAATCATTTTCGTCTGCGGTGACGCCGATGGTTTCCCGCCCGCGGTGCGTGAGCGAGTTCCGCAAAAAATCTCTCTCAGCGCCATGACGTACTCCCACGAACTTGCGCGCGCCATGCTCGCCGAACAGATCTACCGCGCCTTCGCCATTCTCTCCGGAAGCCCCTATCCGAAATAGCCGCGCTGGTGTAAAACGGTAACCACCATGTCCATCCGCGTAATCCCAGATCAAGACCAGCCATCCGCCGCCATTGAAATTGCTCTCGAAAAACCGCTGCCCGATTACGATTTGCTCCAGCTCGATCAGCCCACGCCGCGCGACGTCGACGCCGTTCTTGTTTCACAAGGTTTTCGGGACCTTGTGGACGACGCACGCGGAGTCTTGATGGAACTCCTCGCGCATCCTCCGTACCAAGCCAACTCTCCCGACCACGCCAATCTCGATTTCACTCATTCCGCTCCGTTCGCTCTCGAACTGGCGCAGCTCACCGGCGCAATCTGTCCCGGCGACGACGAGGTTTACCGCCCCGGTCTCTGGATTGTCATCCGTGACCAGCACGCCAAGCCCAAGACAACGCTGCCCGCCGCAACGCAGGAGCGCATTACCGCAATCGCCGCCGAATTCGCGAAGCGCCTCCAGTTGGCGTAACGAGATTTTCCTGCGGCCGGGGAGTTTCTCGGGCAGTTGCTACGCGGCAGGTGGGGGTACGGCATCTACGCAGGTGTATTTTCGATTTCCACGAGTGATCAACCTGATCTGAACCTTCTCGTTGGATTGGCTGGCTACGTCGAGAAGTTCCGCAAGTTCCTGCACCGTGATTTCTGGATCTGCATCGATATAGAGCACGGGCCGAATGCGTTCTTTTAAGATCACAGTGAGGCGTCCAGACAGTTGATCTCGAGCTTCTGGTTCTAAATTCAATCGCAGCGCGCGGTTGGCGGAGATGTGGAGTACGAGAGGAACAATCAACTCGCAGTTCTCTGGAGGTACGGGGTTATCTACCTTCAGCAGAAATCCTGCGGAAGGGGAATTCGAAAATGCTGCTCGACGCGGATCGAAAGCACCGCGAGGAAGATAATAATGATCATGCGATGGAGGAACTTCCTACGCATGTTGGCTGACCATGATAGCTTGACGCTTTTCGCATTCAAGAGGTTGCAGGGGTAAGTATCCAGCTTGACCTTTCTCGCAGCTGACTCCACACTTTATTTCTTTTGCGTTTGCCGCCTTGAAGGCGGCGAATTTGCTGGGGACTCATGCCGGAAGAAAAAGGGTTGCTGATTGTTTACACCGGGCCGGGCAAGGGCAAGACGACTTGCGCGCTGGGCACGGCGTTTCGAGCGGTGGGGCAGGGGTTGCGCGTGCTGATGGTGCAGTTCATTAAAGGCTCGTGGCACTACGGGGAGCTCGATGCCGCGAAGATGCTGGGGGACGATAAGTTTGAGATTCGGCCGATGGGGCGAGGGTTCGTGAAAATCGGCGGTGCCGAAACCGATCCTGAAGACACCAAATTGGCGCGGGAGTGCTGGGAAACCGGGCGGGAGGCGATTTACGGAGGGAAGTACGATCTTGTGGTGCTGGATGAGATCAACTACACCATAAGCTACAAAATGCTGGATGCGGGCGAGGTTGTGGAAGCGTTGAAGAACCGACCGGAACGCATGCACGTGATTTGTACGGGAAGGAATGCGCATCCGTCGCTTGTCGAGTTGGCGGACCTGGTTACGGAGATGCGCGAGGTGAAACACCCGTACACCAAGGGTATACTGGCTCAGCGGGGGATTGATTATTAGTTCGGCGAAATTCGAGTAGCTCGCGAAGCGGAGGGCGGGGCAATCCCCGCCCCTGCAGTTGCTGACGGAAAACGTTCGACCATTTTCTATGGCTTGGTTTAAAAGAGACAAAAAATCGATTGATGCGGCGACGCCTCCGGAAGAGCGGCGAGTGCGTACCGAGGGACTTTGGGCGAAGTGTGAGTCCTGCGGGACGATTGTTTTTCGGAAGGACCTGGAAGCGAACCTTTTCGTTTGTCCCAAGTGCCAGTTTCATTTCAAGATGGGCGCGAAGCAGCGGCTGGAAATGTTGATGGATTCGCGGTGGACGGAACATGATGCAGGAATGACGTCAACTGACCCGTTGAAATTTGTGGATACGAAGCCCTACGCGGCGCGGATCAAGGAAGCGCGGAAAAAGCTGGGGATGAACGACGCGATTATCACGGCGGAAGGCAAGATCAATGGCCGTAGTGTTGTTTGCTGCGCGATGGAATTTGGATTTATCGGCGGGTCGATGGGCGCAGTGGTTGGTGAAAAAGTGACGCGCGGGATCGAGATTGCCATTGAGACGCGCCAGCCGCTGGTCGTCGTCTCGTGTTCGGGCGGCGCGCGAATGATGGAAGGGACCATCAGCCTGATGCAGCTCGCGAAGGTTTCCGCGGCGCTCGCGCGGCTTGACGATGCGAAACTGCCTTATATTTCTTTGCTGACCGATCCTACCACCGGCGGCGTTACGGCTAGTTTTGCCATGCTGGGCGACATCAATATTGCCGAACCCGGCGCGCTGATTGGATTTGCGGGGCCGCGCGTGATCGAACAGACCATCCGGCAGAAGTTGCCCGAAGGATTTCAGCGCTCGGAATTTCTTCTGGAGCATGGGTTTCTTGATGCGGTCGTGCACCGCAAGGATTTGAAGTCCTTCATCTCCACGTCGTTCGATCTTCTTTTGAATTGAAATGAACTACGAAGCTGCCGTCCGCTATTTGCTTTCGCTGGGCCGTGAATTGGCTGCGCCGACTCAGGCTGCGGCGGCGAAATTCGACCTTGAGAATATTTCCATTCTTTCGGAGCGGCTTGGGCGGCCGGACCGCGCTTATCCTTCCGTACATGTCGCGGGAACCAATGGGAAGGGCTCGACGGCGGCGTTTCTCGAATCGATTCTGCGTTGCGCTGGTTTTCGGACGGGGCTGAATACTTCGCCGCATCTGGAAAAGATCAACGAGCGCATTCGAATCAACGGAGAAGAGATCAGCGACACCGCGTTTGCGGAGACGTTTACGCGGATTCAGGCTGTGAATGAGGAGTTGCTTGCCGCCGGCCGGCTTCGCGCGCATCCGACTTATTTTGAATGCGTCACGGCGATGGCGTTTGAATATTTTGCGCGTAGACGCGTTGAGTTCGGAGTGTTTGAAGTGGGGCTTGGCGGGCGGCTGGACGCCACAAACATTTTGACGCCTGTGGTTTCCGTTATCACGCGGGTGCACTTCGATCACGAGAATTTTCTGGGGCATTCGCTGGCGGAGATTTCGGCCGAGAAGGCTGGGATTGTGAAGAGGGGCGTTCCTCTGGTGCTGGCGGAGCAGCGGCCGGAAGCGCGGGAAGTGATTCTGGCTCGCGCTAGAGAGCTTGGATCCAGGGTGATTGAGACGCCCGCAGCGTTTCGAATCGAAAAGGAGTGGATGGAGAACGGATGCGTTCGCGCGCGCGTTTTTGAAAATGCTTCTGGGTGGTCCACCGAGATTGCTCCACAGCTTCCGGGCCGGTTTCAGGGTCAGAATGCGCTCAATGCAGTGGCGGCTGCGCGGTATTTGCAAGAACGCCGATATCGAATTTCGGATGAGGCGATTGCGCGCGGAGTTGCTGAAGCGGTTTGGCCCGGGCGTCTTGAAAAATTGCAGTCGGAGCCGGATGTGTATCTCGACGGCGCGCACAATCCGTGTGCCTCGAGGGAGTTGGCGGCGTTCTGGGAACAGAATCTTTCGGGCCGCAAAATTTGGCTGGTGTTCGGCGCGCTACGCGACAAGGCCGTGGATGAAATCGCCGGGGTTTTGTTTCCGCTCGCTGGCGAAGTAATCTTCACGCAGCCGCGCACCACGCGCGCGATTTCCGTTGCACAGCTTGCGGAAATCGCATCGCACCACGCGGAGCATTCCACGATCATCCGGCAACCGGAGCACGCGCTCGAATACGCGCTCGAGCGGGCCGCACCACACGACGTTATTTTTGTGGCCGGGTCGCTCTACCTGGTCGGGCAGCTTCGCCACTACTGGAAAAATCGCTCGGCGGTCGCCGCGCGCTGAAAAACACCGTAGAATATCCAGCTTGGTTTCCGATAGAGTGCAGAGGCGCCGGTTTTCCCGGCGGCCAGTCGTTCCTCGATACGACGGATGGCGATGGCGGAGAACATTTCCAAGGCACAAAAGCGCGCGAAGAAGGGCAGCCGCAGCGAGGCACATTCCACCGTTCATCCGCTCGTGGGCGTCATCATGGGATCGTCTTCCGATTGGGAGACGATGGAGCACGCGGTGAACACACTGAAGGATCTCGGCGTGCCGCATGAGACGCGCGTGGTTTCCGCGCATCGGACGCCCGATCTTCTTTTTGAATATGCGGAAAGTGCCGAGAAGCGAGGCATCGAGGTGATTATCGCGGGCGCCGGCGGAGCGGCTCATTTGCCGGGGATGACTGCTTCGAAAACCGTGTTGCCTGTGCTTGGGGTTCCGGTGGAATCGAAGGCGCTCAAAGGGCTTGATTCGCTGCTTTCGATTGCGCAGATGCCGGGCGGTATTCCCGTGGGGACGCTGGCGATTGGCAAAGCCGGGGCGATTAACGCGGCGCTGCTTGCCGCTGCTATCCTTGGCGGGAAATATCCGCGCATTCGGGAAGCGGTGCGCGAATTTCGCGCTTCACAAACGGGGCGCGTATTGGCAAATCCTGATCCTGCCAAGGCGGCAGTGGCGGCGACGAAGAAAAAGAGGAAGAGCGCGTGAGCATCGGCATACTCGGTGGCGGACAGCTTGGTTACATGCTTGCGCTTGCGGGCTATCCGCTGGGGATGCGGTTTCGATTTTTTGATCCCTCTCCGGAAGCGCCGGTGGGGCGGATCGCACCGCGCGTCACCGGGGACTATTCGGACCGCGGGTCGCTGGATAAATTCGTGAATGGGTTGGAGGTCGTGACGTACGAGTTTGAAAATGTTCCGTTTGACGCGGCGCACTGGCTTGCGAAAAAGGTTACGGTTTATCCGCCTCCGGCGGCGCTGGAGACGGCGCAGGACCGGCTGCGCGAAAAGCAATTGTTCGAGAAACTGAAGATCCCGACGACGGCGTATGCTTCGCTCAGTTCGCCTTATGACCTCGATGCGGCCGTAAAAAAGATTGGCTTGCCGGTGGTGGTGAAGACGCGGCGGATGGGCTACGACGGAAAAGGGCAGTGGATTTTGAGGACGCCGGAAGAAGCGAAGGCTGCCAAGGACGCTTTGCCGAAGCAAGCGTTTGTTCTGGAGAGGTTGGTGCCGTTTACGAGGGAGCTCTCGATTATCGCGGTCCGCGGCAAATCTGGGGAGACGGCGTTTTATCCGCTGGTGGAGAATTATCATCGCGAGGGAATTTTGCGGTTGTCGCTGGCGCCGGCGCGCGATGTCGCTCCCGAAATTCAGCGGGCCGCCGAATACGCCGCGGTGCAGGTGATGGATTCGCTGAACTATGTGGGCGTGCTGGCGATCGAGTTTTTTGAGTGGGACGGGGAGTTGCTGGCCAACGAGATGGCTCCCCGCGTTCATAACTCCGGGCATTGGACAATCGAAGGGGCGGTGACGAGCCAGTTTGAGAACCACCTGCGGGCTATCAGCGGGCTGCCGCTGGGTTCGACGACGGCGATCGGGGCTTCCGCGATGATTAATCTGATCGGGGAGTTGCCGGATTCGGCGCAGGTGCTGGCCATTCCGTCGGCGCATCTTCATCTGTATGGCAAAGAGCCTCGACCTGGGCGCAAGCTAGGCCATGTGACGCTTCGGGCGCCGTCGGTCGACCGGCTGCTGAGCCGCTTTTCCAGCTTGCCGCCCTTTTTCCAACGGCCCGACTTCTGCCTGGAAGTGCGCAGCGCATAAGGCCCTGCACCGCGAGCTTAACCAAGCGTCTAACTTAGCATGGAAGGCTGGCGAGTCAGTTTCCTGAAATCCGGCTTTGCCGGGACTTAGCTGCGAAATCGCACGTTTCTCATTGGTCCACGGGAGTTCGCCGGTCTTAACGTGGACCAGCTCGCCCCCTTCCGATTGCGAGATCCGATGTTATAATGCGCGCGTTCTAAGGGTACGATTTTGAAGATAAAAAGCGCAAAGCTCAGAAAGTACCGCCGGAACTCGCAAACCGCTGATAGCCAGCAGAGCCGCGCCCAGAGACTGCCACTGGATGCGGCGCAGCGTTTGGAATCGGTTCTAATCGCTAACGAAGTTGCAACCTGGACCTGGGACATCGTCCATGACCGCGTCATCGCAGACGCAAACTTGACTCGCCTGTTCGGCATAGGTCACGAGGACGCCATGGGCGGCCCCATCGAAAATTACATCAAGGCGATTCACGTCGACGATAGGCCACGGGTATCCAGCGCGATTGAAGCCGCATTACAAGGACCAAACGACAGATACGAAACGGAATACCGCATTGTCAGGAAAGACGGAACGGTAGTCTGGGTCATTGCACGCGGCAGAGTGGAACGTGACGCGGGCGGCAAGCCGAAATATTTTCCAGGCGTAGTGATCGATATTTACCTTCCGTTACCGTCCAAATTATCGGCCGATGCCTGATTAGAGCCCGAAACTTCCGATAGGTCTATCCGATCAGATTTCTAAGGAAGACTTGTGACGGGGGAAGAACTGGCTTTTTGGCAGTACCTCGTTTGGTTAGATTGACTTCAAAACGCGGACTGGCTCGTGAAATCCCTCTGCAGAGACAGGCTGGGAGCGGGTCGAGGAAGAGAGTGTCCTCGAGTTCCGTGGCGACGGCTTGCGAAACGAGAGTCTGACGGGGTTTGGCGGCTTCTGATTGCCAGCAGTGGATGGGCAGGGTTGCCGCATATCCCTCCGAATGCTACGATTTGGGATTCCATGAGCCCCGAAACTCTTATCCGGCCCCGTGTGGGGATTCCTTGGCGAACGTCTGAAGAGGAAGCGCAGGGCAATCGGCCCAAGATTGCCAATTATGAGAAGGCTGTGCTTGATTCTGGCGGAGAACCAGTACTCATACCCCTCGGCGACAAGGCGGGGCAGGAGCGGTTGATCCCGACCTTGGATGCTTTTGTGTTGCCGGGGAGCCCTGCGGATGTTGAGCCCGCCGAATATGGGGATGTGAACCACGGGAAGTCGGCGCCTGCAGATTTGGCGCGCGAGGAGGCGGATCGGGCCATCCTGGCGCATGCGTTTGCGGAGAAAAAACCTGTGCTGGGCATCTGCTACGGGTGCCAGTTGCTGAACGTGTACCTGGGCGGGACGCTGATTCAGGACTTGCGGTCCGAGTTGGGGACTACGACGCCGCACCGGAAGAAGGATGTGTCACCGGAGGCTGTCGAGGACCCGCTTCATGGTGCTAGTTTCGAGTTTGGGAGCCGGTTGGCGGCGGTGGCTGGCGGCCCTAAAGCGGAGATAAACAGTTCGCATCATCAGGCCATCGCTAAGCCTGGGAAGAATTTGCGGGTCACGGCGCACTCGTCCGACGGGATTATCGAGGGTGTGGAGTGGATCGGGGACTCGAATTGGGTGATTGGGGTTCAGTGGCATCCGGAGCGGATGTTTGGGGATGCGTTTTCTGCGCGGTTGTTCCGTGATTTCGTGGCGGCGGCGCGTGGGGCGGCGGATCAAAAGTCTTAGCTGCTGGTTAACGAGATTGTTCGTCAAATGGTTGGGGGGAATTGATGATTTCACTTGCAGGCAAGGCGGCACTCATTACCGGTGGTTCGCGCGGGATTGGCGCGGCGGCCGTCAAATTATTTGCGCAGGCCGGGGCGGACGTGGTCTTCAGTTACAACAAGGCTGCGGACGCGGCGAAGCAGATCGAGCAAGAGGCTGGGAAGCACGGGACGCGGGTGGAGGCGTTCAAGGCCGATGTGGGCAAGCATGCTGACAACAAGAAGTTGGTTGAGCATTGCATCGCGCGGCTGGGGCGGCTCGATATTGTGGTGGCGAACGCGGGAGTGTGGAATATCGAGGATTTGCCGATTGAGAAAATGACCGAGAAGCAGTGGGACGAAATGATGCGGGTGAATTTAAAGAGCGTTTACTCGATCATTCATTTCAGCGTGCCGCAGATGATCAAGCAGAAGGGCGGGAAGATTATTCCGATTACGTCGACCGCGGGGCAGCGCGGGGAATCGCTACATACGCACTATGGGGCGAGTAAGGGTGGCGTGATTAGTTTGGTGAAGGGATTGGCTACGGAACTTGCGCAGCACGACATTCTGGTGAATTCGGTGGCGCCTGGTTGGGTGGCGACGGACATGTCGAATCCCGTGATTCAAACGAAGGCTGGAGCAAAGGCTGTGGCTGCGGCGATTCCGCTGGGGCGGCCTGCTACGCCGGAGGAAATTGCCGGGCCGATACTGTTCCTGGCTTCGGACCTAGCCAACTTCCTTACCGGGGAAGTCATCAATGTAAATGGAGGATCGGTCTTGTGCGGTTGAGGTTTGCCAAAATTGCGATCGCGGGAATGCTGGTAAGTGCGGCGTTTGCGCTGAGCGCTTCGGCGCAGAATCCGGACACACTGATGCCGGAGGCTAGCGCTGCGAAGGCCAAACAGATTCTGGGCGATTTGATTAATGCGCGGGGCGGCGCGGGGTACCTCGAGGCGAAGGAAGGCGAGTGTACAGGCACGCGCGCGCAATTCGGGCACAACGAAGCGATCATGGGGTATGTGGGTTTTACCGATTCGCGGCATTATCCGGACAAAGAGCGGCTGGAATATGCGGCGCATAGCCACAATCTGAAGAGCATCATCAATACGGTGATTGGAGTGGAAGGGCTGGACTGGTCGCATGGAGGCGTGATCATCGCGCTGTACAACGGGGATCACGGATGGACGCTGGACCGCAGCGGGATTACGGAATTACCGGTGACTTCGGTATCGGAGTTCATGGAACAGGCGAAGCGAAACATCGACAATGTGCTGCGAGTGAGGTTGAAGAACGAAACGGGTTGGTTTTACCGATTTGGCGGCAGCGATACTGTGGATTTGAAGGAAGTGGAGTGGGTGGAACTGACCGACCCCGACGGGCGGATATTTCGGCTGGCGGTGGACCACTCGACGAGGCTGCTGGTGCGAAGCGTGGTGACGACCGAGAATGAAGAGACGCGCGAGCACGACGACGATGTAACTATTTATACGAACTACCAGTTGAAGGATACGGTTTGGACGCCGATGCAGGTGAGCCGGAGCCATAATGGACGGCGCGCGGCGCAGTTTTTTTATACGGAGTGCCGGTATAATCCCGGTTTTGCCAGCGATTTTTTCGAGAAGACTGGCCTGCAAAAACGAACCGCGGACGCGCACGTCAAGAAAAGTAAGAACGACCAGAACTGAAGCCTCTTTCGTCTCACATCGCATTTGGCCCGGGCCTCCTAATACGTGCGGATGCCTGGGCGCATTTGCTAGACTCACCTCTCTCGATGGACCTTACTCCTCGCCAGCAGCGCGCGCTGCAATCCATCTGCGATACGTTTGCGCCTGCTGCTGGCGGATGGCCTTCGGCTGCTGAGCTCGGGATTCCGGAAGCGATTGCGAAGGCGCTCGATCTAAATCCTCGTGCTGGTGAGCGGACGCAATTTCTCCAATTGCTGGATATTTGGGATTCGCATTTGCATAGTTTGCTGAGCGTTGGACGCTGGGCGGCGTTTTCGGCGCTGCCGATGGAAATGCGCGCGCGTGTTTTGCTTTCGTGGGCTGACAGCGGCTTGAGCCGGCGCCGAGGAGTTTTTCAGGCTTTGCGAAAGGCGGTTGGATTTCTTTACGTGATGCTGCCGGGCGCGGGCGGCGGGGCAAGCGCCGTTTGGAACAAGATTGATTACCCCGGGCCGCTCGGACCGCAGGAAACAAAACCGCGATTGCTGACGCCAATCGTTCCGCAAGCGGATACGGAATTGTCGTGCGACGTTTGTGTGGTGGGCTCCGGAGCTGGTGGTGGGGTGGCCGCGGCGGTGGTTGCCGCGGCTGGCAAAGACGTCATCGTGCTCGAAGCGGGCGGTTATTACGATGATTCGGATTTCGACGGCGCGGAGCTTGGCGGGTTTCAGAGGCTTTATCTGGAAGGCGGATTTGCGGCGACTGCGGATCAGAGCGTTGGATTGCTGGCAGGAGAGTGTTTGGGGGGCGGAACGGTCATCAACTACTGCACTTCATTTCGAACGCCGGATGATGTGCGGGCGGAATGGGCTGCGGCTGGTGTGCCGTGGTTTAGAAGCGAGGAGTACACGCGAAGTCTTGACGCGGTTTGCACGCGGCTTTCCGTGAACAGCGAGCACAACCGCGTTTCGGCGCGCGAGCAAGTTTTGAATCGCGGATTGAGCGCTTTGGGATGGCATGCGGCGGCGATGCCGCGCAACGTGGTGGACTGCGAACAGGGCAAAATTTGCGGTTATTGCGGGTACGGCTGCTCGCTAGGGGCGAAGCAATCGAGCACGAAGACCTGGCTGGTTGACGCTCAGGCCAAGGGGGCTCGATTGGTTACGGAAACGCGGGCGCAAAGAGTCCGCATTGAGGCTGGCGCCGCGACCGGCGTTGAAGCGCGATCGCGCGCGGGATTCCGCGTCACGATTCGCTGCAAGAGGGTGATCGTGGCATGCGGAGCGATTCATACACCTGCGCTTCTGCTGCGGTCTGGATTGCGCAACGAAAATATCGGCAGGCATCTGCATTTGCATCCGGTTTCGAATGTCTGCGGGGTTTTTGAGGAGGAGATTCGGCCGTGGGAAGGGACGATGCAGGCGATCTACTCGGACGAGCATCGTTTTCTGACGGGGAATTACGGCGTGAAATATGAGACTACGGCGTTGCAGCCGGTGATTGCGGTTGCCGTTTTGCCGTGGCGGGGAGCGGAACAGTATCGTTCGCTGCTCGGGAAGTTATCCAATACCACGGCCATCGGCGTTCTACTGCGGGACCGCGATGGAGGGCGCGTCACGCTGGATCGCGAAGGCAATCCCGTTACGCAATACAGGCTCTCGGAATTTGATCGCGGGCATCTGCGCAAGGGGTTTATCGGCGCTACGCGCATTTTAGAGGCGGCTGGTGCGCGGCAAATTTTCTCTCCGCACGCAAAATGGTGTGCTTATGAGCCTGGCCGCAGCGGGTCGCTGGAATCCTTCACGCAAGCAATGGACGCCGCGGGCTGGGATTCCGGCCAACTCGCTCTTTTCTCGTTTCACATCATGGGAAGCGCGCGGATGGGTGGTTCGGCGAAGACTTCCGCGACCAATCCAGAAGGCGAGACCTGGGAAGTACGCGACCTTTTCGTGATGGACGGGGCGTCTTTTCCGAGCGCATCGGGAGTAAACCCGATGATTTCGATCGAGGCCATTGCGCATCGCAACGCGCTTGGGGCTTGCGGCCTCGCAGTATATGAATAAGTGATTTAGATAGAACGAGATAGGGCAAGCGCCTGAGCTTGCACGCCTTGGTGTTATCCAAGGGCGGGGAGGCTAGTGCGTGCTTCAGGCTCAATCAGCGGGTCTGCATGAGCGGGAGCACCGAGGTTAACTAGTGCTATGGATAGAAAGGTTTCAGTACGCCCAGGCTATGGGTTTTTGCAGGTAAAATGTACTAAACTAAGCGATTATCCGGGGCCTGTGGATTTTTCCGGAGTGAGACTTGCGGATGTAGTGTCAAGATGAAACAGTGCGCCAAGTACGCCTCTCTGTGCCGAAGCCGTAAGAATGGCTTTAGCCTGGTGGAGCTCGTGTTGTCGCTGGCGGTTCTGCTCATCATTACCACCTTGGCAGTTCCTGTTGTCGTCCGGTCCCTGCAAACATATCAGCTGAATTCAACCGCCTCTCAATTAGCAGGGATGTTGAAATTCACAAGATTTGGCGCCATTCGTCAGAACACCCCGGTGAGCTGCCAGATTGCGCAGCAGGGTGCGAATTGGCTGGTTTGGGTGGACTTGAATGGCAATAGCGTGGCGGACGCAACCGAGCCGCAAATGATTGTTTCCGGGAGCTCCACGCTTCTGCCCGCAAGTTCGGTACCCAGTACGGCCACGATCGCCTCCACCTTGGGGGCGGCCAGCTCCTACAGCTGGACGGTCCTACCTGGATCGAGCCAGAGCATCACGTATGACCAGCGTGGCGTCGTCGTAACTTCTGCCGGGGGCCCCGTAACCACGAACATAAATGTTCTCTATGTTGGCAATCCTAATGATCCTAATTCCGGTTACCGCGCGATAATAACGCTGCCTTCGGGTGCGGTGCAGGTGTGGACGGCGTCTCCGGCCGGAAATTGGCAGCGAGTCAGTTGATGGTTTTAGAAGGATTGAATGCTAATCAAGAATGCGCATGAGGCAGGAAGGGTGGCCGAGCGCTGGAAGAACCAACGCGGGTTCACTCTCGTAGAAGTGCTTATAGCAATCGTGATCCTGCTGGTGGGGATTGTCGCGGTCGCACAACTCGTGCCTGCTTCGATCGGCTCAAACTCCGCGAACCGCAACGACACTTCGGCGCTGGTGTTCGCGCAGAGGCAGATGGACCAATTTCTGAATCAGCCTCTCAACAATACAGCGTGGATCGAAACGATCGACTCGCAAACCTTTACATGTAATCTAGGAGACCCGACACAGCCGGGGCAGGTGGTAGGCAGCGCTTACGCCCTGTTTTACAACCAACTGGTAATCGCTTTCAGTTCGTCACTGGTGCCGAACTACAGCTTTGCGTATAAAGATCCAAACGATCCAGGGGACGTGTTTTACGACGTGCGTTGGGCGGTGATCGCGACAGTGAACAACGGCACGGTGACCTCGAAACGATTCATACTGGGAGTAAGAAAAAAGGGCGGCAACGGAATCTATAATCCAGTAACACTCGACTCGATCGTTTACAAATGAGACAAGAACATCACAAGCAGAAGGAAGGCGGCTTCTCGCTCATCGAAATGATGATTGCCGCCGTGATTTTCATTTTGCTTTGCGGGGCGGCGTTTACGCTTCTTTCCTTGGCGCAGCAGAGATACCAGACGGAATCACAGGTGTTGAATTCGTTTCAAGAGGCGCGTTTCGGCCTGGACGAGATCGTTCGGGACGTGAATGGCTCCGGATATCCGCCGCAGAACCAGTTCTCCATCTCGCCGTATACCCCAAACCCGACTTCCTACGCCATCACGCCGATTGCGTGGTCCTCAGGGTACCCCAGCAGCCCATGCCAGATTGGGACGTGCGCGACACCCGGAAATTTTGATTTGATCATCGAAAGAGATGTCGATCCGTGGCGCCACGATGGCGTCGAGTGGACGCGATACCAGCTGCAGACGCCGGCGAATGTATTGTCGCGCAGCCAGACTCCCAAAGCGGGTGGTGGTGCGGACCCGGCAGTGACGACGAATAGCTCATTCGTGCCCTACGTACAAAATGTGATGAACAACGCTTCTCCTGCGCAAATCGCGCAATTCCAGGCAACCTACCCAAGCATGTTCCCTGGGGGAAATCCGGTTCCGATATTCAGCTATACGTGTTACACGCCGTATGGACCGCAGCTTTGTAGTTTGGCGGGATCGTACAACTCGCCTGTGAATGTAACGGACGTCGAAGTTACCCTCATCGTAATGGCGCCGACAAAGGACGCGCAGTCGGGCCAAGTGAGGCTTATCGAACTACATGGGCGAGGGCACAGCCTGAATCCGATTGGCCATTGAGATTCGAGTGAGCGGGAGCATAGATCGAGGATGAACAGAGAGCGCAAAAGGGGCCGCCGCTCCGAAAAGGGGATCGCACTGCTGATCGCGATCTTCGTTTTGTTGCTAATTAGCGTGGTGGCGATCGCTCTGCTCGTTTCTTCCGGGACGGAAACAGCGCTTGGCGCAAACTACAGGTCTTCTTCCACCGTTTACTATGCTGCTCTCGCAGGTCTGGAGGAAGCACGCGGGCGATTGCTCCCGAAGAATCCCACTTACTTTGGCAATACAAACCCCGCTCTCGTTCCGACACCCTTTCTTTTGCAGCACGCAACCTACGTGATCAATCGCGGCCCCGGCGACAACATCGTCCCCTATGACAGCAGCAATACGTTTTACGACAACGAATACGCGAGTGAATTCGGCCAACCGGCGTCGAGCGCATCCTGGCAAACCGTCTACTCCGTGTGGGACAACAACATTCAGGGCATCCCTGGGCCGATTTACAAGTGGGTTCGCATCACCGCCGCAACCGAACAGTCTCTCTACCTGGACGTGAATTCCGACGGCGTCTATGATCACAGCTTGCCGATCTATTACAATCCGGCTCAAGTCGATTCTTTCGGCAACCCGGCGCCCAGCCTGATCCTGACGGCGAGTCCACCATCTACTGCGGTGCAAGTGCTGCAAATCACCGCGCTGGCTTATTTGCCCAATGGCAGCCAGAAACTATTACAGTACGTTGTTGCTCCGACCAGCGTGCAGTTAAACTTCCCCGCATCGCTAACGCTGGATGGTCCCAATGTGGGTAGCCCTCCGTCTGTGATTAACCTGCCGTTTGGGCCCCAATTTTATGTTGACGGCACCGACACGCACTTTTATTCCAATGGCACCGGTTGTGCCGCGGGGGCAAACCCGAGCCCAAACCGTGTCAGAGGAGTAGGATATTCCAACAACGACGCTAGCAGCACGAATATCATCAATTCGATCGGATTCAACCATGGCGAGTATATCGGTCTCGGATCTCAGGATCCTAACGTGTATTACGTGGGCAGCCCTCCCCCGCCCGGCCCGCCAACCCTGAATGGAAACATGCAAACGCTGGCGGAAGTCAATTCCCTGGTAACCAGCATTTCGCAGCAAGCAGATTTAACGCTAAGTGGACCGGTGACGCAAAGCGATTCCAATAACCTGATGCCGGCCGCAATGTCTGCGACGAACCCGATGACCGTTGTAGTCAATGGCGATTTCACGGAAAACGGTTGGAGCGGCGCCGGCTACGGAGTTCTTCTGGTGACGGGGAACTTTACCTACGACGAGAACTCAACTTGGAATGGGATCATACTCGTGATCGGCAAAGGCGTACTTAACTCGCCGGCAAGCGGACAACAAAACGGTCAGATCAATGGAGCGCTATTCCTCGCGACCACCGTCGACTCATCGGGCAATCCTCTTTCCTCGTTGGGAAGCCCAACGCTTAATTTCGATACCTCGGGCAATTTCGGGATCTTCTACAGCAGTTGCTGGGTCCAATACGTACAATCCCCCGGTCGGTATCAAGTATTGTCCTTCCACGAAATTCCGCAATAAGAATGGGTGCCTGGATGAGCCAACACGCGGGTTTGCGGAAATTTGGATTCTTAGCCGTAAGTGTGGGCACTGTATTCTGCTCGGCCGCATCGGGGTCCTGCATACTCGTGCAGGAGCAGGGGCAACAAGGTTCGCAACAAGAACAGCCTCCACCGAAGGAATCCCAACCACAATCGCAGCAAACACCTGCGCCGCTGCAAACTTCCCCACAGAGGAAAATCTGGACCAACGATGATGTGATTTCCCTTCGATCACCTGCCGACATTTACCAGAGGGAGAAAGAGGCCCAGGAGGCTGCTGCGGCTGCGGCCGCTGCGAAAGAAGCGGCGCAAGCGAAAGCTGCTAAAGAAGACGAGCAAGTTACTAAAGAAGCCGAGCTAACTATAAAACTGCCGGCTACCGTTGATGAAACCCAGCGGTTGATCAAGGCCAAAGAGTACCAGTTAAAGGATCAGCTAAGCGGCGTAGAGCAATTGACCAGTGAGCTCGCTCAAGCGCCGGCGGATCAAAGGGCCGAAATGCAACGAGAGATAGACAAAGTTACCGCCGACTTGCAGAAAATTCGGACAGAACTAAAGGCGTTGAAAGCCCATCTCCAGAAGTTGAGCGAGCCTGGGCCTGGCGAAACACCGATCGCGTCCCCCCTTCCTTCTTCGCAGTAGCACCCCTTGCACTCCTTTTCGGCGGGTGTGGCATTGGCATCTGGGCGCAATACCTCGCCGGTGTGCGTCCGGGAAGTCCGCGCTGTATAATGGTGGGATGCGTAGAAGCCAGGGAAGCGCGCCGATGCACGGCACTACGGTTCTGTGCGTCCGCAAGGACAACAAAGCTGTACTGATTGCCGATGGCCAAGTGACTATGGGCGATCACGTCATGAAACACACTGCGCGAAAGACGCGCCGGCTTTACAACGACAAAGTTATCGCGGGATTCGCCGGGTCTACTGCTGACGCGATTTCGCTTTTCGAGCGATTTGAGGGCAAACTTCAAGAACACTCCGGC
>Ga0209773_10000032_pt1 | contig 39392 bp, 25 predicted proteins | sample BogFormECP14_OM1_FD_188244 | JGI IMG/M metagenome (GOLD analysis project Ga0209773, IMG submission 188244) | Bog forest soil microbial communities from Calvert Island, British Columbia, Canada - ECP14_OM1 (SPAdes) (version 2) | ecosystem: Environmental > Aquatic > Freshwater > Wetlands > Bog ... | reverse complement strand
TTACCGGAGATGTGGATTTCGCTGATCGGCACCTGTGGCAAAACACTCCGATACAAGATTTGCCGGGGGCTGGTTTGCGTGGAAATGGGTCACAGAAAAGTCCCGGTCGAAGAATGCCGAGCCCTCTGAAAACATGAAGCAAAATAGCTTTCAGTGCAACCGGCGCGAGGATATTCTTATCCTTTGGAATATCTGCAGCTGCCTGCCGAAGGGGCTCAAATCGCGTCTGCTTGGCAGCATATTTGGAGTAGGAAAACAGGAAATCGTCTCCTGTTTTCCGGACGGCGATTCTTCATTTTGATCACCAAAAATGGGCTTCGCAGCCCTGCTCTTCATGGCCATTTCTGACCGGAATCCGCATCTTTTTCGTTGCTGGAATTGCGTGTTGCTGGAGGCTTTTTGTTGGCTTTCATGATCTCGGCTATGTCCACAACTGATTCCACGCTAAGGACTTATCGGACAGATCGCCCTTTCTGAAGAAGCAACGAATATTCTTATTTTCAAGTACCCTAAAAGTTGCTCCGGCGGGGACAAACCACTATGCTGCTAGTGCCGCAAAGGGCTCCGCCGAGGGGGGCATTGCGGGGTGCTTACCTCATGCAAAAATTGAAGAAGTTTTGTGCTTGTCTGCTCTGTTTTTTACTGCTTAGTGCTGTTCCCTCCTCTGCGCAAAAAGACTCCAAATCCGATGGCCACGCCCTCGACCAGATTCGCAGTTACATTTCAACGGGCTGGGATTCGCTGACTCGATCGCTTACAGATTGCGGCACCGTGGTGGATACCAAACTTTCTACCGCTTCCGTTCTTTATCTTCCCGCCGATTTTGCTGTTCCTGCTTCCGTACAGCAACTACAAAAGCAGTGCAACGTGGAAGTGCGGCATTTGCCCGCGGTGATTCACCACGTCGGAGAGATGGACCCCGGAAAAATCGATCCGGCCGGGTTGCTCTATCTCGAAAATCGCTACGTGGTGCCTGGCGGACGATTTAATGAAATGTACGGCTGGGACAGCTACTTCATTATTCGGGGCTTGGTGCGCGACGGCAGGATCGATCTTGCAAGAGGCATGGTTGAGAATTTCTTCTTTGAGATCGAGCACTACGGCGGAATTCTGAATGCCAACCGGACTTATTATTTGACGCGCTCGCAGCCGCCGTTTCTTACCTCCATGATTCTTTCTGTCTACGACGCGCAAAAAGCAAGTGGGCACACAAATAACGAGTGGCTGGCACGCGCCTACGATTACGCGGTGAGGGACTACGCTTTGTGGACTAGCGAACCGCACCTTGCGGGCACAACGGGGCTGTCACGGTATTTTGATTTCGGCACTGGCCCGGCCGCCGAAAGCGTAAAGGATGAGACCGGGCATTACCGGCAGGTGGCGGGGTACTTTCTGGGGCAAGCTGATCTTGGACGGAATTACCTGTTCTCATCGAGCGCGGCGAAGCCGAATCCGCTTGTTGCCGGCCCCCTGTTTACGCTGCAAATCTGTGATGTCGCGAAGACGATGGCGCAACCGGGATGCGATGCAGCAGGAACTGTTGCGTTGAGCGCCGACTACTACAAGGGCGATCGAGCGATGCGCGAGTCGGGATTCGACATTTCGTTTCGCTTCGGACCTTACGGGGCGGGGACGCACCACTTTGCTCCGGTGTGCCTCAACAGCCTGCTCTTCAAGACCGAAAAAGACCTCGCGCAAATGAGCGCGATTTTGGGGAAGAAAGAAGAAGCGCTGGAGTGGCAGCGGCGCGCCGAGAAACGCAAGGAAGCCGTTCAAAAATATCTCTGGGACGGCGAGCGAGGCATGTTCTTCGATTACGATTTCGAAAAGCAAGCGCGGTCCACGTACGAGTATGTGACCACGTTTTATCCGCTCTGGGCAGGCATCGCGACGCCGGAACAGGCGAAAAGCGTAGTGCAACATATCGGCAGGTTTGAACAGCCCGGTGGGTTGGTTATGAGTCCCTACGAAACCGGGGCGCAGTGGGATTTCCCTTATGCCTGGGCGCCGAATCAGTTAATGGCCGCGGAAGGCCTGCGGCGGGCGGGATTTAATGAAGATGCAGACCGCGTTTCCTACAAATTTGTTTCGATGGTTATGGAAAATTTCCGGCGCGATGGGACCATTCGCGAAAAGTATGACGCAGTGAAGAGGTCTTCCGAAACGCAGGTGACGGCCGGGTATCATATGAATATTGTGGGATTTGGGTGGACTAACGGGGTGTTTTTGTCGCTGCTGCACGATTTGCCGGCGGAAACCGTCACGCGATTGGGCAGGGAACAGGACCAGGTTCCTACTGTGGTTCATTAATGCTAGCGAAAAGGGCACGATGTATCGTGCTCCTACAATGCCGTCTGCAACTGGGCCCCCTGTGAACTTAATCCCTTTAAATGCAACACTTACCAAGCTATCTCGCAAGTGTTGCATCTAAAGGACTTACAGTAACGCTAAGTCCTTTATCAGCAACACTTACAAAAAACGCAGGGCCTCAATTTGACACTTGCATGGCGCAAAAGAGGCAGCAAGGCTCCCGCACTCCAGGGGGCTTATAAAGGAAACAGGCTCATTTATCCTGCCCCTACAAATTAGGCCAGTGAGGTTATCCGGCGGCAGAGCGGATTAGTTCGAGCTGGGCTTCGTCGCGGGCAGGAGTGGCGCCTACCTGGCTGGCGACCCAGGAACCCATGCGGTTGGCGGCTTCGTTCATTGTGGCGAGAGAGTCGCGGCGCAGATAATGATAGACGAGTGCGGCTGTGAAGGCGTCGCCGGAACCTACCGTGTCCGCCACCGTGACGCAAATGCCGGGATGCTCGTGCTTGGCATACTCGCTGACCAGCAAACTTCCCCGCGCGCCGCGCGTGACGCAAACCAACTTTATGTTGAACGTGTGGCGAAGCCACTGCGCCGCGGACTCTTCGTCGTGAAACGGAAAGCCCAGTAGCTTGACAACCGTCGGCAACTCATCGTTATTCAGCTTGATGAGGTCCGCTAACTTCGCGGAATCGGCCAGAATTTGTGCGGAATAAAAGGATTGCCGAAGATTGACGTCGAAGACGCGCGTAGTCTCCGGCCGGATTGTTTTCAAAAAGGAATGGATGGTCTGGCGAGACTGAAGAGAGCGCTGGGCAAGCGAACCGAAACACACTGCGTCGGCCTGCTGCGCGAGGGATTGCCACGCCGGGGTCCACTCGAAACAGTCCCACGCGACCGGAGCTGCAATTTGAAAAGTAGGCTGGCCGTTTGCGTCGACTGCGACTTGCACAATCCCCGTACGGCATGCGGAATCCTGCTGGATGTACGAAGTGTTCAGGCCGAGGCTCTCGATCCGACTCCTGGCTTCTTCGCCGAGAGCATCGCCTCCCACGCGGCTGGCGACGACGCCTTCATCGCCCAGCAAATTCGTCATGTACGCAAAATTGGCCGGCGCTCCCCCGAGCTGGCGGCCTTCCGGGAAAATATCCCAGAGCAATTCGCCTAGCCCGACTGTCGTGAATTTTCTCATGGACGACCTGCGCTTCCCCGGCAGACAACGCTCCAGACAAAGCCGAAGATCCCAAGTGTTATTTCCAGATCGAACCCAGTTTCCAGATGGTGAGCGAAAGCACTCTGCCCTTCCCGGCGTCGGAAAACAACTCAATTCCGTCGCTGCCGGTGGAGGGATAAATGCGCTCGGTCATGACCAGCTCCCCATCGTTGACGAAAACTTCCAGGCTCGAGCGGTCGAGAAAGATATGAAGCTTAACGCGCCCGCTATCCCGCAGACTGGCCGCATGCCTGCCCGGAAATTCGGGCGCGAAGGAGACCTCGCCTGAGTGGGTGCGATCCACAAACAGTTCCTTTTTTTCAGACGAAATGCCCAGGATGGTTTCTTCGCTGCCGCCTTTTCTCAGGCGGAATCCTATCTCTTTCGCGTCTTTGGATGCGAGCTCCACCTCGATTTCGAGCGTGTCGCCATGGACGTTTGCCAAGTGCATCACCTGCATGGCCATGGGAACGGAGACGTTGGTTAGTTTGAGAAATTCCCGTTCGCGCAGCGTTTTCGTTTCTGCGATGGGCTTTTGCACCAGGCGGATTCCATCCGGAAATTGCGAGAGGCTCAGCTCGCGCGGCAACGACTGTGCTCCACGCCACGCCGCGGTTGGCTCGCGGTTAGCGTACTGCCAATTGCTGATCCATCCGATCCAAATTCTTCGGTAGTCCGATGCGGGAAGGTCAGAATAAGAATTCGTCGCGTAGAAATCCTTGCCGTAATCGGCCCAGAGTTCCTGTGTGCTGGGCGTTTCATTCACAAAATGCTCGCCGTCGAACGTACCCACAAAATAGCGCGTTCCCGTGCCGCCTGCGGGCGCGCCGGGATTGCGATTCACAATCAGCACCCACTTTTTGTTTTTGGGATTGCCGTCAACCGGCAGTTCGAAAAGGTCGGGGCACTCCCATTGGCCTTTATCGTTTCCTGCTATTTCAAAGGACCCGCGCTGGGTCCAATTTTTCAAATCCCGCGTGTCAAAGAACACGGCTTTTCTTTCATCGGCGAGCACCGCAACCATCACCCATTTTTTCTGCGCGTCGTACCAGAATACCTTGGGGTCGCGAAAATCGGGCTGCTCCAAATCCGCGATGGGATTGCCTGGATAATTCGTCCAGGTGCGGCCGCGGTCGTTGCTGAAGGCGAGATTTTGCCGCTGCCAGTTTGCGCCGGCCGCGGTATAGACCGCGATCAGACACGAAGGATCCCCGGGATCGGCGCTCTGGCAGAGTCCACTGGCATTGTGCCAATCAACAACCGCGCTCCCGGAATAAATCATGTACTGCCCTTCCGCTTCAGGAATCGCGACGGGCAGATTCTTCCAGTGCAGCATGTCCGCGCTGACGGCGTGGCCCCAGTTCATGTGGCCCCATTCCGTGCCCTGCGGGTTGTACTGGTAGAACAGGTGGTATTCGCCTTTGTAATAGACCAAGCCATTGGGATCGTTCATGAAATTTTTCGGAGGCGTGAAATGAAATTGCGGACGCCACGGCTCGTTGTAACCCCGCTGCCCAGACACAAATATTGCGCATATTAAAAGAAAGCCTCCCGCGAACACGGCGCGTAGCAATCTATCGGCAGTCTTCATGAGGTGGGGCATGCACTTCAAGGCTTGGCATTCTGGCTTTGCTCCAGCTGGCCGGCGGTCTTTAGCTCTCGCTCGGCGTCCTCGTTCTTGCCCAGATCGCGATAAGCCTGTCCCAAAAGGTGATGTGGAATGGGATTGTTAGGATCCATCGCTAGTGCGCGTTGCAGTGCCCGTACGGCGAGCGCCGTTTCGCCTTTCCTCTCCAGGACCTTTCCCAACAAGATGTACGGCCCCGTCGAAGTTGCGTCCAACCAAATCGATCGCTGCAAAAGGCGTTCCGCCTCATCAAATTTCTGAACCCGGGAATAGCTATCCGCAAGTTTATAGTACGCGGCGGCGTAGCCGGGGTTGAGCTCCAGCTCCTTGCGAAACTCCGCGATGGCCTCGTCTATCTGGGAGTGGTAGAGGTACAACTCCCCAAGAAGCTGGTGCGCGAGGGGCAGTTTCGGATCAAGCTCGACGGCTTTATGCGCGTACTCTTCTGCTATGGGGCCGAAATCTTGCCGTAGCAGCATACGCGCCGTGAACAGATAACTGGCTGCAGACTCCGCGGGCACGTCGAACATCTTCGCAAAGGCCTTGCGCGCGTTGGGATAGTCTTTCGTCTGGATGTAGCAAGTTCCGAGAATGTACGACGCATCCACGTTCGCGCTGGGATACCACGTCTGCACCTTCTCGAGGGCCGGAATCGCCGCTGCAGGACGTCCCGACAAGTAATACGACAGGCCCAAAAGTTGCGTCGCCTCGCTGTCCTCTGGGTCCTCATCCGACGCTCTCTTTAAGAAGGAAATGGCGGTGACAAAGTCACCCTGCTTGTAATACGCGAGTCCCATTTCGTGGGCGAGCCCTTTCATCGCCGGATGTGTCTCCCCCAATTGATGGAGAGCCGCGATGGCCTCCTCGTACTTGCCTTGAAGCAAGAGTTGGCGCGCAGCGTCAAACTCCGAGCCAGGGGGCTGTGATTGGGGCTGGGTGGCGCCAGGGGAGACTTTGCCTGCGGAATTTGCCGGGGACTGCGCCAATAGAGAGGGCGCGAGTGTCTCGCTAAAAATCAAACTCGCAAAAAGAATGAGAGGAATCCAGTGGACTTTCTGCATGGAGTTTTTCCCGGCAAATCCCGCAAGCGATTAGAGCATAAAAAACGGGGAGCCCGTGAGGGCTCCCCGTCGGTTTGGGGTGTTTTTTTGTCGTTGTTAGAAAGTGACCCGGAATCCGAACTGGAGTTGACGCATGCCAGTAGGAGAACCGGGGGAATTATCGCCTTGGATGTCGGTGATCTGGCCAGCGTTGGCGCCGCAGCTGGTGTCGATGCAGGTGTTGCCCTGGTTGGCGTTGAAGCCCAGGACTGGATGGTTGAACACGTTGTAGGCGTCGAAGCGGAACTGCGCATTCACACGCTCGGTGATCCTAAAGTTCTTGGACAGCGACATATCATCGTAGAAGACATGCGGGCCACGATAGGAATCGAATCCGACGTTACCAATCTGGCCGCAAGCGGGGAGCACGAACGGACCGGATGTCGGCCTGGCCAGGGCACAGGTGTTTGTCCCCACAGCGGTGGTTGTTGGGTACTGGAGCGGAGCAACCGGCACGAACCAGAAAGTGCCGGCGGCAGTCCTGGTAACACCTGTCTTAAGCTTTTCGCCGGGAACGATGTTGGGACGGCATATGTCTACGTCGGTGACCTCGGTGCATTCCTGCACGCTGGGCGTCCAAGGCAGACCACCTCCCCAAGTCAAAGTGTTGCTTACCTGCCAACCGCCAACCACGTAGTCCAGCGCGCGACCGGCGTTGCTCAGGAACTGCTTACCCTTGCCGACGGGGAGTGCATAGATAGTGCTAGCAACAAATTGATTGGTTCGATTGTCCGGGTTGGGACCATAAGCAAACGCCTTGTCTACGCTGAAATAATTGGAATCATACGCATAAGCCTGCGAGTAGGTGTAATGCGCAAGGAACTGCAACCCCGCGCTAACGCGTTTTTCCACCTTGATTTGCAAGGCGTCGTAATGATTGTTGGCATCGTTGCCGAAATAGTTGTTTACGTCTCCTGGGCAGCACGGTGTGTAACCAGTTCCTGTGTATTGGAACGAAGGAACGCCGTTCAGGAAAAACTTGCGACGGTCGTTTGCCGGAATGCTCGGCGCGAAGGGTGCGTTGCCGTTGACGGTCCAAGGAGCGGTACCACCGCCCACAGCAACTTCGTTTACGTTGTAGGAGGGGCTGGTGCCGGCAAAGACGTGAGTTCCTTTGTTGCCGATGTAGCTGACGGTCACGTTGATGGTAGAGGTTACCTGTCGCTGAAGAGTAGCGTTCCACTGGTCAATCGTTGGAAGCCGCTGAACTCTTGGCCGGATATAGGTGGAAGCTGTCCCATTGGGACCAAGCAACGGCAGATAGCCATTTGTGTTGAGATCGCTGATGAGGTTGGAGAATAGATATGAGGGCGGACCGATCGCGGGCACATCCGGGACGAAAGTTCCCGTTGCCGGGCTCAGGTTGAAAACGGCGCTGCGATTGTTGGTGAACCCTGAATCCGAGTCCTGAAGGTTTTGGGCCGCTAGAATCGGCAGGTTTTGCGTAACCGCGTGACCGAAGTTGGAGCCAAACACACCGATATCGAAGCCGCGGCCGTAACCGATTCTGAAAACGGTCTTGGAATCGAATTGATAGGCAAAACTGAGGCGCGGCGCAAATGCTTTGAAGGTGTTTGCCACGTTGCCATTGTCTGAGGCTCCGCCGTAGCCAGCCACAAGAAGAGTCCCATTATTCAAGTCCGCGAAACCAGCGTTGCCTTTTGCGCTAACGGCCTCTGGATTGTAAATTTCCCAGCGGACGCCATAAGTCATGGTGAATCTTGGAGTGACGCGCCAGGTGTCCTGGGCGTAGGAGAATTCACGCCACTGGTGGCCGATAGCCTGGACTCCGATGGGGCTGACGAAACGCTGAAAGGAAGTGACGTCGCCGAGAAGGAGAGAGGCCAGAGCCGTACCACCGGTTCCCTGGAGGGAAGTGTCACCGGAATCGAAGTTCAAAATGCCCGTGCGGCTGGAATCGCTGGGGATGCGAAGGTTGGTCGCGTAGCGGATGTCCACACCGAACTTAAAGCTATGATTGCCTCTGGTGTATGTCCAGTTATTCACAAACTGGATTTGCCGTTCTCTTTCCGTCAGCGGGCAGTTGCAGCGGCCAATATTCAGGCCGTCTCCAAAAGCAGAAAGAGTCTGATTGCCCGAAAACTGAAAACCCGACAGGCCGCCAGTTACAGGCGCCCCACCAACTCCCGAGGCGCAATTTGTTCCCGCGATTGTGCTGGTAGTATTCAAGCAAGGAAATCCAAGCGCATCCATCGGTGTAGCGCTGGCGTCGGAGTAATGCGTGACGGGATTGTACTGAAACCACCCTATCCGGAAGTCGGTGAGCCATCTGCTGCCTATGGGCTTGGTGAAACCCCCAGCGACGCTGTAATCGTGGTTGATGGAAGAACCGTTCAAGCCGCCAGGTCCAAAACCCGCGCCACCCAGCGCACCCAAGCCGCCGAGGCCGGACAAGTTGAAGTAATCCAGGCTGAAGCGTCCGAAAACCTGGTAGTTATGAGGAGCGCTGTAGTCAATGCGCGTATCAAAAGAATACTGGTTGTAGGGGCCGTTGCCGGTAGAAACAAAATTGTTGTTGAGGCCGGTTACGGTGGTGCCATTAAGCGAATACGGAACCGTTGGCGTCGGGAACTCGGAAAGCAGCTGGCCGATGCCTGGCGAAATTCTATCGATGGGGATCATGTTATTCGCGAAGGCCGTGCGGCCTGAGCCATCCGACGAGTTTCCAGTAGCAGGGTCGTAGATCTGGAAGGGATATTGGCTCAAGTCGCAAAAACCAGGCGTTGAGCTGGCGGCGTTGGTTTTTGGATTGCAGGAACTGAGCACCTGCGCGGTCGGAATGGTGTACAGGTTAGTGATACCTTGAATCTGCTTGGTCCCCTGGTAGTCTCCAAAAAAGAACAGCTTGTCCTTGAAGATGGGACCGCCGACGGAACCTCCGTATTGTTTCCAGGTGGCTGGAGCAAGAGGTACGCCCGGCGTATTCGTGAAAGGATCGCGTGCTTGCTGATCACTGTTGCGGTAGTAATAGAAGCCGCTTCCGTGGAAGTCATTTGACCCGGACTTAATTTGGACTCCAACCGTGCCAGCTACAGCCTTGCCGGATTCCGCGTCGTAGTCCTGAAGAGCAATCTTGGTTTCGCCGATGGCGTCGAGGTTGGGGTTCACAACGATGATGCCCAGAATCGCGTCCTGGTTGTCAGTGCCGTCGAGCTCAAAATTGGTGCCTGAGAAGTGCTGGCCGTTGACAAAGATTTGGCCGCCGCCCTGAGGATTTTCCGTTGCAGCGTGGCTCCAACCGACAAGTTTCTGGGCGCCTGGAGAGAGCAGCTCAAAGTTAGTGAAATTTCGATTGAGGACGGGCAAATCTTCGACGTACTTCTGGCTAAATTGGATATCCACGTCGGCGCGGTCGGTTTGAAGCTGGGGAACATCGCCGGTGACTTCGACGGTTTGCGTGACGGCACCAACCTGCATGGGAGCATCAACGGTTTGAGAGGTGTCCGCCGAGACTGTCACACTCGCCACATCGTAGGCTTTGAACCCGGTGGCCTCGATGTGGATTTTGTACAAATCCGGAATCAAGTGCGTAACGGAGTAGTTGCCGCTTTCATTGGTGGCCGTATCATAGGTGAAGCTCTTGGTTATGGAAGTTACGGTGACCTTGGCACCCACGACGGCATTGCCCTGCGGGTCCGTCACGGTCCCGATGATGCTTCCGAAGACAGCCTGCCCAGACGCTGCCGGCGCGTGCAGCATAAATAGACAAAACAAAACCGCGAGTCCAACCCCTACGAGTCGCTTTGCCATTCCACCCCTCCTTGCGGATCTACTGCTCCGAGCTCCCGTGTCCAAATCAATCTTTTGCCTGCATGGCCCTCGACCAAGCCCAACGGTGGCCCTGCCATGCCGGATTTGCTCTCGTTGTGTTAAGTGAAACTAAGGAAAGTTGCGCCAAAACTCCCGAACGCTGAGCCAGGCTCAACCGGTAAAGGCACCCCCAAAAACACTCGTGCGCCCTCGACCTGCGCCTTGCACGAAAGCACCAAGCCTACTTCGGCCACCATAAGCCCGCCCCGAACAGTTTCCTGCAAGCCTGCACCGGCTTCAGAGGCGAGCTATTACGTCAATAATGTTTTCATACTATTCGTTTTTTGAATTCTGCATGGAAGTCTCATTGCGTCTGATACGGTTACATCCAATAACTCTCTACCTTGCTTGAGGATGCGCGACTTGTTACACTCCCGTTACTTCTACGTTTCAAGGACCACTGTGATCGACAGAGAGCTGTATCTCGGGGAGATCGACCGGCTAGTGGCGAGCCATGCCCTGCATGGTTCGGAGTCCCTGTGTAAGTTGCTCCGTTATTTGGCCAAACACGCCATCGAGCATCCCGGCTCACCCATCAAGGAATTTCAGATAGCAACCGAAGTGTTCGGGCGATCAACCGATTTCGATCCTCAACTAGACTCCATGGTCCGCGTACAGGCCGGCCGGCTTAGGTCCAAATTAACCGAGTTCTATAACTCCGATGGGCTCGAAGACACCATACTGGTGGAACTCCCGAAGGGGACTTACGTTCTCTCTTTCCATCAGCGAAATCACACTACGGCAAAAGCGGCCGCAAGCGACGTGATTGGTGCCGCCCGGAAAGAATCCATCGAGAAGAGCACCGAGCGCCGGTGGGGCACAGAGGTCATATCGCTTTCTATATTTCTGGCAGCTGCCATTACGGTGATCGTCTGGCTGCTCGCTACGCGCAACTCGACTCCGGTCGGTGCGACCAGCGCAGCGGAAACCGCGCCCGCCGTCTTCCGGGTCTTTTGGAAGGGCTTTACTTCCGGGCAGGAGGAGCCCTGGGTAGTCTTCAGCAATGCCGCTTTTGTTGGCCGGCCTGAGACGGGTATGCGCTATCGTGACGCCCAGCGCGATGTCGGAGCTCCCATCCTTGACCACTACACCGGCGTCGGCGAAGTCCTTGCAATCCACGAACTTGATCGCGTATTTGGGCTTCTCCAGCGCCGCATCCGCGTCAAACGCGGAAGCCTCTTCTCGCTCGACGACGCAAAAAACAACAATCTGATTTTCATCGGTTCGCCGGTGGAAAATCTTTCGCTGCTGGAAATTCCCGGTACCCAGGAATTCGTTTTCGAGCAGATTTACTCCGGTCCTCGTAAAGGCGACCATGCCATCATCAACAAGCACCCGCAACCAGATGAGGGCAAGGAATTCTTCGCCACTCCTTCTGGTATACCTCTCACTGAGGATTACGCTCTCCTCGGCCTCGTAAAAGGAATCAATCCGGGTCAGTCCGTGCTGATTCTCGCGGGAAACACCACCATCGGCACGCAAGCCGCCGTGGAGTACGTTTGCAGGCAAAGCTCTCTGGAAGAACTGCTTTTGCGTCTTTCCGTTTCGCAAAATGGCGAGCTCAAACCTTTCGAAGCCGTTATTCGCGCGAAAGTCGCTCGCGGTGTGCCGGTGGAAACCGAACTGGTGGCTATTCGCAAGACCACGTTTTAGAGGCGCGAGCGCGCTCGCTTTCTTTCTGCCTATTGGCCCGGCGGTTTCAGATGGGGATCAATCTCCGCCGCTTTCTGAAATTCCTTCGAAGCTTCCTCGTTATTCCCTTTCCTCTGCAGCGCCAGCCCCAGCTGGTAATGCGCCTGCGGATACTCCGGCACCGCTTGGATGGCCGCGCGAAACTGCGAAATAGCGCCGTCAAGATCCCCCGCGTTCAGAAGCCTTCGCCCGGAGTTTGTGGCGAACGCCGCCGTCTGCTCGTTTGACTTTTGCTTCAATAGCTCCAGCCCGATGCGGCTCTCGGCAGCGGCCCCGTCCGCGTCACCGAGTTGGCGAAGAATGGCTCCCAGATTCGTATGCGCTCCGGCGAAATCCGGCTGCAAACGAATCGCTTTCCGCAGCGCGTCCGCCGCTAGCTGCAAGTCGCCTTTCTGCTTCAGCACGGATCCCAGAATGTAGTAAGCCTCCGCGTATTCGGGCTTGGCCTGGATTGCGGCGCGCAGCTCGTCTGCCGCGGCCGGCAATTCCCCCTGCTGCCACAGAGTGACGCCAAGCGTGTAGTGAGCATCCGCCAGCTGGGGGTCCAACTCCGCGGCCTTCTTGAATTCCGCGATTGCCTCTTGCAATCGGTCTTGCATCTTCAGTGCCAGCCCCAGATCGTAGTGAAACGTGGCATCCTTTGGCGCAATTTTTATCGCGGACTGAAACTGAGCCACGGCGGCGTCAAAATCCGTCTTCTGCAAATAAGCCGTGCCCAGATTGCCTACATAGCCTGGGTCGTTCGGTTTCCATTTTAGCGCCGCCTGAAATTCCAGGATGCTGTTCCCCGCATCGCCAATCTGCAAGAGAGCGAGCCCCAAATCATTATGCGCATCCGGACTCTGCGGGCGAATCTGCACGACTTGCCGGAACGCAGCTACGGCCTCATCTCCGTTGCCGGCACGCTGCAAAAGAATCCCCAATTGTTTTTGAGCGTCGGCATTGAGTGGATCCAACTTTGCCGCAGTCTGAAATTCCTGCAACGCCGCGTCAGTCGCTCTGTCCGTTTGCAAAGCTTGCCCCAAATAGTAGTGCGCCAGCGAATTGGCGGGATCGAGGTTAATAGCTGCCCGCAACTCCGCCTCCGCTCCCTCAATTTCTTTCTGCTGTAATCGCAGAACCCCCAGATGCAGATATGCCAGAACGAATTGCGGCTCTAACCTCAGCGCTTCAGAAAACTCCGCCGCCGCTTCATCTACCTTCGATTGTTGAACCAAAATCGAGCCTAGATCGTCGTGCAGTTCCGGCCGATCCGGTTCGATCTCAATCGCGGCCTTCAATTCCTGGGCAGCCGCGGCTTGATCAGCAGTAAAAGAAAGCGCCCGCCCCAGAATGTGGTGCGTCTCGGAATCCCCAGGAGCCAGCCGTACCGCTTCGCGCGCTTCCCGTACCGCTCCTTGTACGTCTCCCTTTTGCAGCAGCGCTCTGGAAAAATTCATGTACGCTTGCGCAAAATCCGGTTTCAACCTGACTGCGGTCTTGAACTCACCGATCGCGGCATCCGTTTCTCCCTGTGCCAGCAAAACCCAGCCAAGCGAATTGTGCGGTTCCGGGCTCCGGGGAACTAATTTGACCGTCTTTTCAAACGCCGCCCGTGCCCCCGCCAAATCGCGTTGCTGAAGCGCCGCCATCCCTTGGCCATAAATCGAATTTGCATCGGCCGCGTCGGCATTCGCTTTAGTGCTGTCCGTTTGCGCCAGACCGCTGATGCAAATCAGGCAGATCGACAAAGCGACCACGCCAACTCTCAAGGACGCTCTCAACCCGCGATGAAAGTACACCAGACACACGTGAAATCTCGTAGAAAGCTCCAAAAAAACACCCACCCAAGCCATCTCATCATGCCAGACGACGCGCGCCCCCACGCTTTGTGTTGACCCTGCCTAGCCTGCACCTTAGTATGCCAAGAGTTCATGATTTCCGGTCCGACCTATCGTTCGCGGTTCCGTTTCAAACCCTCCTGGACTTTTCTTGCACTGCTGCTTCCTGTTTCCTTTCTCTTTAGCCCCGCGCAGCGCCCGAAGAGCACTCCCAAACCGCTCGCTCATTTCACCGACATCGCCGCCAAAGCCGGACTCGCCGACAAGGTCGTTTTCGGCGGCACGGACACCAAGAAATACATCATTGAAACCACCGGAACGGGCGTCGCCATCTTCGATTACGACAACGACGGCTGGCCGGATATTTTCATCGTCAATGGCACCACTCTCGATGCGCCGGCCGGAAAAGCTCCGACCAGCCATCTCTACCACAACAACCACGATGGCACGTTCACTGACGTCACGCAAAAAGCCGGCCTAACCCACACTGGATGGGGCCAGGGAGTTTGCGTCGGCGACTACGACAATGATGGCTGGGAAGATCTTTACGTCACCTACTACGGGAAAAATGTTCTTTATCACAACAATGGCGATGGCACGTTCACTGATGTCAGCGAAAAAGCAGGCGTCGCGGGATCCGGAAAAGCCTGGGGCAACGGTTGCGCCTTCGTTGATTACGATCGCGACGGCCATCTCGACCTCATGGTCGCCAACTACGTCGACTTCGATGTGTCCACAGCGCCCGCGCCCGGCGATCGAGCGTCCTGCGTTTGGAAAGGTGTTCCCGTTATGTGCGGCCCGCAAGGTCTGCCGGCTGCAAAGAATATTCTCTATCACAATCGTGGCGACGGAACATTCGAAGACGTCAGCGCAAAATCGCAGATCGATAAAGTCGACGGCCATTACTCGCTAAGCGTGTCCACGCTCGATTACGACGAAGACGGCTGGCCAGACATTTTCGTCGCCTGCGACAGCACCGCAAGCATTCTTTATCACAACAATCGCGACGGCACATTCACAGACGTCGCCATCACCGCCGGCGCTGCTTTCAACGAAGATGGCCGCGCGCAAGCCGGAATGGGCTCAACCATCGCCGACTACAACGGCGACGGTCACCTCGACATCTTCAAAACAAATTTCTCCGATGACACCGCAACTCTCTATCGCAACAATGGCAACGGCACCTTTGATGACGTCACGTATCCGGCGGGGCTCGGCCTCAACACAAAGTATCTCGGATGGGGCGCCATGTTTCTCGATTTCGACAATGACGGCTGGCCGGACCTCCTTCTCGTCAACGGCCACGTCTACCCTGAGGTGGACAGCCAGCATCTAGGCAGCACGTTTCAAGAACCCCGCATCCTCTATCACAACAACGGCAACGGCACTGTCACCGACATTTCCGCCGACTCCGGCCCCGGCATCACCACACCCAGCTCTTCCCGCGGTCTGGCCATAGGCGATTTGTGGAACAACGGCCAACTTTCCGCAGTTATCAGCAACATGAACGCACCGCCCAGCCTGCTGGTCAACGACGTTCGCAATGGCAATCACTGGATCGCTTTCCATCTCATCGGCGCTTCGTACGCTTCTAAAGGTTCGACCGCGCAAAAATATCGCACGAGCAGAGATGCGATCGGCGCACGCATCACCATGAAAGCAGGCACGCGCATTTTCGCCGACGAAGTCCGCAGCGGCTCCAGCTACGACTCCAACAACGACATGCGTGTCCACTTCGGTCTCGGCGCCACAACCAAGCTCGATTCCATCCAAGTTCGCTGGCCCAGCGGCCTCCTCGAAAATTTCGACAACCTCGCCGTAGACAAAATACATCTGCTGAAGGAAGGCTCCGGCTTCGCCGTCAAGCCTCAAACGTAAAAGCAGCTCGCTGCATTCTCCGCGATGTAATAAAATCCTGTATTCTCGCGGCGCGCCATGAAAACAAAACCCAAGCCGAAGGCAAAACTCAAGCTCGTAAAAAAATCGTTCAAGGCCCTGCTGGAACGTTTACGGTCAAATCTCGGCTGGATAGTTGTGTGGATACCCTTCAACGTTTTCAAAGTTTGGGGCAGCCGCGGCCGCCTGAAAATCCGAGGCGAGATCAACGGCTTCGCGTTCCGCACCTCGCTTTTCCCAACGCGCAAGGGCGAGCACTTTTTGCTGGTCAATAAAAAAATGCAGGAAGGGGCAGCCGCAAGGGAGGGCTCCACCGCCGAGTTCTGGCTCGAGCCGGACCTGGAAGAGCGGGTCGTCGCCATCCCGGCCGAAATGAAACGCATCCTCGCGGAGGACCGTTCCTTCCGCATCTGGTTCGACAAGCTGAACTATTCAATCCGCAAGTGGCTCGCTGATTGGATCACACAACCAAAAGGCGCCGCGTCCCGCGTACGCCGCGCCGAACAAGTTGCCGAGCAACTCTTCTCCGCAATGGAAGCCGAGCGCGAACTTCCCCCCGCCCTGAAGCTCGCGTTCACACGCGATCCACGCGCGTTCGAAGGCTGGAACCTCATGTCCCGATCGCATCGCCGCGGCCTGTTGATCGCCATCTTCTACTACCGCTCGCCCGATTCCCGCGCCCGCCGCATCGAGAAGGTCGTCGAAGAAGCCATCGCTCTCGCCGAGAAAAAATCCAATCGGTGAATTCCCCCAGCTCGATCGCGCTACTTCAAAACATCCACGCCCGCTTTCGCGCACTGCGCGTCTTGCGCGCTTGCTCCGCCAGACACGCCAATGGCCCCCACAATCTTTCCATCCATCACCAGGGGAATTCCCCCTTCCACCGCCACCACTCCCTTCAAGCTCAGGACACGCAATCCGTCTCCGCCACCCGCCAGGGTGTCCTGAAACGCTTTCGTCGGTCGCTTAAAAGCTGCCGCGCAACGCGCCTTGTCAATGGCCACCTGCGCGCTGCCCAATTGCGTGTTGTCCATCTTCTCGTAGTAGACAAGGTTTCCGCCCGTGTCCACGATCGCCACCGCCATGGTCCAGTGATTCTTCTCCGCCTCCGCCAACGCAGGCACGGCGGCCTTCCTGGCATTCTCCAGACTGACGGCCGCTCCATATGGAAGGGGAGCTTGCGCCGGCTGTTGCGCCGGCATCTGCGCCTTCGCGATCGCCAACCCACAAAGCATTATCATCGCCGCAACAACCGGTCCCACCACAGCTTTCTTCGACATGCGCTTTCCTCCTGAAGTTCCGGCGCGCTAGCTCGCTCATCCCAAAACAGCCGTCACACTATATCGAAACTCGCTCGTTCTTTGCTTAGCCTTAATAAATACCGCTCCGTCAGCCGCCAGGAAACAATCTCGCCACTTGCTTTTCCACGCATCGCGCCACAATCACCGTGATGTCGTCGTGCTGGTCGTGCGGACTGTACTTCTTGACCTCCTCCACAATCGCTTCGAGCAGCCCCCGCGGAGACTTTTCGCGGTGCCGCAGCAGTGCCTGAACCAATCGTTCTTCTCCGAATTCCACCCTGGCCTCATCAAACGATTCCGTGACTCCGTCGGTATAGATGACCAGCGTGTCGCCCGGGGAAAGCTGTCGCGCGCAAACATCGCAATCCCACTTCTTAAACAATCCGAGCGGAGTCCCGGTCGCTCCAAGCCGTTCCATCTCTCCGTCGCCGCGCAGCAAAAGCGCCGGCAGGTGTCCACAACTCGCATACCGCAGCCTTCCCAAACCGCTGTCGTATTCCGCAAAGAACAGCGTGGCGAACGCCCCATCCGACGTATTTTCATAGAACAGTTGATTAACGGCCCGCAAGAATTGCTGCGGCTGATCCAAAGCAATCGCGCACTGGCTGCGCAGATTGGCCTGCAAGTTGGCCATCAGCAGCGCCGCGGCAATTCCTTTTCCCGCGATGTCCCCGATCACCAACCCCAGGCGTTCTTCGCCTAAATCAAGAAAATCATAATAATCGCCACCAACCTGCCGCGCCTGCAAGCAAGTCCCGCAGTATTCAAGCGTTGCTACCGACGGAAGCTTTTGCGGGAACAGCCGGGCTTGCACTTCCTTCGCAATTTCCAATTCCTGGGCTGCACGGCGTTCCGCATCCAGCTTCGCGGTTAGCGCGCGCCTCTGCGCTTCGACCGCTTGAGTCACTTCATCGAAACTCACCAACGAAAAAATATTCCCGTCGACATCCCGGAAGCGCGCAATGACCTCGCCCCAAATCGGCGCTTGCTGCCCCAACAACATCGGCGTACCCGCCGAAGTCTGCACCGCCGTCTGCCGGTCATATTTAATGCGCTTCAACTTCGGCGTACTGTGAAACCGCACCCCGCGTTTGCTCCACTCCCGAAACTTCGCCGCTACATCCTCCGCCACAAAAACAACCTGCGTGGCCCTACCAATGAGCTTGTACTCCTGCGATTTCGGCTTCGGCACAACCAGCGACAGAATCGCGGTTCCATCCGGCGGCGAAACGGCTACCCACCGCTCTCCCGATTGCAGCCGCGCATCAAACGCCAAATTGAATCCAAGCTGGTCCAGGTAAAACCGAAGGCTCCGCTCCTGGTCGCGGACATAAATATTCACGCAGTGCAGCCGCAGGTACTGCTCTTGCTTGCTCAGCGGAATAGCGGCACGAATGGCCTCAATGTGGGAAGGAGCATCGCTCATGGCCGTCATTATATATGTCTGGAAAGGCGTCCGAAGCCGCTCTCTCAAGCCCCGACTTCGTCCGCCGAACGCGAGTGGCTCACTCGTACCGCAGAGCCACCAGCGGATCCACTCGCATCGCTCGCCGCGCCGGAATGTAAGACGCAAGCATCGCCACGCCAATCAATCCCAGCGCGACCGCGGCATAAGTCAGAGGATCGTAAGACTTCACTCCATACAAGAACGTCGCGATAAATCGCGTGAGCCCATACGACAACGCCAATCCAATCAAAACGCCCAGTACGGACAGTTTGAGCCCCAGCTTGGCGACCAGTCCAAGCACATCGCCGCGCCCCGCTCCCAGCGCCACGCGAATTCCAATTTCCCTGGTCCGCTCGCTCACGAAATAGGACATCACTCCGTAAATCCCGATCGCCGCCAGCATCATTGCGATGCCCGCGAAGAGCCCCAGCAATTGCATATAGAACCGGTAATCGCCAATCGACTCTTTCAAAACTTCGTCCATGGTCATGACGCTGGTAACCGGCAGATCGGGATCAATTCCGGCGATGGCTTTTTTTGCCGTGCCCGCCAACTGGCTCCCCATACCGCCAGCGACGGAATCTCTCCTGATCACCAGGTAATGATGCAGGTGCGACAACGCCGTTCCGCCGGGAAAAACTGCCTGCTGCTGGAGATACGACGCATATACAAAAGGCGGCGCTTCTTCTCCAAGCCCAAATTGCTTCACGTCTCCGACGATGCCGACAATCTGCCGCGGCCGCTCCTCGTCCACGGGATACGGATCGTAACGCAAAAGCACCTGCTGCCCGATCGGATCTTCGTTAGGAAAATACCGCTTGGCCAGGGCTTCGTTGATTACCACGGCCCATGGCGCGCTCGCCGTATCGTGCTCATCCAGAAAACGCCCTTTTTTCAGCGTCATGCCCAGGGTCTTGAACGCGCTGTAACTTACGTCGTCGTATCCCGCGCGAGGCCGGCTGTCCGGTGCGGGCGCGGGATGCCCCAGAATCGCAAAACTAAACATCTGCGCTCCGCGCGCTGGCAAAGCGCTGACGATCGCTGCCCACTCCACTCCCGGAAGCCCCGCAATTTTTTCCACAAGTTGCTGATTGAACGCCGCAACGGTTGGGAGCGTTTTTTCCATGTCACCGCCCGGCATTCTTTGCAGATACTTCCCTCCCTCAGGCAATTGCACGAGCATGGTCAGCAGATTGCGAGAGTCAAATCCCGGGTTGACCTTCTGCAGCCTCATGATGCTGTTGATCATCAACCCCGCGCCCACCAGGAGCACCATCGCGAGCGCTACTTCCGACACCGCAAGCACATGCCGCGTAATACCGCGCGACCCCGCGACAGTCCTGCCTTCGCCTTCTCGCAATGCCACGTTCAGATCGGGATTCGAGGCTTTGAGAGCTGGCGCCAACCCAAAAATCAACGCTGTCAGAAGCGAAACGCCCAGCGTGAAGAGCAGCACGCGTCCATCGATGCCGATGCTGTCCACATTCGGAAAATCTCCGACGAACTTCTTGAAAATCCCGATGCCCCAATACCCGAATAAAATCCCCAGCGCTCCTCCACTAAATGCTAGCAGCCCACTCTCCGCAAACAACTGCTGCATCAATCTCCACCGTCCGGCTCCGAGCGCCGCACGGACAGAGTATTCTTTCCGCCGCGTCTCCGTCCGCGACCGCATCAGGTTCGCCACATTCACGCACGCAATCAGCAACACACATCCCACCGCTCCCAGCAACGGATAAAGAGCCTTTCCGGCCCACCGGTAAAGATCCTGGTGCAGGGGACGCACCAGTTTGCCGACGCCCTTGTTTGTTTTCGGATAAGCCAGCTCAAGCCGCTGCGCGATGACATTCATCTCCGTTTGCGCTTGCAGCACGGTGGCGCCCGGCTTCAGCCTCCCAATCGGCATCAACCAATGATCAATCCTCTCGGAGTACCTCGAGCTCTCCGCGTTTACAGGCACCCACAAATCAAGCTTCCCGCCATAAAACGGTGCGAACCCCGCGGGCATCACTCCCACAACGGTAGATAACACGCTGTCCACATAAAACGTCTTCCCCAGCACCAGCGGATCGTTGTTGAAATGGCTCTTCCAGAATCCGCTGCTGATAACCACCGCATACGCATGGTCCTGCATCTCTTCCGCGGTAAAAATCCGCCCCATAATCGGCTGCACGCCCAGCAAACCAAAAAAGTTCGGCGTAACGTACTGCACATGAACCGGCTCCGGCTCTCCCAGCCGCGACAAAATTACTTCTTCCGTAGAGCTGGTCAGCGCAATATCCGAAAAAACCGTGCTCTGCTTCTGCCAGTCCACCAACTCTGCGATCGGCGGCGCTGTCCAATCCCCCGGATGCTCCTTCTCCGTCTCCCAGATCACCGTCAACTGCTCCGGGTGAGCATACGGCAGCGGCCGGTACAGCAAAGTATTGATTACGCTGAAGATGGTGCTGTTCGCCCCAATCCCCAGGGCCAGCGACAACACCACCACCGCCACAAATCCCGGACTCTTCCGAAGGCCGCGCCCCGCGTGTCGAATGTCCTGCCAAAAAGTCTCAAACCAGGCATAGAGTCCCATCGCTCGCGTACCTCCTTTACTTCAAGACGCTTCTCCAGCGCTTTTGTTCAACATCCTCCCCAGATTTCCTCGTCTTTTTCTCAAAATCCTGGCAATCCGGTGCCTCACCCTCGGCACACCGTTTCACTTCCTTCTAGGTCTCGCTCTCCCGCTGAATCGAAACATAAATCGGCCCCGCCCCCAACATGCTCACCAGAAACCAGGTTAGGCGCCCCGCCCGGCTCACTGTTTTGAACTTCATGTGTTCCCCGGCGGCAATATCCAGCTCCAGAGTCTTCCAATTCCAGGTATTGTCCACCCGCAAACGATGGCGCCCAGCTTTCACCGGCACCGTGATCGTGTCTCCGTAATACAGCTCCCCCACGCTCTCCCCATCCACTTTCACGATAATCTGCCGCTGCTGCACGTCCTCCGGAGACACCCGTCGAATCGTAATGCTCGCATCCGTTTGTGGAGTATGAGAGGCCATTCGGACCCACCTAAAATAAAGACTGCGCTTGCTTTAGGTGACTTAGATGCTACGCCTCCCCGCATCACGCAACAAAAATTCTTCTCGCAACTAGCCAGCCCCACAGGCCTGCCACTCCATCCGCACATCTCGCCAATCCTCTGCTACAATCCCGTCCATGAAACGACGCACATTGCTCCAATCTCTCCCCGCAGCGGCCTTGCTCCCCAACGTAGTCTGGGCAGCGTCCAGCGCTGCCAACCCATCGTCCGGAGCGACCGGTAAAAACCCCGCCGAACCCTCCACCACCGTCTATGAACTCCGCGTCTACCACGCCGCCGAAGGCAAGCTCGACGACCTCCTCCGCCGCTTCCGCGAACACACCACGGCACTCTTCGAAAAGCACGGAATGAAGAACATCGCGTATTGGACTCCGACCGAGGATCCGCTAAAAGGCAAAACACTCTTCTACATCATCGAGCACCCCAGCCGCGAAGCCGCCACCGCCAATTGGAAAGCCTTCGGCGACGACCCCGAATGGAAGCGCGTCAAAGAGGCCTCCGAAGTCAACGGCAAGCTCACAGACAAGATAGACTCCACCTTCCTAGCCCTGACGGACTTCTCCCCGCCTCTCCGTTAGACTCTGCACGTCGAGTTTAATTGTCATCCTGAGCGAAGCGAAGGATCTGCTTTTTGATGTGCCGCAAAATGTAGGTGCAGGCTTTAGCCCTGCATCCGGTCCGCTTTCAATGCAGCGCCTAACTCACGTTCCCCAACCGGGCCACCCGCTCCTGCAACCACCGTCGCACAGCCTCATCCCGCTCCAACCCAATCGCCATCTCGTAAGCGCGCTGCGCCTCGTCCAGCGCCCCAGATCTCGCCAAAAGCTCCGCCCGCGCCGCCCAATACGGCTGATACTCCGCCAAACGCCCATCGCCAGCCACCCGTTCCATGGCCTCAAGACCAGCCCAAGCCCCCTCGGACTCCGCAATCGCCAAGGCCCGATTGATCGCGACAACGGGCGAGCCAGAAATCGCCAGCAGCGCATCATAGAGCTGCACGACCTCCACCCAATTCGCTCGCCCCGTCCTCCGCCGGCACACATGCGCCGACTGTATGGCCCCTTCCAACTGATACCGCCCAATACTTCCCAGCCCGCTCGCCCGCAATAAAAGCCCTTCAGCCTCCTCAATCATCCGCGCATCCCAAACTCCGGTATCCTGCTCATCCAAAGGCACATATTCCCCGAGCACGTCGCGCCGCGCCCTTCTTCGCGCCTCCGCATGCAGCATCAACGCCAGCAAACCCATCGCTTCCGGCTCGTCCGGCAACAACTCCACAACCACCCGCCCCAAAAATATGGCCTCCTCCGCCAAATCCCGCCGCGCCACGTCCGTCCCCGCCGCGTCGCTCCACCCCTCCGCAAACGCCGCATAAATCGCGTCCAGCACCGTCTCCAAACGCTCGGGTAATTCTTCCTGCTCTGGAATCCGAAACGGTATCCCCGCCTGCCGAATCTTGCTTTTCGCCCTCACCAGCCTCTGCCCCATCGTCGCCGGTGAAATCAGGAACGCCGAAGCAATCATTGCCGCGTCCAGCCCCATCACCGTCTGGAGCATCAACGGCGCCCTGATCCCCTCGTCAATCGCCGGATGCGCGCAAGCAAACATTAACGCCAACCGCTGATCCGGAATCCCCGCATCGTTCGCAGCCGCCGCTTCAAAACCTTCCGCCATAGCGCGAATCTCCTCCGCCACAATTTCCCCGCGCTTCCGTCCCCGCGCCACATCAATAAACTTCCGCCGCGCCACCGTCAAAAGCCATCCTTCCGGATTCGCGGGACACCCATTCCTCGGCCAATCCGCCAAAGCCGCCGCAAACGCCTCCGAAAGCGCATCCTCCGCCGCCGCCACATCTCGGGTCCGCGCCGCCAAAAAAGCGACGAGCTTGCCGTAGCTCCGGCGCGCCACCGCATCTGCCGTGCTCCCAACAAGCCCGTCGCCACCCAGCGTACTCATCCGATCACCCTTCTTTGCCGCTCAAGCCTTTGCCACAGCCGCAGCCCAGGTCGGCCGCACCTCGACAATCCCATGCCCAGCCCCGGGGCATCGCGCCGCCCAAGCCAGCGCCGCGTCCAGATCAGCCACGTCAATCAGGTAGTAACCGCCCAGTTGCTCCTTCGACTCCAAAAACGGCCCATTCAGAACCTGCGACTTCCCATTCGTAACCCGCACGGTCGTCGCAGCAGCGACTGGCGCCAGTCGGTTGCTCCCCCTCAGCACCCCAGCTTTCTTCAGTGCCTCCGTATACGCCATATATGCCGCCATCCCCTGCTGCTGTTGCTCCTTCGTCATATTCATCCAGCCAGCCTCTTCTGCATACAGCACCAATAGATATTCCATCGCGATCCTCCCTTAAGAGATTGAAAGCAGAAATGTAATTAAACGTAGGCGCCCATCAAGTCCGCCATTACAATGACGCCCAAGCCCCTTTCATTTCGACGCTCCATCAAACTCCCGTTCGCGATTGTAGCAACGAAACTCCGGTCAAGTGGGAATTTGCGGCCAAACATGGTCGGAAGACAGCATTGTCTGACTAACTGGTGTTATTACAAACACCGGTTATTGAAGAAATAACCGGTTCATCGGAAAGCGAAGCGGGCGTGAACGCGCCCGCGTATCTTTAGTCCTGATGTGCAAAACGCTGGTCGGCCATGGCCTTTCCCACCTCAGATAAATCGCCCGCTACATTGAGGCCATTAAGAGCAGCGCGAATAGTACCGCCAAGCCCGATCCCATGACCCCGTGAGAACGCTCTCGAAAGACATCCATCGCGGGCTCGTGCACCCTCTTCAAAGGGCCGGTTTTCTTAGCTGTGGCCGTGCTTACCCTGACTTTTGGGATTGTCATTTTCGGGCGCAAGGGTAGTATCATTTCCTCGTGGCGCAGCTTATTCATGACGACACCTTCCGCCGGCTCTGCCGCGCACGCGATCTTCTCGCCGCCGATTACCAGTCCGGTGTTCTGCTAACGCAGGCGGCTCGCGAAGCCTGCCTTTCCGAATTTCATTTCCATCGTCTATTCCGCGGCACTTTTGGCGAAACGCCGCACGATTTTCTGACGCGCCTGCGTATGAATCGCGCCAAGCTGATGCTCGCTTCCGAGCGCACCGTAACGGAAGTATGCTTCGAGATCGGCTACGAGAGCTTGGGGTCGTTTTCCAGTAAATTCCGGGCCCAATTCGGCCGCAGTCCCGTCGAATTTCAACGCGAGGTTCGCCGCATTTTCGGGTATAGCGCTCCGTGGCGCGTACTGATGATCCCGACGTGCTATCTACAGGTGTTAACTGCGGAGCAGAAAACCCGGATCGAATAGCAAGAATCGAGAAGCATCGCCCAGGCGAGTTCGCTAGTCTTTACGCGAGGGAGAAACATCACACCTCGAATCACACCTTGAAGGAGAACCGCCATGATTCAAAAGATGTCTCACGCGACCATTTACGTGCTTGATCAGGACCAGGCCAAGGATTTCTACGTTAACAAGTTGGGTTTTGAAGCCAAGGCGGATTACACCGCGCCGAACGGCTTCCGGTGGCTGACGGTAGTTCCTAAAGGTCAGTCTGAGTTGGAGATTGCCCTGTTGAAGGTCGGCAGCGCGACACCGCCGGAAACAAACGGCGCAGGAACGACCCAGAAAGATGTTGAGGCAATGGCGGCGCTCTTGAAGAAAGGCTGGCTCAGTGCCGGCGCCTTCCAGACCGCCGATTGCCGCAAGACGTCCGCAGAATTGAAGGCCAAAGGCGTCGAGTTTGTCTCCGAACCCAAAGATGAGTTTTGGGGGGTTACCGCGGTCATCAAAGACCCTTTCGGCAACTATTTCAGCATGACCCAGCCGAAGAACAGCTGATCGCGGTGAGTAAGGGAATGTGACCTCAATGGCGGGTGGCGGAGCCTTGGCAGCTTGATTCTTTCGCGTGCCGGGTACGCTACCCGCTAATAGGCAGCCCTGATCTCCCTGATTCCATACCCCAAATGACGCCGCAATAATGTTCGCAGCGTCACGCCGTCGGCGTACCCGACTCGCGCGGCGATTTGCTCAACGCTTTCGCTCCCGGTCTTCAGCAGATGGACTGCGCGCTCCACGCGCACGCTCTGAAAATAAGACAACGGTGATTTTCCCAGCACCGTCTGCATCCGCCGCGCCAGCGTTCTCTTGCTGGCTCCAACCGCCTTCGCCGCTTCCTCAAGCGAAAATCCCTGCGCGAGCCTGCCGCGCGCCCAGCGCTCGAACCGTTCCACGAGTGGATCGGAATGAATCAGATGATCCGTAAGCACGTAAGCCGTTTGTGTCGGCCTCGAGTCGACAATCAGATACTTCGCCGTCAGCGAGGCAAGCTTCGGACTCTTCTGTCGAATCAGCCAGAGCGCCAGATCCAGGTGGCTCAATGCCGCTCCCGCGGTAACGAACTTCCCGGATTTCACGATCATCTCCGATTCGTCGAGAACAACCTTGGGATACCTCGATCGAAATAATGGCGCCAGCCACCACGTCGTCGTGGCGCTCTGATGATCGAGCAACCCGGACTCGGCCATAACAAATGTTCCAACGCAGGCTGCGGTCATCGTCGCTCCCTGCCTCGCCCAGCACCGCAGCACATCGGTGGCGTCCTTAATCTCGGGCTTCGCCAGCGCCCGCTGCAAAGGCTCCGGCATCTTGAATCCAATGGCCGGCACCACCACCAACTCGGGCGCGGTCTTGCCCACCGAATGGACCGGCACGCTCAATCCTTGCGCGGTCTTCACGGACCTCCGCAAACCCTCAATCCGAACCTCGAATCGCGTCGTGGACAGCCCCGACATTTCGCCCAATTCATTGGCCGTTTGAAAAGCGTCGAGCACGGTTGCTAATCCCGTATCGAAGACGCCGTCCAGAGCAAGCACGGAAACTCTCATGGCAAATATGATATCATCTTTGGCGTTCTTGCCAATGGAAAAAAACAGCCTGCGGGAGTAGCCTCTCCCTGTGGTAAAGAACTTATTCGAAGGAGATCGCAAATGCTAAAACTCGCTTTGTTCGTCCGTCTGGAAGCAAAAAAAGGCAAAGAAAACGACGTCGCTCAGTTTTTGGAAAAAGGCCTCCAGCTTGCCAATCAGGAGGCCACGACACCACTCTGGTTCGCGCTGAAATTGGGCCCTTCCACGTTCGGGGTTTTCGATGCGTTCGCAGACGAGGCGGGACGCCAAAATCATTTGAATGGCCCTATCGCCAAAGCTCTCATGGCCAACGCCCCGGACCTGCTCTCGGCTCCCCCATCCATTGAACAGGTCGAAATCCTGGGCGCCAAGCTCCCGGCATAAGACAAGTCATCCTAAGCCACGTTCGGTGAGGTCCGGCCAAGCTCTACAGAATCCTCGGGCCTCACTGTGACTCACTTCCCGGGCTTGGCGGGCTTCGGCCGATCGAATTTCGCCGACCGCACAATGCCCTCGCTCTCTTTCACCACAATCATCTGGTTCGGCTTCACGTCCTTCAATGTATCCACCGCGCCGCTAGGCCAACGGATTTCCAGCAGCTCGACCTTCTCCGCTTTGCCAATCCCAAAATGCACGCGCAAATCATTCTGCGAAATGTAGCTTCCGCCGCTGCGCACTTCGTCAATCTGCTGCTGCGGCTTTGTTTCGCCAGGAGGATGCGTCACACACCGCAAGCGCGCCCCAATCCCGCTGCGGTTCGATTTCGTTCCGATCGTTTTTATCTTCAGCCAGTTATTTTCAAGCCGCGAATCGCACCGCAGCAGTTGAGGAAAGCCATTGACCGTGTTCACCACCACGTCGATGTCGCCATCGTTGTCGAAATCGCCAAACGCCGCCCCGCGCGAAGCGACCGGAACCATAATGCCGGAGCCCCCCTGCGACGAAACATCTTCAAAGTGGCCATTGCGCAAATTGCGGTACAAAATTTTCTGCTGCGCATATCCGGCTTCGGTGCGCAGTTGCTCAACCTCAGGATAAACATGGCCGTTGCAAATCAATATGTCCGGCCAGCCGTCGTTGTCCATGTCGAAAAAACCGCAGCCCCAGCCGAGAAACTGCGTATGTTTGCCGAGCCCCGCCGGAAAAGTGGCGTCCTCGAAATTTCCGCTACCGAGGTTGTGATAGAGCGACGGCGTATCGCCGGCAAAATTGGTCTTTACGATGTCGAGGTTCCCGTCGAGATCGTAATCCGCGGCGGAAACGCCCATCCCGGCCTGGGGTTTGCCGTCCGCGCTCAGTGCGCACCCCGCTTCCATGGCAACGTCGGAAAACGTGCCGTTTTTTCGATTTTGATAAAGTGCGCTAGCTGTCGAGTCGTTCGCGACATAAATGTCGGGCCAGCCGTCGTTGTTGAAATCGGCGGTGAGCACGCCCAGCCCATACGTTCCGTTGGCTTGGAAAATTCCGGCGCGTTCGGAAACATCGCTGAACGTGCCATCGCCGTTGTTGTGAAACAGAATATTTTTTCCGCCGTTCAGTCCCGGCGGGCCGCACGCGACGAGTACGCCTTTGTAATTGCACGGGCCGGACTCCGGCACGGGCGCTGTCGCCAGGTCCATGTCGATGTAGTTCGCGACAAACAGATCGAGATGGCCGTCGCGATCGTAATCGACAAAAGCGCACCCGGTGTTCCAGCGCTTTCCGTTTGTAGCGACGCCGGCCTTTTCAGTGACGTCGGTGAACGTGCCGTTGCCTTTGTTGTGGTACAAAACATTTTTTCCGAAGTACGTGACGAACAAATCGTCGAAGCCGTCGTTATCGTAATCGCCGACGCAAACTCCTTGTCCCCAGCCGGAATGGACGAGGCCTGCTTTTTCGGTGACATCGGTAAATGTGCCGTCGCGATTATTTTTGAAAAGATGCGAAGTCGGCTCCTGCCCCTTGGGAAAGCCTTCGAGGCGCCACCCATTCACCAGGAAAATGTCGAGCCAGTCGTCGTTGTCGTAATCGTAGAAAGCGACGCCGCAGCCCGTCGTCTCGAGCAAATATTTGTTCTTGTGCTCGCCGCCAAAAATCGTTTTGGCGTTGAGTCCGGATTCGCGCGCCACGTTCAGGAAACTGACGCCGATATCTTTCGGCGGAGGCGGATATTGATTTGAATCGCCCGACGCCGCGGCCGATTGACTCGAACGAAGAGGATGCGCGAGCGTGAGAACACTTTCGAGTGGGAGGACGAGCGCGGAGCGGCTTAGAGATTTAAGAAAGGCGCGGCGTGAAGAAGACAAATGGAATGATACCTTCCGTGGTTTGGCTCGTGCTAGGATTTGGTGCTGTTTCATATTGTACGGCCAAAACGGCGATTCAAACTGAGGCGCTTGAGAGAATCAGGGGTTTCTTGAGCGACGGACCTTCCTACCATGATTCGGAGAACTACTAAAATTCGGCGCGCTCGGCCATTTTGTGGGTCCGTTTTCGGAGCGGTCGTACTGCTTTTCCTTGGGCCCATGACAACGCGCGTTGAAGCGCAGGTTCCCGCTCCGGCGAAGGCGCAGGTTGCAGCTCCGTCTCAGGCGCAGAAGTCCGCTGCATCGCAAAACACTCCGGGAACGCTCAATGCGGCGCGATCCATCGAATTAACACGAGCGGTGCGACCGTGGGAATTTTTGCCGGTCACGGGGACGCGGGCGGGCTTGCTTGGAAACGAATCCGGGCGGATGGAAGCGTGGGTTTATCCGCTGAAATGTTTCCGCGACTTTCATTTGAAATTTCACGTGGACGGAAAGACTCTGGCGGCGGAATCGCTGGCCCGGACGCTGATCGCAAGGCCGGAATCGAGCACGATTGTTTACGCCGGCGATACATTTTCGGTGCGCGAAACATTTTTTGTTCCAGTACACGAACCCGGAGCGGTGATTCTACTTGAGGTGGAAACGGAGACTCCGCTCGAGATCGAAGCCTTGTTTCATCGCGATTTTCAGCTGGAATGGCCCGCGGCTCTCGGCGCGACTTACGAGAGCTGGGAGCCAAGTCTGCGCGCTTTTGCTCTCGGCGAGGAAACCCGGAAATTCTCCGCCATTGTGGGGTCGCCGAGCGCGGAACTCATACAAGAGGAGTTTCAGACGAACTATTTCGAGTCGCTGGACAACTCCTTTCGACTTGGTGTGACTGCCAAAGGCAAGGAGAGCAAGCTCATTGTAATTGCGGGCTCGATGCAGGGTCGAGCAGAAGCCGAGAACACGTATCGCCGGCTCACTTCGGAATATGGCGAACTAGTGCGCGAATCGACTGAGTACTACCGGAACTATCTCGATCAGACGGTGAGTTTGGAACTTCCCGACAAGCAGATTCAGCAGGCGTATGACTGGTCGAGAATCAGCATGGTGCAAGGAATGGTGACGAATCCATTTCTCGGAACGGGGCTGGTGGCGGGATACCGGACTTCGGGCGATAGCCAGCGGCCGGGATTTGCATGGTATTTCGGGCGGGATTCATTCTGGACTTCTTTTGCTTTGAACGCCGAGGGAGATTTTGCGAATGCCAAGACGGCGCTGGAGTTTGTGAGCAAATTTCAGCGCGAAGACGGAAAACTTCCACACGAGATTTCGCAAGGCGCGAGTTTTGTGAACTGGTTCAAGGATTATCCGTACCCCTACGCATCGGCGGATGCGACGCCGCTCTACATCATCGCGGCGAAGGATTATGTGACATCGAGCGGCGACGTGGCCTTCGCGAAAGAAAAGTGGGCCAGCCTTTGGAAAGCGTATCAGTTCCTAAAATCGACTTATGACGCACGGGGACTGCCGCGAAATCTGGGCGTGGGGCACGGCTGGGTGGAAGGCGGGCCGCTGCTGCCTGTTAAGGCGGAGTTTTATCAGAGCGCGCTGGGCGCGGAGGCGCTGCATGCACTCTCGAGTCTCGCGAAAGCGGCCGGCCAGAACGATCTCGGGAAGCAACTGGAAACGGAGTTTGAAAAGCAGCAGTTGCTTGTGAACGAAAGTTTTTGGATCGCCGGTAAGAAGCGGTTTGCGTTTGCGCTGGACAAGGACGACAAACAGGTGGACGAGCTGAGCGTCCTGGCTGCGGCGCCGATGTGGTTCGGCTCAACGACTGACACCACGGGAGCCTGGAGGACGGAGCATCTGCACCAACTGACGGACGCAGATATTCAGACAGACTGGGGGATGAGAATTATTTCGAACCGGTCGGCGCACTTCAGCGGAGGCGGGTACCACTATGGGTCGGTATGGCCGTTGTTCACGGGTTGGGCGTCGGTCGCGGAGTATCGACATGACCAGGACTTCGCCGCTTACCAGAATTTGCGGGCCAACGCGCTGCTGGCGCTGGATGGATCTCTGGGGCACGTAACCGAAGTGCTTTCCGGCGATTACTACCAGCCGCTTTCGACAAGTTCACCGCACCAGATCTGGTCGGCGGCGATGGTGGTGAGTCCGGTATTGAAGGGAATGTTTGGGCTGGAAAAGGATGCAATTAAGAAGACGCTGACGTTTGTTCCTCATGTCCCGGCGGACTGGACGGATTTCAAGATCAAGAATGTGCGAGTCGGCGACAGCGTGCTAGACCTGAGTTATCACAAGTCGCTCGCCGAAATTACCCTGGAAGTTACGCGGACGGGCGGCGAATGCTCGCTGGATTTTGAGCCCGCGCTGGCGAACACAGCCTGGAACGCTCGCGTGGAAGTGAATGGCCGGCCGCAGACCTTCGACCAACAGATTTCCGCGGAACATCATCATCTGAGAATTCAGCTCGCGCTGAAGGAAGGAACGAACACGATTCGCATTCGTGTGCCAAACGATTTTGGAGTGTCATACGCGTTCCGGCTGCCGGAACTGGGCGGAGAAAGTTCTGACTTGCGCATTCTCTCGGAAGAGATGGGGGATGTGACGGCGCCGATGATCCTGGAAACCGCGGGACGCGCTGGAGCCACCTACGAACTAAATATTTGGAACCCGGCGCTAATCGAATCGGTGCAGGGAGCAGAGCTGGTGAAGGACGCGGCAGGCGAATCAAAGCTGAGAATTCGCTTCGAAGCAAAAGCCGGCGAAGAGTATCCGCACCAGCGCGTGATGATTTATTTTCACCCGCCGAAAGTGCTGAAGAGGCCTCTCAAAGAATAGTTCGCGTTTGAATGAACGGTAACTCAACTAAGGCGGATGTAAGTTACCTTATGTGGCAAAGATTTAAGCTTCGAGCTGAGACTTTGAGGCTGGCGGAGCAATCGGAATAGCTTCCGCGCCGGAGAGGGTTTTCCAGCCGCGGCGGGAGAGGCTCCAGAAAATAAAGTAGCCCGAGAGAGCGGCGCAAAACAGAAGGATAAAGCCGGGAAGCCATTCCTGCAGGACGAGTTCGCCGATGCCGAACATCGCACAGTAAATCAGCGCGCAACCCATAATCCAATCGAACGCGTTCGCACCCAGGTCGCGGACCGGCGGCATCTCCGGGGCGAGAGAGGCGATGTGTTTCCAGCCGTGGACGGTGGGATGAACGCGGCGATAAAACTTGAGGAGAAGTTGTTCGGGCTCAGCGGGAGTGGCGATCGTGGTGATGATCCACACGAGCGTCGTGACGCCGGCGGTGATCAAGGCGGTTTTCGCAAAGACGACGGAGTCGTTACCGGCGAAATGAACACGCGTCAGCGAGATGGAGACGACGAAAGCGGCAATCATGGAAGAGATTTCGCTCCACGCGTTGATGCGCCACCAATACCAGCGAAGGAGCAGAACGCCACCGGTTCCTGCGCCCATGCCGAGCAAAAGCTGCCAAGCGGCTTGAATGGAATTGATGTGTGCGGCGGTGTAGCCACTCAGAATGACGAGCAGGATGATGAAGATTTTACTGACGAACACGTAGTGCTTCTCGTTTCCGTCCTTGACGATGAAGCGGCGGTAGAAATCGTTGATGAGGTAGGAAGTGCCCCAATTGAGCTGCGTGCCTACCGTGGACATGAAGGCGGCAAGGAAGGCCGCGATCATGAGACCGCGCAACGCAGGAGGAAGATAGTCGCGCATGACCATGACGTATCCCTTTTCCGGCTCGGCCGCAAATTCGGCGCTGGGGTGAAGGCCGCCGTGCGCGGAGTAAACGGCCACGGCAACGAGACCGGTGACGATCCAGGGCCAGGAGCGCATGGCATAGTGGGCGATGTTGAACCAGAGCGTGGCGCCGAGAGAGTTTTTTTCGTCCTTGGCGCTGAACATTCTTTGTGCAACGTAACCGCCACCGCCAGGTTCAGCTCCGGGATACCAATCGGCCCACCACTGCACGGCGAGAAAGAGAGCGAAGGTAAGGACGGGAAGAGTCCAGAGAGCGTCCGTGGTCCAGCCGAGATGGAAGGAGGGGAAAAAGGAGAGAATGTTACCTGTGGTTTGGCCGGAAGCGCGCGTGGCGGCGTCGATTTGCGACAGTTGGACTTTGAGAAGAGCCATGCCGCCGAGTTTTGATACGGCGACCCAGGCAAGGACGATGATCATGGTCATCTTCAACGCGAACTGGAAGAGGTCGGTGACGAGGACTCCCCAGAGGCCGCCGATAAATGTGTAAATGCCGGTGAACGGCACGAGAATGAGGACGCAGATGAGAAGAGCGGTGTGCGCGGGAGCCCCGAGCGTGTATTGAAAAAGTTCGTGGCCGCCGAGGCCAATAGAGAGGACACGGCCTTGCGCGATGACGTCTCCGAGGAGCACGGTGGTGATGCTGATCATCGCTTTTATGACCCAGCCGAGGATGAGGCAGTTCATCAGCGCGCCGAGATAGAGCGCGCGGAAGCCTCGTAGAAAGGCCGCAGGTTTTCCGCTGTAGCGGAGTTCCACGAACTCAATGTCCGTGAGAATCTCGGCGCGGCGCCAATAGCGCGCGAAAAAGAAGACGGTCATCATGCCGGAGAGGCAGAGCGACCACCAGAGCCAGTTGCCGGAGATGCCGTTGCGGGCCACGAGGCCGGTGACGAGGAGAGGAGTGTCGGCCGCGAAAGTCGTGGCAACCATGGAAGTTCCGGCGAGCCACCAGGAGACGTTGCGGCCGGAGACGAAAAACTCCTCGGTGCTGCCGGAAGAGCGGCGGCGATAGTAAAGGCTGATCAACAGATTGAGGAGCAGGTACGCGGCGATGACGATCCAGTCGGTGGCGGTGAGAGCCATATTTCGTTTTGCTCCGCGAAGTACGCGTTGTGTTTGATGCGCCGGCGGCTTAGTATACTGCTATATAGCTCTGAAGTTGCAAGCTAAATGGAACCGCGGGGGATTTTACTCCGATAGGGGCAATTTGCGACGATATTCTGAAATGATTTTTGAATGGGGATTGGGTGATATATATAGCACGTTGGGTTGGTAACGAACATGCGAACGACGGTTTCTAACACAGAGTTCGCAGAAAGCGCGGAGGACTCGAGGCGGAAATGCTGGTACTTCTGACGCCGAGCTACGAAGAGTTGAGCCGCGAAGCGGCACGCATTGTCGCGAACGCGGTTCGAAACAATCCATCCGTTACGCTGGGATTGGCTACAGGCAGCACGACGCTGGGAATGTACAAGGAACTGGCGCGGCTTCACAAGGAGCAAGGGCTCGATTTTTCGAGAGTCACCACGTTTAATCTTGACGAGTACCTCGGGCTTTCCGCGGAACATCCGCAAAGCTTTCATTGCTTCATGCGCGAGAATTTTTTTGACCACGTAAACGCGGATCCAGCGAAAATCCACATCCCTGATGGAACGGTCAGAGGCGATTACGAAGAGTATTGCATCGGCTACGAGCGCGCGATTCGCGAGGCGGGCGGAATCGATCTGCAAATTCTGGGAATCGGGCGCAATGGCCACATCGGCTTCAACGAGCCTACTTCGAGCTTTGGTTCAAGGACGCGCCTGAAAGTTTTGACCAGCGAAACGATCGACGATAATCGCAAGTCTTTTTTGCCAGGAGAAGAAGTGCCGGAGTGCGCCATCACGATGGGCATCGGAACGATTCTCGAAGCGCGCAAGATTTTGCTGCTGGCTACGGGCGCGACCAAAGCTGAAACTGTGGCGCAGGCGATTGAAGGACCGATCACCGCTTCCGTCACGGCTTCCTGCCTTCAGCTTCATCCCGACGTCACGTTTGTGATTGACGAAGCCGCTGCCGCGCGCCTTACGCAACGTGAATACTATCGCCGTGTGATGGAAATGACGGCCCGGCTCACGCCCCACCGAATGGCCTGATCCTTTACCTGAAGTTGCAGCTAACCATACAAATATCCAGTGTTAGCAGGTATTTGAACCGCCCGAAGGGTCCGTAGCCTGGGCTCATCTCCTGCCGGAAATTCACTTGACAGAAAAGCCTGTGAGGGTCAGGATGCCGCCAATTGCCCTCTCAGTAGCTGGCAAGTCGAGGACGAATGCTCGTGCTCTCAGAGCGAGCGGTAACTCTTTCCCATCGTGCGAACGGGCCCGGGTCTATACTCAGTAGTTCCCGGAATGCTTTAACTGCGTTTGGTAGCAGCTCCTTCCCTTTGAAATTCCGCACGCACCAGCCGTTTCTCACCGATGGGGTTGGAATAAATACCGCGACGATGAGCCCATTCGTGATTCGAATACCCGTTCTTAATCACTAGAGTTGTAGCGGGGATTCTGACAATCCCTGAAATGACGACGACGCGCCCCTTGGGAGACCGAAGATGCGTAAGCCTGCCGTACTCCGCAGACGGAAAATGCTGATCGGAAGACTGTTCTATTTGCTCGCTGCCTTAGCGCTGCTTTTCTTCACCGACGCCAGCCTGGCCCAAGTGCAATCACAACGACCGACACGCCGTCTGATCACGGAATCGGTGAACGACAGCAAGACGGTCACGCTGGCGGGCAACATGCGTCCGGAGGCGACGGCGCAGAATGATATGGGTCCCGTCGCGAACGATCTGGCTATGCAGCACATGCAGCTTCAACTGCGGCTCCCCGCGGAAAAAGAGCAGGAACTGGAGCAGCTCATTCGCGACCAGCAGGACCCGAGTTCGCCAAAATTCCACAAGTGGCTCACGGGCGACCAGTTCAAACAACAGTTCAGCGTGGCGCCGGAGGACGTGGAGATTATCACGAACTGGCTGAAGAGCCACGGCTTCACTGTGAATGTTATCTACCCCAGGTCGATCGATTTTTCCGGAACAGCCGGGCAAGTGGAAAGTGCCTTTCAGACCGAGATTCACAGTCTCAAGGTGAAGGACGAAACGCATTTCGCCAACATGAGCGACCCCAAGATTCCCGAGGCGCTTGCCCCGGTGGTTGCCGGCATCATTGGCCTTCACAACTTCATGCCGCGCCCGATGAACACGCGGCGACCGCAATACACTCCCGGTACCGGCTATTACCCGGTAGTGCCAGCGGATCTGGCCACTATCTACAACGTCAATCCGCTGTTTGCAAAAGGCATCTCCGGCCAGGGCCAGACCATCGTTGTGGTGGAAGACAGCGACGTCTTCAGCACGACGGACATATCCACGTTCCGCTCAGTACTTGGCCTTTCCGGCTACACTTCGGGCTCCTTTACACAGGTCAACCCGGCGCCCGGCGAGGGAGGCAACTGTACGGATCCCGGACCCACGGGTGACGACGCGGAAGCGACCCTGGATGTGGAGTGGGCCTCCGCGGGGGCACCAAACGCGTCCATCGTGCTAGCCTCCTGCGCGAATACGAACAGCTCTGGCGTCTTTATTGCCTTGATCAATATCCTCACAAACGGCGGCCCAACGCCGGCGATTATTAGCATCAGCTACGGAGAATCCGAAACAGAACTCGGGGCGGCGGCCAACGGATTCATCAACTCACTGTTTCAGCAGGCAGCCTCAGAAGGGGTCTCGATTTTTGTCGCCGCTGCCGATCAAGCCGCCGCCGTCAGCGACCGCGGCGCAAACACCGCAACGCACGGAATTAACGTCAACGGAGAAGCGTCCACGCCCTACAACGTGGCCGTGGGCGGCACGGATTTTGGCGACACATTCGCCGGCACGAACAGTACTTACTGGAGCGGGACAAACTCAGCCACCTTTGGCTCAGCGCTCTCGTATGTTCCGGAAATCCCTTGGAACGACTCTTGCGCCAGCGTGCTGATTTCTACCAAAGTTACAACCTCCGGCACAACCTACGGCACGAGCGGCTTCTGCAACAGCGCGACCGGCATCAACGATTTCTTAGCTGTAACTGGTGGAAGCGGTGGGCCCAGCGGTTGTGCGACGGGCGCGCCGAGCAGCGCCGGTATCGTGGGCGGAACCTGCGCGGGATATGCCAAGCCCGCGTGGCAATCTGTCTTTGGCAATCCCAACGACGGCGTACGCGATACCCCGGACGTCTCTCTCTTTGCAGCGAACGGGGTCTGGCTTCATTACTACGTCGTCTGCTATTCCGATACGGGCCAAGGCGGAGGCGCATGCACCGGCGCGCCCGACACATGGTCTGGCTTTGGCGGAACGTCGGTTGCGACACCCATCATGGCGGCCTTCCAGGCGCTGGTGAATCAGAGCACGGGAACCACTTGGGGAAACCCAAATCCTACTTACTACGCGCTTGCCGACGCCGAGTACGGCGCGTCAGGCAGCACCATCTGCAACTCGACGCTCGGCAACGGCGTGGCCAGCACATGCGTTTTCTACGACGTAACTCAGGGCGACATGGACGTGCCGTGCACGGGCATCGTGAATTGCTATTTGCCTTCGGGTACGAATGGAGTGTTGAGCACTGGTCCCGTCGGGACCCTTACGGTGACCGCCGGCGGAACAGGGTATACCAGCGCGCCGACGTGCACTCTTTCCGCGCCAAGCAACCAGGGAGCCTATTCAACTTACACGGGGGGAGTGCAAGCTACTTGCAAAGCGACGTTGACCGGGGCAGTTGTGACCGGCCTCACGATTACAAACGGCGGCGCAGGCTACGCGGGAAATCCAATTTGCCTTCTGACCGGTGGAGCTGGAACGGGTGCAACCTGCACGGCTGCGACAGGCCTTTCGGCAGCCTATCAGCCGGCCTTCGGGACCACCCCCGGATGGGACTTCGCCACAGGAATCGGCACGGTCAACACCAGCAACCTGGTGAGCCAATGGCCGTCAACAAATACGATCACGGTGACGAGCGGATCGTCGCAGAGCGCGACAGTTCTTACGGCGTTCACGAATAAGCTGGTCGCGACGGTGAAGACGACCGGTGGGGTTGCAGTAAGCGGCGCAGTAGTGACTTTCACACCTCCGTCCACTGGTGCCAGCGTCACATTCGCGGGCGGACTGAACACCGCCACAACGAATACCAGCGGCGTGGCGACTTCCGCGGTCATTACCGCTAACGCGATCGCTGGCACATCCTACAACGTCTTAGCGACCACCCCCGGGGCGAATGCCAACAACTTTACATTGACGAACAATCCCGGTCCGGCAGCCATGCTGGGGTTTATCACGCAGCCGAGCACCGTGGCGGTCAGCAGTTCGATCACTCCTCCTGTCCAGGTGGCTGTTCAGGATGCCGAGGGCAACACGGTGACCACGGCGACGACTTCGATAGCTATCGCGATCGGAACAAATCCAAGCGGGGGAACTCTGTCGGGAACTACGCCGGTTCCCGCGGCGAATGGCGTCGCGACGTTCTCCAACCTCAGCATCAACAAGCTGGGAACGGGCTACACGCTGAGGGCCAATGGCGGCGGATTCGCCGCGACCAGCGCGGCCTTCAATGTGACCGCGGGTCCGCCAGCACAACTGGCGTTTACCGTGGAGCCGCCAGCCAGCGTAAGCGCAGGTGCTTCGATTGCTCCGCCGGTACAGGTGAGCGTCGAAGACGCACTAGGAAACGTGGTTACCAGTGTGCCGGCGACCCCCATAACCGTCGCCATCGGCACCAACCCATCAGCTGGCACCTTGTCTGGCACGCTAACGGTAAATACGGTGTCAGGCGTAGCGGCGTTCCCAGGTTTGAGCATCAACAATACTGGCGTGGGTTACACAATAACGTCCAATGGCGGCGGATTGCCGCAAGCGACGAGCACGGCCTTCACCGTCACCACGGCAACTGCCGCGAAAGTCACGGCCACAACTGGGTCAGGCCAAAGCACCACGATCAGCACCGCTTTCACTGCACCGTTGGTGGCGACAGCGACCGACAGCGGCGGCAATCCCGTCAGTGGTGTCATGGTGACGTTCACGCCTCCAGCGGCAGGAGCAAGCGGCACTTTTGCGCCCGGAGGAAACACAGCCACAACAGGCGCGAACGGTGTAGCTACATCCGGTGCCTTCACGGCCAACGCCACTGCCGGTGGGCCTTATAATGTCGTGGCCAGCGCCACGGGCGCCACTTCAGCAAACTTTGCTATGACCAACACGGCTGGCGCGGCCGCGAAAGTGACGCCGACAACCGGCTCCGGCCAGAGCACCACGATCAGCACCGCTTTCGCGGCACCGTTGGTGGCGACAGTGACCGACAGCGGCGGTAATCCCGTCAGTGGTGTCATGGTGACGTTCACTCCTCCAGCAGCGGGAGCAAGCGGTACTTTTGCGCCCGGAGGAAACACAGCCACAACAGGCGCGAACGGTGTAGCCACCTCCGGCGTCTTCACAGCCAATGCAACCGCCGGTGGGCCCTACAACGTTGTGGCCAGCGCTACGGGCGCCACCTCGGCGAATTTTGCTATGACCAACAAAGCCGGCGCGGCCGCGAAAGTAACAGCGACGAGCGGGTCGGGACAAAGCGCTGCGATCAGCACAGCCTTTGCTGCGCCTTTGGTGGCCACGGTCACCGACAGCGGCGGTAATCCTGTGAGCGGGGTGATGGTGACGTTCACGCCTCCAGCGGCGGGTGCAAGCGGCACTTTTGCGCCCGGAGGAAACACAGCCACAACAGGCGCGAACGGTGTAGCCACATCCGGCACCTTCACAGCCAACGCCACTGCCGGTGGGCCTTATAATGTCGTGGCCAGTGCCACGGGCGCCACTTCAGCAAACTTTGCTATGACCAACACGGCTGGCGCGGCCGCGAAAGTGACGGCGACAACCGGGTCAGGCCAGAGCACCACGATCAGCACCGCTTTCGCGGCACCGTTGGTGGCAACAGTGACCGACAGCGGCGGTAATCCCGTCAGTGGTGTCATGGTGACGTTCACTCCTCCAGCAGCGGGAGCAAGCGGTACTTTTGCGCTCGGAGGAAACAC
>Ga0209773_10000028_pt1 | contig 41651 bp, 34 predicted proteins | sample BogFormECP14_OM1_FD_188244 | JGI IMG/M metagenome (GOLD analysis project Ga0209773, IMG submission 188244) | Bog forest soil microbial communities from Calvert Island, British Columbia, Canada - ECP14_OM1 (SPAdes) (version 2) | ecosystem: Environmental > Aquatic > Freshwater > Wetlands > Bog ... | reverse complement strand
CGAATGCGTCAACCGCGCGAAGAAGGGAATCGCAAACAGGCGGAACGTAAATTCTTCGTTCGTCGATGCCAGCAATCCAATCGCCGCCCCGGAAATCCACGGAAACGCCGTATTCACGGAATCCTGATAGTTCACTTCCTGCGGCGCCCACGCTCCGTAATAGCTCGCCACAATGTAAAACGCCACCACGTATCCAATGTGCGCCGCCGCCAGCGACAGCCCCACCACCGCCGACGAAAAAAACTCTTTCGAGCGCAATCCCCGCAACGTGAATATTTTCGAAAGCTGCAGCTTCCCCGGCTGCGAAGCCCGGTATAGCGGCTCACCCGCGGGAAGCACCAGCGTTATCGTCACTGCCGTAACCACGGCGAGGGCCAGCGCCCGGGCCAGTTGCAGCGCCAGGAAAGTTCCATAGCTGTCTTTTGTATCGTAGCTTGCGCCCCAGAGCGGCCAATCGTTCAAACTCTGCAAGAAAAGCAAGCCGGCGACCACTCCGCCCAGCAACAGCGCTCCCCGCCACGAAGTCATCCCTTTGTACGTAAGCTGAATCGCCAGCCAAACCGCCGCCACCAGCAAGCCAAGGTAAAACACGGTGAAGACTAGAGTCAGCGAATCGTTGCTCGACCGCAGCTTCGCGAAGCTTCTTTCCCACGCTTCCGGCACTTTCAGGTGCTCATGGCTGCCGTTCACCTGGTCCCCATCCACAACCACCCGCAGGCGGTACGGCGCATCTTTGGCCTTAACACCGCGCTTTTCCCACGTGAAAGCCCAATCCAGCCGGTTCGGCAATTTCGTCGAGCTTGTCTCTTCCGGCAGAGGGTTCCAGTTCGCCAGGTTCACCCCAATCTTTTCGGTCAGGAATTTCTGCGCCTGCGCCAGCGCCGCTTCCCTATCCAGCGTCGCTCCCGCCCTCGACTCTTCTATCGAATGCCCATAACCTACAACTTCTCCGCCAGGACTTATCCGCACTCGGAACTCTTCTTCCTGCTGCGGCCGGAAAAACCGCACATCCCAATACCAGATGTTCAGCTCGCCGGACATCAGCTGGTTGGCTTGTTCCAGTCCCAGCTCCCGCTCCAGATACGTCTTCGCGTTCTCGTCCAGATCGAACACAATCGACGTCCGATAGCCGCTTACATCCTCGCCCAGGCTTCCGACAAACTTCTGCGCTCGCGCCAGCGCCTCGCCGCGCGAAACCTTGAAGTCCACCGACGCTTCCGGAAACGCCTGGAAAAAATATTTGTACGCAAACACCACTCCCACGATGCCCAGCAGGACCCAAAGCAACAGCGCCCGCTTATCCGAACCAGTCAGCCGCTCTTCCGCCACAGTTCCTCCCGCTATTGCTGTCACCTCGTCAACTCGAAACGCTGACACTTATACTACGTACGGAGGGTAGCGCAACTCTCACGCACAGTTCCAAGCCAATCGCTGCCGACTAACCCAAGCCGGGCCCCACAGTGAGCTTAAGTCTTTTAGATGCAACACTTACGAGAGTTCCCGTAAGCATTGATTCTAAAGAGCTTAGCTGGAAGCTAACTCCTTTAGATGCAACACTTACAAATTTGCAAGGGGGGCCGCAAACGACAAATCAGCCTTCACCCGCCGGCAATGATATAAAAGAAATGTCCATGACGCTGAACCTCTCGACCGAAGTCCGCATGATCAAGGGCGTCGGCCCGCAGCGCGCCGAACTCCTCGCCAAGCGCGGCATCCACACTTTCGAGGATCTCCTCGCCTATCTCCCGTTCCGCTACGAAGACCGCATCCATTTCTCCGAAATCAAGAATATCCAGCCCGGTGGCACCTACACCATCCGCGCCCGCGTCATGAGCGGCCAGGCCATCCCCAACAAGCATCACTACAATGCCATCTATCACCTCCTCGTTCAGGACGCCGCCGGGGGCCTGCTCCCCTGCAAATTTTTCCACGGCGGCTATCTCGAAGACCGACTCAAACCCGGCCAGCAGCTCATTCTTCACGGCAAGGTCGAAATCGATAAGCTCCGCCCGGCCCGCCTCGAAATGATTAATCCTCAGCTCGAGATGCTCGGCAAAGAAGAGCCGGACTCTACCGAAGTCGGCCGCATCGTTCCCATCTACGAAGCCATCGGCACGTTCGGCTCGCGCCAAATCCGCCGTGCCATGTACGCCGCCGTCCAAATGCTCGACGCCAGCACGCCGGATATTCTTCCGGAAGCTTTGTGCGCGCGTCTCAACTATCCCTCACGCCGCGAAGCGCAGATCCACGTCCACTTTCCCCCGCCGAACGAATCCATCGAAGCGCTCAACACGTTTCGCACACCAGCCCAGCAGCGATTGATCTTCGAAGAATTCTTTCTGTACCAACTCAGCCTCGCGCTCGACCGCAAAGCCACGCGCAAGGAAAACGCCATCGCCTTCCGGGTCCGCGAAGAAAAAATCCGCGAAGCACTGAAGCGCATCCTCCCGTTCAAGCCGACTGCCGCGCAAAAACGTGTCCTCGCCGAAATTGCCGCCGACCTGGAAAAACCCGCTCCCATGAATCGCCTGTTGCAGGGCGACGTCGGCAGCGGCAAAACCATCGTCGCTCTGCAAGCCGCGGTCATCGCCATCGAAAACGGCTGCCAGGCCGCGCTAATGGCCCCGACAGAAATTCTTGCCGTCCAGCACTATCTTTCCGCGCGCCGCATCCTCGCTCCCGGCGGCTACAAAGTCGAACTCCTCATCAGCGGCCTAAAATCCGCCGAAAAAAACGCCGCCCTCGAGCGCATCCGTTCTGGGGAAGCCCAGCTTGTCATCGGCACGCACGCGCTCATCGAAGACCAGGTCCAATTCGCCCGCCTCGGCTTCGCCGCCATCGACGAGCAGCACCGCTTCGGCGTCATGCAGCGCAAACGCCTCATGGACAAAGCCGCCAGCCACGGCCACGCCCCGCATGTCCTCGTCCTCACCGCAACTCCCATCCCGCGCACTCTCTCGCTCACTCTCTACGGCGACCTAGACGTCTCCGTCCTCGACGAACTTCCGCCGGGACGCACGCCGATCCAAACGCACCTGACTTCCGAGCCGCATCTCCCCGGCACCTGGGAGTCTCTTCGCCGCGAAGTCCAGGCCGGCCATCAGGCCTACATCGTCTATCCGGTGATCGAAGAATCGAAGTTAGAACTGAAAGCCGCCATCGACGAATACGAGCGCCTCTCCAAAGAAGTCTTCCCCAAACTGAAACTCGGCCTTCTCCACGGGCGCCTCTCCAGCGAAGAAAAAGACTCCGTCATGGAGCGCTTCCGCAAAAACGAAATCCAAATCCTCGTTGCCACCACGGTGATCGAAGTCGGCGTCGACGTCCCCAACGCCACGGCAATGGTCATCGAGCACGCCGAACGCTTCGGCTTGGCCCAACTCCACCAGCTCCGCGGGCGCATCGGCCGCGGAGCCGCCAAATCCCACTGCATCCTCGTCGGTCCCATCCGCATGACCGACGAAGCCCGCGCCCGCCTCGAAACCATGGTCCGCACCGCCAACGGCTTCGAAATCGCCGAAACCGATCTCCTCCTCCGCGGCCCCGGCGAATTCTTCGGTACCCGCCAATCCGGCGACCTCGGCTTCCACATCGCCAACCCCCTCCGCGACAAAGAACTCTTGGAATTGGCACGAACAGAAGCCTTCGCCCTTGCCGAAGACGCGCAGCAATCGCCCGCCCTTCAACGCGTCCTCCGCCAACTCCCCGGCGAGTGGCAACGCCGCTACCACCTCGCGAAAATCGGATGAGCACATGCGGATAATCGCCGGGAAATATCGCTCGCGTTTGCTCAAATCGCTCAAAGGGGATGCGCTGCGTCCAACGTCCGATCGCTTGCGCGAGACGCTGTTTAATATTTTGGCGCCGTCTCTCGCAGGCTCGCGCTTTCTCGATGTTTTCGCCGGGACGGGCGCTGTCGGCATCGAAGCGATCAGCCGCGGTGCCGTCGAGGCTATCTTCATCGAGAAGCATGCGCCGGCTGCAAAGTTGATCCGCCGCAATCTCGAATCGCTGGGCATCACGTCAGGCGCGACAATCCTCACCTCCGACGCTCTCGCAGCGTTGGAAAAGTTAGCCGCGCGCCAGACGCTGGCAACATCGCTCGTCAATGTTGTTTTTCTGGATCCGCCTTACGCTGCGCACGAGGACTACTCGCGTGCTCTGGAGTTTCTCGCGTCTGGCTCCGCCAACTTTCTTTCGCCGGACGCGCTCATCATCTTTGAGCACTACCACAAATTTGCGCTGCCGGAAAATATTGGACGACTCAAGCGCTTCCGCCTGCTGAAGCAAGGCGACGCGGCCCTTTCCTTTTTTCGCTCATTCTAACATTGTCGTCCCAATGAGCGGTTTTAGGAGCACAGCCACTCCTGGCTGTGCTCCTCGCGACAGATGCGCAGGGAAAAAGCCGCACAGGCAAGAGTGCCTGTGCTACGGGATAGAGCCGACCGTGCATGGCATGCTGCGGCCGATTCGGCTTGACAACGCTCTCTATATATGTAGACTTAGAGGTGCCATGAAACCGCCACGCTTATCGCCGCAGACTCTTCGCGTTCTCGAACGCTTCATCGAGCGCCCCACCGCCTGGCGCTACGGCTACGAACTCAGCCGCGAGACCGGCCTCAAGTCCGGCACGCTCTACCCCATCCTCATGCGCCTGGCCAAGTACTCCCTGCTCGAAACCAAGTGGGTCACCACCGAAGACGGCGTCCCACCGCGCCACACCTATCGCCTCACTCCCGATGGCGCCGCGTTCGTCCGCTCCGCGCTGCCCGCGACCCGGGCCGGCCTGAAAGTCCGGCGTGTCGCCTTCAGCGGAGGCCGCGCATGATCCCCGCCGCCGCGCCCCGCACCGTCGCCATCGCGCTCCTGCGTTTCGCCATCTGGATCGCCCCTCACGACACCCTCGACTGGGGCCACGCCATGCTCAACGAACTAAGTCACGTCGAAGGGAATTGGTCGGCCCTCATCTGGTCGCTGGGTGGCGCGGGAGTCCTGGCAAAACACGCCGTCCTCGCCTTCCTCTTCCCCGGCCCCGACCGCCGCACCGTCTCCACCGCCAGCGAACTTTTCGCCAAGGAGTCACCCATGCGCAAAACCACCCTAGCCGTCATCGCGTCCTGCGTAGCCGCCTCTCTGCTCTTTTTCCTAGTCCCCGTCTTCCGCCAAGCCTTCCAAGTCTCCCTCGCGCAGTGGCACGACGTCCTCCACGTCAAATCACAAATTAGTTTTGCCGGCCCCGATACAGATCCAGAGCTGGACGCACTAGCGAAAAAAGCCGAGCAAAATCACGATGCCGAAGCGCTCGCCTTTGTGGCCGTTCGCCACCCGAATGAAGCTGAAAGGGTGCGCTTGGCCGACGAAGCCGTTCACCTCGATCCCAATCTCACCTGGGTTTACGCCGTAAATGGCGCGGTGGAGTTGACTTCCAACGGGACCGAGCGTCTCTCCACGCTCCAGCAATGGGATCCGCAAAACGCCTTGCCCCATCTGCTCGCCGCCCAGAAAATTGGCGTCACCGTCACGCACAGCAAAGAGTTTCCGCTAGGCAAGGTCGAGGAAAGCCCAGCCTGGGAAGCGGAAATGGCTGCCGCGTTCCAATCCCCCAAGCTCGACACCTATCTCGACCGCCAAAAACAATTGGATCACCGCGTTCTCTCTCGCTATCACCTCGACGATCCTTTTCAGGCCGCCTCGGACGAGAACTGGTACGGCTTTCCGAGCTATGGCGTTTCGTACTGCTATCTTTACGCGCAGTCGCTTCTCCAATCCGGCCAGGCTCTCGAGTCTCGCGGCGATCGCAAAGCCGCGTTTGAAAAATATTCGGAGGTTGCACGATTTGGCGAATTGATGAGGGCCGACGATGAATTAACATTTTTCATGAACAGGCCTTTGAAGGAAGCTTACTCTCGGCTCGGCGCACTCTCTCGAACGGAAGGGAACGAAGCTGCGGCCGCGTTCGAGGGCGCACTCGCGGATGGAGTTGATAAAACGGCGGAGAGAGAACACGCCCTCCTGCAAAGCAGGTTTAGCGGCAGCGAAGTTTCGCACTGGAACGCCTTTTTGGTGCGGCTCTCCGGTTTGTCGATTCTTTTGTGCGCGGTGCTCTTGCTTCTTTGTGCGCTCGGCGTAGTGATCCGGAACCGCTCTCTCAGGCTAGGTTCGCTTCTCCCCAGCCGGCTCACGCTCACCCTTGGTTTCGCTGCAGCTGTCGGCGCGCTACTGGCCAGTGCCGTCCTTTTTGTGAGTTACCGCCCCTATGCCAAACTCCTACAGCGGTTTCTTAGCAAGGGAGATGATGCCCACCTGCCCGAACTCTCCGCCTTCCTTCGTGACGCCCGGCTCCCCCTTGGCTCGCAATTTCACCTGGGCCCGGAATCGTGGTACGTAGGCGCGTGGCAGATCGTCTTTTATTTCTGGCTCGTCTTAACGATCTCGTGCGTCATCGCGCTAGCCATCGCCATCTTCCGCCATTACCAAATGCGCCCCAGACCTGCGGCCTCAGCGTAGCGTCCCACGTTGTAGGGGCGGGAGCTTGGCTTGTCGTGAGACTCGAAGGGCCCGCTCTGCGCTACTCACTACTAGCTATTCGCTACTCACTCCCTTCTCAGGCATCCTCCTCGGCCTGAAACGAATCCATCCTTCCTGGCGCCCCAGTCACGCTATAATTGGGAGATTCATGTCGCTCGGCCAGGTCGATAGTGGGTTCAACCTCTCGGGACAGGGCGCGGCTACCGCTGCGCGGATGGCTCTTGAAGTTCCGCCTGCACCCATCGTTATCGAGGTCGAGCCCAAGCTGGAAATTCCCTGGGGAGATTTTCACCAGGGGTTTGCGAGCAGCGTTCGCGCCCTTTTCTCTCGGCCTTTCCTTGCAAAGGACTTTCTCGGCGGCGAGTACTTCCGAGATTGCTGGATTGAGCGCCGCATTCCCAAGCGAGCGGTGCTCGCTGCTGCGCTATTGCACGCGGCTGTTTTCATGTTGCCGTTCTCGCTGTTCACGGCGACACTGCGGCGCAATCCGGCGTTCGACAATACGCAGCTCACTTGGTCGGGGCCCATCAATGACTTTCCGCTGGTGGAAATTCGCGCCGCAAAGCCCAAGGTTGCTTCGCACGCCGACCCGCTTAAGCCTTTGCCGCCAAAAGGCGCCGACGCCTTCCACCCGCGCCAGCGCATCGTCACCGACCCTGTGCATCCCACGCATCCGCGGCAGACGGTAATCAATCCGGCTGCGCCGCAGCTCGCACCCAAAGTGCTTCCCGATTTGCCGAACATCGTGCAGTTGCAGGCTCCGGCTGCGCCTGCACGGCCTCACATTCAGATCAGCGAGCAGGCTCTGGCGAAGCTTCATGCGCGGCAGCATCGCGTTGCGACTTCCACCGTGGCTCCGCCTCCGGACGTCGCGCCGGTTCTGGATCAAAAACCAGGTGAGATCGCTTTGGCCCTTTCGCCAAACGCGCCTGCGCGCCCGAAACTCGAATTGAACGCGGGCATTGCGCCGCGTGTTGCCGCTCGCACTCAAACCGGCGACTCCGCGCCCGCGCCTGAGTTGGGCGCTGCTCAAGCTGCCACCGCGAATGGAGCGCCTGCGCCGCTCATCGCGCTCTCCGCCGCGCCTGCGCCTCCTGCGCCGAATGTTCAGCCGCCGCAGGGCAATCTCGCCGCGCGCATCTCGATTTCGCCGGATGGGACCAAGCGCGGCGTGCCGGATGGTTCGCCGAACGGCACGGGCGATCCTTCAAGTAGTTCGAGCGGCGGTGGGAAAAGCCCGGTAGGCGTCAGCATCAGCGGAGGAAATCCGCAGCCGAAGAACACCGTTTCCGGTTTGGGAAGCGCAAAGCTCAAGCTGCCCTCGACGCGCTCTTTAATGAGCGGCGGCTCGGATGCCGGCGCCAAATCCGAAGACGCGCCGGAACGAACCGGCCCGCCGAACTTCGCGATGCTCCCTCCTGGCGCAAAGCCGGAGCAAGTTTTTGCGGCCAAACACGTTTATACGCTGGCCATCAACATGGCCAACATCAACAGCGCCAGCGGCAGCTGGATTTTGAATTTTGCGGAGCTGGGTTCCGGTCCAAACGGCGCACCATCCGCGGCCACCGATTTGGTTTCGCCGGTGCCGATGAGAAAAGTGGATCCAAAGTATCCGCCGGAATTGATTGAGCAAAATGTCCAGGGAGAAGTGGTTCTCTACGGCATCATTCGCGCCAACGGCACCGTGGACAGCATCCATGTTGTGCGCAGCGTCGATCCTCAACTCGACGCCAACGCGAAAAGCGCTTTCGCGCAGTGGAAATTCACTCCAGCTTCCAAGGCTGGCGCGCCGGTCGAGATCGAAGTCATCGCGCACATCCCGTTCAAAATCCGAGACGACCGCTAACGGCCTTTCAGCGTGGCAGCGGATTCGGAAAAAACGTTATACAGAGGACTCAGAGTTCGCCGAGGTCGCGGAGACGTCAGGCGCGTCCTTCTACCAGCTTCACGAGCGTGTAGAGTGCGTGGTTGACCGGCGCGGGCACGCCAAGCTCGGAGCCGCGCCGCGAGATGTACCCGTTGAGCGAATCAATTTCGGTGCGCTTGCCGCGCATCAAGTCTTGAGCAGTCGAAGAATACGCTTCGGCCATTTGCGTGGCGATTTGGAAAGCACCTGTGAGCGCCACTTGCGGATCCTCAAATCCAGGCGGATGAATGCCCGCCGCTTTGGCGACAGCCAGAATCTCGTATACAGCAGTTTCGACCATCTTGCGCGCGTCGGGGCTCGCCGCAATCTGCCCGTATGGGACGCGTGCCAGCGCGGAGACGGCGTTCAGCGCGCAATTCCAGGTGAGCTTGGTCCAAAGTTCGCCGGCGATATTGTCCGCGATGCGGCAGCCAACGCCGGCTCGTTCGAATGTTGCGGCTACACGTTCGCTCTTTTCGCTGCGCGGCCCAACGACCAGATCGCCGCGGCCGGAATGCTTGACGCGGCCGGGCTCGGGAACGGCCGCCGCGACATACACCACCGCGGAGATTGCATCAATCCCTGAAGCCGCGTGAATCTGCTCGGCGTTGTCCACGCCGTTCTGCATGCTCACAACCACCGCTCCGGGAGCGAGCAGGGGCGCAAGTTCTTTTGACGTGGCTGCGTTGTCCGTTGTCTTCACACAAAAAAGAACGATCTCGGCGCCGCGAGCGTCTTTCAATTCCGTGGAGGCTTCGACGCGCACAGTTTCTTTGAATTGAACCGCGTCGAGAAAAAGTCCGTTCTTCTTCACGGCTTCCACGAGCGCCGGGCGCCCGATCATGATGACGGGAGCGCCCGCGCGCGCGAGCATCCCGCCAAAGTAACCGCCAACAGCGCCAGCGCCAACGACGGCAATTCGCGGCCAGGTTTTTTCAGCGGTCATGCGGTCACCACGGAAATCAGACGGTCGATGTCGCGCTCCGTGTTGTAAAGATGCGGCGACACGCGAATATTTCCTTCGCGCAAACTGACAATCACATTTTCCGCGCGCAGTTTCTGATACAGCTCCGCGGTTTTTTCCGGCGTCCGGGCTGCAAAACATCCATACGGGCCACGCTGGGTGGGGTCCAGCGGACTCGCCGGAACGCACCGATCTTTCGGCAGCCGTTCGTACATCAGTTCCATCAGTCCGCGGTTGTGTTTTGCGACAGTCTCCGCGCCCATGCGAAGAACAAATTCGAGCGATGCGTCCATCCCAGCGAGATTGAAGTTGAAATGACTGGCCCATTCGGGAGCGTCCCAGCGCTTTGCGCTATCCGCGGGCTTGGGATCGGAGAAGTTGAGCTTGGCGAAATTGTCGGAGCCCTCGATCGCCATCCAGTAAAACGGCGCGGGTCGAACGCGCGAGAGCAGTTCGCGCTTGATCCAGAAAAAACCCGTGCCGAAGGGGCCGAAGAGCCATTTATAGCCGGCGCAGACCACGAAATCAGCGCCGAGTTGCGCGACGTTCATGGGCAGTGCGCCGCAGCACTGGCTGACATCGAGCAGTAACAATGTGCCTTGCGCATGGCAGGCATCGGCCAAACGGCGAGCATCGAGCAACGAGCCGTCGTCGAAACGAACGAGACTGACGGAAACGACGCGCGTGTTCGGAGTGAGCGAGGCAATGAGATCGTCGGCAGTCAGAAAACGTTCGCGCGGCGAGACGACCTTTATTTTGATGCCCTCGCGCTGCTCCATGGGCTTCCAGATGGTGTATTGGAGCGGAAATTCGCGCGCGGCAGTGATGACTTCGTCGCCCGGCTTCCAATCGAGCGCATAGGCGACGGCAATGACTCCGGCGCTGGCGCCGGTGGTGATGGCAATCTCTTCGGGCTTGGCGCCGATCAATTGCGCGATGCTGCTGCGTATGCGATTGGGGATTTCGTAGAAAACAGAATCGGTTCGGTGGTGCGGATGTTTTTTGTCGGCGAGGGCGGTCTGAATCGCGCGCAGAGAAGCTTTGGGCATCGGCGACTGCCCCGCGAGATTTAGATATGTGGCGTCCTCAAATTCGAACCACTCTTCTCGCCAATCGGTGTGAATCGGTGTCGTTGCGGTAGCCATGGTGAATAGCCTCCGGGCTTGGATCCATCCCTCTTAGACTACGGCAGAGAAATTCGGATACACCGTCCAAATTGGGAGAAGGCAGAAGCTGAAGCAATACCCAGGATAAGAGTTAGAAATGGCTGCGGAGCTCGCGAAACGAGGGAACGATGACGAGTTTCCCCGCGCCGGCCATGACCGGCTCATGCTCGAGCTGCCAGGTGTGTTGGTGCGGAATGTAGACGGCGTTGAGTCCGATTTTCATGGCGGGATTGATGTCGCTGCGCGGGCTGTTGCCGATCATCCAGCCTAGCGATTTTACGATTTTGTGTTTCTTCACCAGGCTGCCGTAGGTTTCCGGATCTTTTTCGCTGACGATTTCGATGAACTCGAAAAAGCCCTGCAAGCCGGAGCGCTCCACTTTCGCGGCTTGCTCCGCGGGCTCGCCTTTCGTAAATAAAATAAGGCGATGCCGCTCGGTCAGGTACGCCAGGGTTTCCGGAACGCCATCGAGAATTTGCGGCGGCGTGCGTTCCAACTCCACGACGCGCACGTGAATTTGCGCGAGGGTTTCGCGCTTCGCCATGTGTTCCGCAAGCTTTAGATAGGTTTCTTCGAGCGAGCGGCCGAAACTGCGCACGCCATAGCCGTACTGGCGGATATTCTTGCGCTCGGTTTCATTCAGGATGTGGCGGATATAGGCGCGCGTGTAACCGCACGGCTCGACGAGGGTAATAAAATCCTCGATGAGCTTTTCGAAAAACACGTTGTTTTCCCACAACGTGTCGTCGGCGTCGATCAAAAGTGTGTTGCGTCGCATAGGAAAGCTTTTTCAGTCTACCAGCCTGAGCGCGTCTTCCGCGATAGCAGCGGCGGCGGTGGGTTTGGCCATGGCGCGAGCGGCTTCGCGCATTTTTGCGAGACGTGCGGGATTGTCCAGCAGGCCGGCGATTTTCCACGCTGCCGCCGGAAGGTTGTTGCAGCGAATCGCGGCGCCCGCTTCGAGCAGATGATCGGCGTTGCGCTCTTCCTGGCCGGGTATGGGCTCGATCAACGCCATCGGCAAGATGCGCGCGAGCGCTTCCGACGTCGTGAGGCCGCCGGCTTTGCCGACGAGGAGATCGGCGGCAGCCATGTATTTGTCCATGTCGGTTGTGAATCCGACGGCGCAGAGCCGTGGCGTTCCGCTCGGAAGCTTTCCTGCTCCACGCGAAATTTCTTCCAGGCGTTTGCGAACCTTTTCGGCTTTGCCGGCTATCGCTACGATTTGCCACGGACGCTGCAAAGCGAGCAAATCATTCACCAGTTGCTCGACGGGGCCAACTCCGTAGCCTCCCGCGGAAACTAGTATCACGGCCGCCGATGGATCGAGGCCGAGCGCGCGCCGCGTTTCCGCGCGGTCGATCGCTTTGGCGAAGAGCGGGTCGATCGGAATACCCGTAACCTTTATGATTTCGCGCGGCACGCCGATGTTCGCGAGGTATTCGGCCGCTTCATCAATGGCCACGTAATATCGTTCAACGGTGCGGCACAGCCACATGGCGTGCACGTCGTAGTCGGTAACCACGATAGCGTTGTGCGAGCGCAGTTTTCGTTTGGCGATAAGCCACGCAATAATTTCCGCGGCCAGGAAGTGCGTCGCCACACACAAATCGGGTTGCACTTTTTTCAGCAGGCGAATCATCGGCGCGGTGTTCAGGCGGTCCAGTGCGAGCCGCCGCCGGGCATGTTCCCAGGGATTGTCCGTGCGATCGTAGAGTACGCCCATCAATTCAGGCGCCCGACGCACCATGGAGATGTAAGCCTTGTCGTAGATGCGCTGGAAGAGTTTGCTGACGTACTGGATGGTATCAATGTGTTCGACTACGCAATCGCCGCGGGCTGCGAACGCTTTTTCGAGGGCCTGGGCCGCTCGGACATGGCCCGCGCCGGAAGAGGCGGACAAGAGGAGGACGCGCGGCTTGGTCTTCATCCGCGACGCACTCCCGCTGCGGCGGTCTGCATCACGAAGCCTTGCGGCGGCCCGCGGCTATTTTCTGGAGGACGCCGCGCGCCACTTTTTGCAATTCGCCAAAGCGCGTCAGATAGTCCTGAAATTCGTGGTTCAACAGCTTCGCTTCTTCCGGGCCAAGTTGCGTGCGCAGAATCATGTCGCGCAGCTTGACGGGATGCGGCAGAAGCGCGTCTTCCTGCAATTCTTCCAGCGCGATGCTCGCGTCATAGTGATACATGGATTCCCCCTGTGAAGGAACGAGCCGTTCTTCAATTGGACGCGGAGTGGACGGCCACGGCCATTGTACTCGCGCAGCGTGCCCGCAAGCGAGTTGCAGGCGCCGGAAAACGAAGGAGGTTGCGCGGAGGAGAAAACGATCATCCTCAGAAGGATGACCCTACAAGTCCGCCTGCGCGGCAAGCCCTTCTTCGACTCTTAAACTTTGAATTCTTGAACGGGCCAACGATCTGTAGGGTCATCCTTCTGAGGATGACCGCTTTGCGCGTGTCCCGTGTCTACGCAGCGGTTGCCGCGGCAGGCATGAATTCGTAGCGTTCGATTTTTGCGGCGATGCCCATGCGGCCGTTGGAGGTGGGTTCGACGCGCACGATTTGGCCGAGGCAGCGGATATTGACGTCGTTGGATTGCGTCACCTGCTCGGGAAGAGTGATGACGAATTCAATTTCGCTGCCGATGGCGAACTTGGTTTCGGCGAGGAAATAGAGTCCGCGGTAACTGACATCGCGAGTTTGTGCAGCGAGTTCGTGCCCGTGCGGCTCGTGCGGAAGGACGCGCAGCGGCAAAGTCATATTGAAACGCCGCGCTTCGCGGCGGTCGGCTCCGTCGCTCATCTCTCCTCCCACTGGGATCTCCCGCTCGGGCTGGAATTGAATGGAAGCTAACATCGGCGCACGCAAACTGCAACGCGAAATTCAGAAAATTACGTCCTAGTACGAGGTTTTTGGGGATTCAGTGAACTGGGAAGTAATCGGTGCTTAGTGTCGTACCGTTACTCTCAGAGAGTACTACCGCGTTGGAAGGTGAGGCGAGGTATCGGGCGCGAACCAAGCCGGAAGACTCGAACCCTACCGCTGCTGATAAGAGCGCGCTCGCGAAACTCAATCGAGTTAGCAGATTTTATTTGCGGGTTTCCAGAATTCGGTCTTTCCGCCGCATTGCGGTACACTCAATTTTCTTTCGACCAATTTGAATAAAACGATGAGCGCACAACACGAGTCGCGGAATTTGTTTCTCGACGGACCTGCAGGCCGTCTCGAAGCTATTTTGTGGAGTCCCACTGCGGGCGCACCGGCGATGGCTGCGGTCGTCTGCCACCCGCATCCGCTCTTTGGCGGGACGATGCACAACAAAGTGGTCTATCAAGCGGCGAAATCGCTGGATGCGCTTGGGCTGCCGGTGCTGCGATTCAATTTTCGCGGGACGGGAATGAGCGAGGGCAAACACGATCACGGAGACGGCGAGCGCGGCGATGTGCGGGCGGCGCTGGATTTTCTCGCCGCAGAATATCCTGGGATTCCGCTTTTGGTGGCGGGCTTCAGCTTTGGTTGCTGGGTTGGGCTGCGCGCGGGCTGCGAAGATGACCGCGTTACCGGATTGATCGGGCTAGGAGCGCCGGTGAACAACGCGGATTTTTCTTATTTGGCAAAATGCGAAAAACCAAAACTTTTCGTGAGCGGCAGCAACGATATGTACGGCGCTGTGGACAAGCTGCAGAGTGTCGTCGCGATTGTACCGGGAGAAAATCGAGTGGTCATCGTGGAAGAGGCTGATCATTTTTTTGTCGGCAAGCTCGATCAGATGGCTGGCGCCATCACTGCGTGGGTCACTGTGCGCTTGCCGAGTCTCGCCGGCTGATTAATCTGCATGACTTTGGCCTGGCTCCGCCCCTACGAGATTTGGGTCGCTCCGATCAGGCGGTTTCGCCGCGTGAGAAGAGTTTTGTGAACTGGTCCACGGTGGCTGGAGCGACATTTACGAGCCGCGCGTTGGCCTGGACGTGTTCGACGCGCGACATTCCCACCAGTGCCGTTGTGATTCCGGGAGATGAGCGGACGAATTGCAGCGCGCGTTCCGCGTCGTCCTCGAGGCCCAGGGCTTCGGCGACGAATCCCGGCAGGTTGCGCGCGACTTGCCCTTGCAGCAATGACGCGCTGGCTATCAATGTGATGCCCAATTCGCTTGCCGCTTCCATTACCGTGCGGTCTTTGCCGCCGATGGATTGATTGCCGAGTGTCAACGCTTCCGTCATTCCGAGATTGAAGGGGAGTTGCACGAAACGGAAACGGTTTTTTTTGCCGGCGATGTCTTCGGCGATTTGGGCGAGCTCGGCCAACTGCATGGCGTCGCGCGCTTTGGCTTCCTGGCGGAAACCATTCCAGGTGGCCATGCCATAGAACTGGATTTTGCCGGCATCGGCGGCGGATTCGAGATAGATGAACGCGTCGCGCACGCGCTCGAGAAAATCCGGAGGGGAGACTTCGCTGAGCTGCGTTTCGGGATTGTGGAGATAGTAGACGTCGATGCAGTCGAGCCCAAGATTGCGCAGGCTTCGGCCGAGCTGATTCTCGAGGAAGCGCGCGGTCATGCAGTGGCTGCCGGCGACGATGTCGGGCCCAGTGAAGACGCCGGGTTGAAGATATTCGCGGAAGAAATATTCGTTGGGCTCTTCGGGCATGGAGCCGTCGGGGGTGAGGTAGCCGCCTTTTGTGCAGACGACTAATTCTTCGCGGGGGAAACCTTTTGTGGCTAGATGTTTTATGGCGGCGCCGATGTTGCGTTCGCTGCGCTGGAAGCGGTAGTTGATAGCGGCATCGAAAACGTTGATGCCGGATTCGGCGGCGGCCACGATTGCGGCGGCGTAGCTTGCGTCGGTCTTTGGATCGGGCTGGCCTAGATATGTGCCGAGGCCTAGCGAGGAGACGACGAGGCCATGGGCTTCGCGAAAATGGCCGTCGGCGGCACGGCCTGCAAACTTGTTGGCGTAGCGCTTTGTGGCTTCGTTTGTGGCGGATTTAGTCATGGTTTCCTTGCGTTGCGATCACCCCAAGACGGGCACGGCATGCCGTGCCCCTACGACTGCGCTTGGCGCCTTGTAGGGGCACGATACATCGTGCCCTTTCCCAGCGAATGCACTCAAGCCGTCGATGGCCGCTCACTTGGAGGTGGTTCGGCGGTCTTCGGATTGAGGAGACGCGAACAGGCCCTCAGGATTTTACGGTAGGGCCAGTCTTTTTCACGAAAGAAAATCTCGCCTTCGCGAGGGTTGCTGTAGAACCAGCGGGAGATGATGCCCAAATGCTCGCCGAGTTGTTCGCGCGAAGCTGTCGCGGACAACGTTGCGTTTGGCACTGCGTACGACGCTGCGTTCGACACGACGGATGAATCGCCTGTTGAGGGCGGCGCGGCTGATGGTGATGCAGCTACGGAATTAGCGGTAGCGGAGTCTTGCGTGCCAGCATTCAGGGCTTGTGCCGGTCCGGCATGGCCTTCGAGATAGTCCTTGAAGATGTGTTCCGCGGAGCGCGGCTGGCTGGCGATTTCAGCGAAGCGCAGGAAAAACGGCTCCGCGAGGCGGCCGCCGTGGATGCCGTAGACACTGATAGATTGTTCTTCAGCGGCGCGCTGGAGAATTACCGCGTTGAGATCCTGAACGCGGCGGGCCAGTTCCGGTTGCAGACGAAGGACATCGTCGAGCTTTTCGATGCGTTTGTGCAACGCTGCGGCGCGTTCAAAATCGAGATCGGCGCTGGCACGCTCGCGGTCCTCTTCGGTTGCGGTACGGAGCGAGCCGCCGCTGGTGTCGAGAAATTGCACGAGGCGGTGAACTTCGGCGTCGTATTCCTCCTTGGTGCAGCCCGCGAAGCACGGGGCCAGGCACATTTTCATTTCGGAATAGATGCAACCTGGAAAGGCCGGGTCGCGGCGGATTTTGATTTGGCAGCGGCGCACTTTGAAAAAGTCGAGAGCCTTCTCCGAGAAAGCATCAGCCGATTTTCGTGAGGGGAACGGACCATAGTAGGCCCCTGCCGTGGGTGAGCCGGAATCGTCGACGGGAATGTGGCGCGTGACGTAGCAGCGCGGGTAGGCGTTGCGCAGGCTGACTTTTAAAACGGCCGGCGTGCGCAGTCGCATGAGCGCGCGATAACGCTTTGGGAAGATTTGTTTGGCGTGCGTGTAGTACGTGAGTGTTTGCTCGAACTTTGAGCCGGTGAGGCGGTAGCGGATGCCGCGCGCGAGTTCGCGGAGGTTCAGGCGCTTGCTGGTTGGGTCGAGTGGGCCGAGGATGCGCTGCAAGCGGCGGCGCAAATCCTGCGTGCGAACCAGAAGTGGCTCGGCTTTTTCCGCGCGCATTTCGATGAGGCAAACAGCGGGTCTGGGCGGCAGTGCGGGAAAGAAATCTTCGTCCGCGCGCGTGAAATCGAATTCGAGGCCGCAGTCCAGTTCCAGCACAGTGAAAGAATACTATGACGATGGATGGGATTGAGAATCGCGTGACGAGCATTGCGTCACCGCGAAGCCTGGAGTCCCGAGAGTTTGTCGATGCGGGGTTGCAGGTCTTCGGGTTTGAAGATGGGGGCGGAGCAGGCGCGGTTGGTGCAGATGAAGGCTGCAGCGCGAGAGAGTTCGGGATATTGGACGTCGGGATTTGGGAGTTTGCCTTCGCGGGTGTCCCACCATTCGACTCGTTTGTAGCTGGAGGGAGAGCGCAGGGCGGCTTGGAACAGGGCTTGCGAGGCTGGATCGTCTTTCTTGCCGACGACAGTAAGGTGCAGCGGGACGCGATTGAGTTCTGCGTCGGGTAGGAGTGCGCTGGAGGCCGGCAGGCGATCCACGATGGGCACCGCGGCCAGGTATTTCATGGCGTGTTTGGCGAGGTCTTCGTAATGAGCGTCGCCGGTGTAGTGGAAAAGCAGATTGGCGGTGCGGGCGACCAGGACGTTTTCGTCGCGTTGCGGATGCGGCGTGTAGGCGTGGTCGGTCGGAGTTTTCGTCGTGAGGAAGCCGGCGGAGTTGGCGTCGCGGAAATTTTTATCTGCGAAATTCATGGCGGCTTCGGCGTGAGCGAGCCATGCTCGGTCTCCGGTGGCGCCGTAGAGAGCGAGAAAGGCTCGGGCCATGGCGATGGTGTCGCCGAGATACGGACCGGCGGCGTCTTCGTTGTGGCGGAAGCCGCCGCCGGGTAACGCGCGATTGGCGAGGATCCATTTAGCTGCGCGAGTGGCGTCATTCAGAACTGCTGCGTCTCCTGTGGCGTCGTAGAGGGTTACGAGGGCATTGATGGCCCAGCCGTTTTCGCGAGCGTAGATGTGTTTGTCAACGCGTGGGACGCCTTGTTTGCGGCGGGCGGCGTCACTCAGGACGAAATATTCGGCGCTGTGTTTGCCGTCGATGAGGTCGGCGTCCTGGCTGGTGTAGAAGGCGCCATCGGGCGAAGTTAGGAATGTTTTCAGGTAGCGGCGAATTTCCTGCGCGGCGTGGAGGTAAAGGGGATCGCCGAATTGCGCGTAGGCCAGCGCATAGATGCGCAGATTTTCCGCCTGCGCTTGCATGATTTTTTCGAAGTGTGGGTGGTTCCAGTCGCCGTCGGTCGAATATTGGTAGACGCCGCCCCAGGCGGGATCGAGGAGATGAAGCTGCTCGGCTAGCGTTTGACGCGCCATGTGTTCGGCTTGCGCATCGCGATTCAGTTTGGCGAGGACCATCGAGTATTCGACGGAGTCCCAGTCGAGGAGCTTTTGGTCGGTGCCCCAGCTTCCATGAAGCTTGTCGTAACCCGCGAGATAGTTTTTGTTCAGTTGCTGGCGGAGAGGTTCGGTGAGAAGGGCGTTTGCGGGCACATCCAGTTTGGCTTCGGGGCGCACGGACGGGCCGGGCGTGGGATCGTCGAGAATGGCTTGCAGCATGGAGAGCATTTCGTCGGGAGCGAGATAGCCCTGGCGCTTGACGATTTCCTGGCCGCTGGCGTTGAAGACGACTGTGGCAGGCCAGCCGTAATCTTCGTAACGGTTGGAGAGGTCGGGGCGCGAGTCCTGATCGGTTTTGACGACGATGTAGTGCTCGCGGAGCATTTTGATCACTGCGGGATCGCTGTAGGTGTTTTCGTCCATGACGTGGCACCAGTGGCACCAGACGGCTTCGAGATCGAGGAGGACGAAACGCTTTTGTTGCTTAGCTTGTGCGAAAACGGAGTCGGACCACGGTTGCCAAGCAAGCTTTGCGGATTTGGGGGTGGATTCCTGCGCTTGGGCTGGCGGAAGAATCAGGAAGAACGACGCGAGAATGGCGAATAGGGTCTTCATGGCAGTCTGACGGTAATACGGAAGTGGGTGCGGCATGGATGGCAGCGCTCGCTGACGACACCCCCTCCCCCTGTTTTTTGTAAGTGTTGTATCTAAAGGGTTTAGATTTGGCGTAAGTCGTTTAGATGCAACACTTGCGGAGTGCTGCCTAAACGTTGCATTTAAAGAGTTTAGTTCGCGTGAAGAAGTGGCGAGTGGTGAGTTTCGGTTTCGGCGGCAGAGCGGGAGTCACGCAATCTTCGTGCGGGCGAGCGACCAAGCACGCGTGGTGATTCCGATGCACCGGGTGAATTGAAGCGGAAAACGCTCCGCGGAATCATTCAGGATTTGGGAATTAGCCTTGAAGAATTTGCAAGACTGCTGTAGCAACGCTAGCACAACTCGAAAATCAAGAGCAAAACACGTCAGGAGCGGAGGAGCCAGGAGGAGATGACCAGGCGCTGGATTTCGGAGGTGCCTTCATAGATTTCGGTGATGCGGGCGTCGCGGTAGTGGCGCTCGACGGGATATTCGCGGGAGTAGCCGTTGCCGCCGTGGATCTGGATGGCTTTGTGGGTGACGCGGGTGGCCATTTCGCTGGAAAAGAGTTTGGCGATGGCGGCGTCCATGCTGAAGCGGGCGCCGGTGTCTTGCTTCCAGGCGGCTTTGCGAACGAGGAGGCGGGCGGCGTCGAGTTCGGTGGCCATATCGGCGAGCATGAACTGGATGGCTTGAAATTGCGCGATGGGATGGCCGAAGGCGAGGCGTTCCTGCGAGTAGGTGCGGGCAGCTTCGAAAGCGCCTTGCGCGATGCCGAGAGCTTGCGCGGCGATGCCGATGCGGCCGCCGTCGAGGGTGGAGAGCGCGACTTTGTAGCCTTCGCCTTCGTTGCCGATGCGATTGGCGGCGGGGACTTCGCAGTCGGTGAAAATTAATTCGCAGCAAGCGGTGGCGCTGATGCCGAGTTTTTTTTCTTCCTTGCCGGTTTTGAAACCGGGCGTACCTTTTTCTACGACTAGCGCCGTGATACCTTTTTCGCCTTTTTCGGGGTGCGTGTTGACGTAGACGATTGCTGCGTCGGCGGCACCGCCGTTGGTGATCCAGGCTTTGGTGCCGTTGAGGATGTATTTTTCGCCGTGGAGGACGGCTTTGGTTTGGAGAGCGGCGGCGTTGGAGCCGGCTTGCGGCTCGGTGAGGGCGTAGCAGCCGATTTTTTCGCCGCGCGCGTACGGTTCGAGGAATTTCTTTTTTTGTTCTGGAGTGCCGTAGCGGTGGATGGGATCGCAGTACAAAGAGTTCTGGACGGAGAGAATCACACCTGTCGAGGCGCAGCAGCGAGAGATTTCTTCGATGACGATGGTGTAGGCGATGTGGTCGAAGTTGGCGCCGCCTTCGGATTCGGGAAGGGCGATGCCAGTGAGGCCGAGCTCGGCGGCTTTTTTGAAAGTGGTGTGGGGAAAGTGGCCGGTTTCGTCGAGTTCTTTGGCTAGCGGGCGGACTTCGGATTCGGCGAATTCGCGGACTGTTTTTTGGAGGAGAGATTGTTCTTCGGTGAGGTCGAGGTTCATGGGCGGGATAAGTTTAGCGCAGAACGAGGGAGAGCTCACAGCTGGCAGAGGGACGGGAAGAGGTTCAAGAGTTCAAGAGTTGAAGAGTTGAAGAAGAAACGGTCATCCTCAGAAGGATGACCCTACATGTCGAGCAGGGTTAGTTTTGCGTTTTTCGTGTTAGGCCCGGGCTGAAGTGGAAGGTTGGTTTTAACACAGAGGGCACAGAGTGCGCAGAGAGGAAGAAGCGAAAAATTGGCACGCGGAAAAGCGATCAGGTGGCGAGGGCGGATTTTAGGCGGGAGTAGGTGACCGAGAGCTCTTCTGGGTGGACGCGGGTCTCGGCGGTAACTGTCATGAAGTTGGAATCGCCGAACCAGCGTGGGAGGGCGTGAAGGTGCAAGTGGCCGACTACGCCGGCTCCTGCGGCGCGACCGAGGTTCATGCCGAGGTTCATGCCGTCGGGCTTGTAGTTGGTCTGGAAGGCTTTTTCCACGCGCTGGGCCAACGCCATCATTTCGTCTAGTGCGCCCGCTTCGCATAGGCCCAGTTCGGCTACGTGGGCGTAGGGGACGATCATTACGTGGCCCGACGTGTAGGGGAAGCGGTTGAGGATGATGAAGGTCTTTGCGCCGCGGAAGGCGATGAGCGTGTTTTCGTCGTCCTTGCGGGCGACGGCGTCGCAGAAGAAGCACTCCGGCTGCTTTGCGCCTGAGACTTGCTCCATGTATTGGTAGCGCCAGGGGCTCCAGAGATAGTCCATCGGCAGAGTTCCTCAAAGGCAAAAAAGTTGAGGGGACAGCATAGCAAAACGGCATCGCGAAGGCGCGGTCGTGTTGGAGACAGCTCGCATGCTTACAAATAAGAAAAACATTACACAGAGATCGCTGAGGCACGGAGGACGCAGAGAAGGAGAGTCTAGTCTAATTTCGCGAACAATTTAAATTTGAAAAAGAAATGCGGATGTCGGTTAGGAATGCTTGGCGTCGCCGGAAGCTGGGGCTGCGGCGGAGGAAGACTCTTCCGCGGAAGCTTCGGCTTCGGCGGTGTTTACAAAATCCTTGAGTTCTTTGCTGGGCTTGAAAAAGGGAATTTTCTTCGGCGGGACTTCGACCTTTTCGCCGGTCTTGGGATTGCGGCCGACGCGGCCGCGGCGCTGGCGCGTGCGGAAGCTGCCGAAGCCGCGAATTTCGATTTTTTCGCCCTTCTGGAGAGACTCGATAATGCTGTCGAAGATGGTCTCGACGATGGACTCGGACTCCTTGCGAGGAAGTTCGGTGATGCGCAGGACCTCTTCGATGAGGTCGGCCTTCGTCAGCGTGAGTTGCTTCGTCATCGTGCCTATGCCTCGTTGCAGAGCCAAAGTGCCGGCGGCCGCAGGTTCCTGGTGCGAAACGGCTTAGAGGGGCGGCGGAACGCGCCCGGTTGCCCCTCTTCCTATCATTAAATTGACCCGCAGGTAAATGAAATTGTGAGCTGCTGTCCCCTCCGGACGCCCCTGGGAGAGCGGACCGGTTTGCTGCAAAAAATTCGCCGCTTACCGAGCCGAGAGCTTGGACTTGAGCGCGTCGCCAATCGTCGCGGTCGATGAAGACTTTGACGTGGAGCGATATTGCTCGATTTCCTTGCGCTCGATCTGCTTGGCGGCGGCGCGATAGCTTAACCCAATGCGGCGCGTTTCCGGGCTGATTTTTATGATTTTGAAGTCGTATTCCTTGCCCGGTTCGAGCGGACCGGCGCTCTTGAGCGGGCCGGTGCTGGTGCGGTGCATGGGAGAGTGGACGTCATCGCGGCGCTTGCGCTCCTCGATCTCGGTGTTGTGACAGAGAGCTTCGATATTTTCGCCGAGCTCCACGAAGGCGCCGAACGTGGCGATGCGCGAAACTTTGCCTTTGACGATCTGGCCGACCTTGTGCTGCTTGAACCACTCGCCCCAGATGTCATTGACCTGCTTGATGCCCAGGGAGACGCGGCGGTTTTCCGGATCGATCTTCAGAACTTTTGCGGTGACCGGCTCGCCCTTCTTGAAAACTTCATGCGGATTCTTGATGCGCTCGGTCCAGCTTACGTCGCCGACGTGGACAAGGCCGTCAAAGCCTTCTTCGATTTCGATGAAGGCGCCGAATTCGGCGATGTTGCGGACCTTGCCGGTGACGATAGTGCCGACGGGATATTTGTCCGCGATGAGAAGCCAGGGATCCGGCAGAGCTTGCTTGATGCCGAGAGAGACGCGGCGGTCGCTGGGCTTGATGTCCAGCACGACGACGTCGACTTCTTCGCCCACTTTGAAGAGCTTCGAGGGATGCTGGACTTTTTTGGACCAGCTGAGCTCGGTGACGTGGACGAGGCCTTCGATGCCCTGCTCGAGTTCTACGAAGACGCCGTAGTCAACAACGCCGACTACTTTGCCCTTCACTTTGCCGCCGGCGGGATACTTTTCTGAGGCGTTTACCCACGGGTCGGGCATGAGCTGCTTCAGGCCGAGCGAGACGCGCTGCTTTTCCTTGTCGAATTTGAGAATGATGACATCGAGCTCTTGCTCCGGCTTGACGACGTCGGATGGATGCTTGACGCGGCCCCAGCTCAGGTCGGTGAGGTGCAGCAGGCCGTCGATGCCGCCGAGATCTACGAATGCGCCGTACTCGGTGACGTTTTTCACGTGGCCGTGCACGACTTGGCCTTCTTGCAGCGTTTCCATGAGTTGGGCGCGCTTGGCGTGCAGCTCTTCCTCGAGAAGCGCGCGGCGGCTGACGACAACGTTGCCGCGGCGGCGGTTCAGTTTGGTAACGCGGACCTGGACTTCGGTGCCATTCAGATCGTCGAGGTTCTGCGTGGGGCGCAGGTCAAATTGCGAGCCAGGGAGGAACGCGCGGACGCCGATGTCCACGACGAGGCCGCCCTTGATGCGGTCGACCACTTTGCCGGTGATGGTTTCCTTGGCTTTGAAGGCGGCTTCGATCTTTTCCCAAGTGCGGCGGCGGAGAACTTTTTGATACGAGAGAATCGTGAAGCCGTCTTTGTGCTCGCCAGTGCGCTGGACTTCGATGGTGGCGTTGGGCTCGGGACGCGGAATGTCCGTCTCGGAGAATTCCACCGCGGGGATCAGGCCTTCGGTTTTTCCGCCGAGGTCCACGACTACGCCGTGCTCCGTGTAGGCGACAACCTTTACTTCTATAATTTCGTTTTGCGAGGCAGCTTCGTGCTGCTCGTCGTACTGCTCCATCAGCTTGCTCATCTCTTCGGAGCCGGCGGCTTCTTCGGCGGCGGCTGTGGCTTCCGCGTCCGCCGGAACTGGAGCTGTGATGGCGTGTACTTCGGAGGCGGCTGGAGCTTCCGCGACTGCTACGGGAGCTGACGCGGCTTCTGCAGGCTTGCCGTGCGAGCCTTCCGCGCCCTCGCTCGCCGCTGAGGCGTGCTCAGGTGCGCTCTCGTGCGCAACTGGTTCGGACACACTGGTGTGGTCCGGACTGGCTTCCGTTGAGGTGCTGTTCTGGATTGGCTCTGAATCTGGTGCGGGAGCGGGGGCTGAAGCTGCGGACTGGTGGTCGTGGTCAGAAAACATGGTTGTTGGCCTCCGGGAGATAACTTCTATTCTGTCCGACCCCGGTCAAGCCGGGGTCACGCAAACGTCGATAAAATTCCTTGCGAATTCCCTGACGGGGTTGTGCAAGGAGGTTAACCGCTAAGCGGTCTTACGGGACAAGGTGCTGCGGGCGTTTCGAGGCGCGCTGCAACCTTAAGAGAATACTCGCCGCGTTGCGTTTGTGTCAATGAAAGCGGTTTGGAGAAATTGGCACGGGAAGGAGTCTAAAGAGGCTATGTAACGGAAGTGCAAATCGGTGGGAAATATTTGGCTAGTCTTAGCGGCCTTTCAGGAGTTTGCGGGCGCGGGCTCTCATCGCGGGCGTTCCGGACTGGAGGGATTCTTCGAGGAGTTGCTTCACTTTGGGGCGAAGCGTGGCGTCGGCCTGGGCTAAGTCGGAGAGGGCTTGCAGAGCGGAAGTCTTTACGATGGAACTGCGATCATCCAGATAGCGATGCAGAGCTTCTACGGCGCGCTTGCGTTCGGCGGGCGTGAGGCGAAGCCGCGTCACCATGGCGGCGAGATGCCAGCGCATCTCGATTTGTTCTTCTTCGGAGAGTAGGCCAAGGAGTTCGGCTTTGTAGCGATCCAGGAGGCGGGGTTTTTTGGCGGAGACTTTTTCGGCGGCGTCGGCGGCGCGCATGCGGATGACGGGATCGTCATGCCAGAGGCAGGCGATGAGTTCGCGAAAGCGGCGCGGTTCTTTGAGAACCAGGCGCGCTACTTCGTTTGCGCGGCCGATGGAGCGCCGGTCCGAACCTTGAAGCGCCGCCACAATTTTTGCCTTGCGTGCCAGCATCAGTTTCGAACCAAGCTCCTGCCTAAGCGTTGGAACAACGGAATCATTGTACGTGTCTAAACGGGTAGAATTGGTGGCGAAACATTGGGGTGGGCGATGTACCTGAATATTGCGATTCTATATCCACTAGTTTTGATTTCGGGAAATGCGTCTGCTTAGAATGAAGTTGCGCCAGTCGCGCAGCCGGAAGATCTTGCTACAGTGTCGATAATTCCTGCTAAACGTTCTTTTAAAGTTGGCGAACCCATCGAAGTCACTCTTCTTTTGGAGGCGGGCGGCAGAGGCGTATACCTGGCGAAGGGCTGGGGAGGAGCTGGCGGTGGTATTCCCGGGTTCTTTGTGGAGATCGAAACTCTCTCTGGCAGGGGAGCCCAGACATGCGGATTCGCAGCTGACGGATTGCCAACAACTGATCAAGATGCAACCACGTTGCTCAGAGAGCATTTTGTTTTCGTGGCCCCGAGCCAAATTGTTGGGTGGAAAACGAACGTAGTGTGTCCCCCTAAAAGACGCGGCCGGTACCGCGTCGTCGCCAGTTACTCGCCCGGCCTACCTGGAACCAAGGATGCTGCAAGGCTACCAGAGGCGAAGGGCGTCGTGCTGACGAAGTCCATTCATGCAAAGCCATTTGAAATAGACTTGCGCTGACGGGCTGCTTAAGCGCGGGCGCGGCCGGCTTGGGTGGATTCGCGGCGGAAATCTGGGGCGACGACTTCTACCGTGCGGCACATTTCGAATAGGCGTGAGCGCATGCGGCTGCCGATTCTTTGTTCGAGGGAGTCCTCGCGCGTGGGCATCATCAGCTTTCCACTGGGAAGACGCGTGGCTTCGCCCTCGGTCGCGGGACTGTCGTAATAATTTGTGGTGATGATTGTGGTGCGGCGTTCGTTGTAGCGGGCGTTCAGGACGATGCCGACGATGTCGCGGACCCAGTCGGAAGGTTTGCTGGCGCCGAGGTCGTCGAGGACCAGGATTTCGACCGTGCGGATGGGTTCGAGGATGGCCATTTCCGTGGATTCGCTGGATGGGTTGTAGCTGGCCTGGATTTCTTTCAGGAGTTCGCGGTAATCGCAGAAGAGACCGACGTGGCCGCGGCGAATCAGTTCTTTTAGAATTGCAACCGCCAAATGCGTTTTGCCTACCCCTGATGGACCCATCAGCAGGAGGCCTTTTTCCGCGGTGCCCGGATAATCGCGGACGAAGCCCTGGGCGAGCACCTTGCCGTTCTTGAGGGAGCTGATATGCTGCGGCGTCGTTCCGACTTCCGTGCTGTAGCTTTCGAAATCGCAGTGCTCGTAACGCTTAGGAATGTGGGCGCGCTCGATGACGCGCTCGGAACGCTGCTGCATGCCGCAGTCGCAGGCGGCAGCTACTTTGCCCGCGGCTCCGTCGGGGCGCGACACGAGCTTCCAGCCTGTGCCGCGGCAAAGAGTGCAATTCTCAAGCGCCATGCCGACAGCTTACGTTTACGGAGGCTTAACGGCAAGTTGCTGCTTTGGGAAAACTGTGGATGGATAGTGGGACAGGCTTTTTTGCCCGTTTCTTTGGTCGTCCCCAATTTCACTCAATAAGGACGAATTTTCAGGCCTGGAGAAATGGACGGACAGGAATGTCTGTCCTACCGAAAGCACAGACAAGAGTGTCTGTGCTACATGGCATGATGGAACGCGAATGGAGCGCTTGTGGAATCGCTGCTTATCATTACGGGATCGATGGGAGCAGGCAAGTCGGCCGTTCTGGGGGAAGCGTCGGACATTCTTGCTTTGCGCAACATTGCGCACGCAGCGATTGACCTGGATGCACTCGGGGTTGCGCATCTTCCAACAGGAACCCCTAGCGACGACGTGATGTATTGCAATCTCGCGTCTGTCTGCAAAAACTATGCATCCATTGGCGTGAAGCGAATTTTGCTGGCGCGTGCTATCGAAGGTCACGCCGAGCTCGTGGCTTGCCACGAGGCTGTATCAGCAGCGAATACCGTCGTCTGCCGGCTTACCGCGGACATCGAAACTATGAAGCAGCGCGTCGAGATACGCGAAACGGGTGCGCGCCAGAGCGAATTTGTTGTTCGCGTCGCGAAGTTGAATGCCGTCCTTGACGTCGCGAAACTAGAAGACTTCACGATTACAAACGAGAATCGCTCGGTGACCGAGGTTGCTCAGGAGATGCTTGTTAAGGCTGGCTGGATTTCGCTCTGATTCTCGGCCGTTCTTGGGAAACTGCCTGGTAGGACACGCATTCTCGCCTGTCTTCTTAATCCTTAATGTCTCGGAATTTTCGCGGCGACAGACAGAAATGTCTGTCCTGCCAAAGGTCACAGACAGGAGTGTCTGTGCTACTAGGAAGTACGAGTGACGCGCGGCGTAGCACGGACGATAGCGTGGCGGGGTTCTTTGTCTTGTCCGCGGAGGGAAGCTACGCGGGAGAGTTCTTGCTGGACTACGCTGGCGAATTCCGACATCTGTCTTTCCATTTCGACCATTTTTTCGCGCATGTTCAGGATGATTTCGATGCCGGCGAGGTTTACGCCCATGTCGCGGGCCAGCGTGAGGATTACGTCGAGGCGCTCGAGGTCGGAGTCGGTGTAGAGGCGGGTGTTGCCTTGCGAGCGCGACGGCTTTAGCAGGCCGACTCGTTCGTAGAGACGCAGAGTTTGCGGGTGCAGCTTGTATAGCTCCGCTACCGCGCTGATCATGTAGCCGGCTTTGGCTCGTTTTCTGGCTCGTGGTGGCATTGCTTTATTTTTTCAACTGTAGGGCACCCGCCGCAGCGGGTGCCCTACAGTCGACGTTTCATTTCACCTTGCACAGACGGGCACGGCATGCCGTGCCCCTACCAAATTCAAACGCCCGCTTTCGCGAATAAATCCTTGCGCGGGTCTCCGGGATCTACCGTTTCGAGTTCTTTCATCAGGGTGCGGACGCGCTCGTCCGTTGGTTGCGGGACGACTACCTGGATTTCCACGTATTGATCGCCACGCGCGCCGCTCCGGGCGCTCGGGACGCCTTTTTCTTTCAGGCGCAGCGTCTTGCCGCTGTTCGTGCCGGGCGGAATGCGGACCAGCGACCGGCCGTCGATTGTCGGCACTTCTACCTTTGCGCCTAGCGTGGCTTCCGTCACCGTGACCGGAACTTCGGTGTAGAGATCATCGCCGCGGCGCTCGAAGAAGGCGTGCGGCTTTACGTCTACGCGCAGGTACAGATCGCCAGGAGGCGCGCCCATGGTTCCGGCGTTGCCTTTGCCGGGGACGCGTACGCGCGAGCCGCTGGCTACGCCCGCGGGAATGCGAACGTCGATGGATTCCGTTTTACGCAGGCGGCCTTCGCCGCTGCACGTCGGGCACACTTTGCGGATTATGCCAGTGCCCCCGCAGCGCGTGCAGGGGACGTTGAACTTCATCTTGCCAGCTGCTTGTTGGATCGTTCCGGAGCCGTGACACGTCGGGCAGGTTTGAGCGGAGCCGATTGCGCCAGTGCCGTGGCACGTGTCACAGGCGTCGAGCCGTGTGATGGTGAGTTTCTTGACCGCGCCGCGAACGGCATCCCAGAAGTCGATTTCGATCTGATATTCGAGGTCGCCGCCGGGTTCTTGTTCGGGTCCTTCACTTCCACCGCGGCCGCCGCGGAAGAACTGGCTGAAGAGATCGCGGAAACTGGATTGGCCGCCTTGCGCGCCGGAACCGCCAGCAAAATCGAAGCCGCCAAAATCAAAATTGACGGCGTCGCCGTCGTGCTCCGACCCGGCGCCAGGTCCGCCGCCGGGCATATTGTCGCTATAAAAGCCGTGCTGATCGTAGATGGCGCGTTTTTTTGAATCAGACAGAACGTCGTAGGCTTCCTGCAACTGCTTGAATTTTTCTTCGGCGGATTTGTCGCCGGGATTCAGATCGGGATGGTATTTACGCGCGAGTTTACGGAAAGCGGTGCGAATATCTTTCGCGGTCGCCTTGCGGTCGACGCCGAGAAGGTCGTAATAGTCTTGTTTTGCGGTTGTGGCCATAAATTGGAGTCAACGTCGATGATCAGCAATCAATTCATCAACATCGTGCATAGACGCATTGTGCTTAGATTCGCTCCCACAGACCTGACTTGGGTGAACCAACGCGACGCATCAAGCCTCGGTGCTTGGCGTCCTGTAGCGCCCAACGCAAGTCTTTCCGCCACTTCGGCTCTACCGGAGCGCTCGCGGTAACACCCAGTTGGTCGCATTTATCTGGAAACATACCGTACACCCGCGACTGAAGATCACGTATTTGAAGGAGCTGTCCTCTCAACATTCGCCTCATGAACTCAAACCCTAGCGCTCTCATGTGCTCCCGTCCTCTTTTTCCGCTGGGCCACAGTTGAATTGAGTAATTGCGCGTTCCCACAAGCATGAAAGCAAAGAGGGGCACGATGAATCGTGCCCCCACAATTGCCTGGTCGTTAGTTGGGGCGCTTGGATTCGTCTACGTCGACGTACTCGGCGTCAATTACGTCGCCGGGCTTTTTGTCCTGTGCGCCGCCGCTGGATTGCGAGCCAGGAGTGCCGGCACCTGCACTAGCTCCCGCCGCTTGTTCCGCGCCGGGCTTTGCTTCGTTCGCTTTGTAGAGAATCTCGGCGATCTTGTGCAGCGATTTCTCGAGATTCTCCGTCGCGGAGCGTAAGCGAGCCGAGCCGCCTTCGGCGATGGCTTTCTTGGCTTCCTCGATCGCGTCTTCGGCAGTCTTGACGTCCGATTCCGCAATCTTCTCGCGATTCTCGCGAATCATTTTTTCCGCTTGATAGAGGATGCCGTCGAGCCTGTTGCGGGCTTCGACTTCCTCCATGCGGCGGCGATCGTCTTCCGCGTGCGATTCAGCGTCCACGCGCATTTTCTCGGCTTCTTCCTTGGTCATGCCGCTCGAAGCAGTGATGGTGATCTTCTGCTCCTTGTTGGTGGCCTTGTCCTTGGCGCTGACATTCAAGATGCCGTTGGCGTCGATGTCAAAGGTCACTTCAATTTGCGGCGTGCCGCGAGGCGCCGGTGGAATGCCGTCCAGCTTGAATTTGCCAAGCGAACGGTTGTCCGTGGCGAACTTGCGCTCGCCCTGCATAACGTGGATTTCCACGCCGGGCTGATTGTCCGCCGCGGTCGAATAGGTTTCGACTTTGCGCGTCGGGATCGTAGTGTTGCGCGGGATCTGCACGGTCATCACGCCGCCGAGTGTCTCAACGCCCAGCGAAAGCGGCGTCACGTCGAGCAGCAGAATGTCCTTTACGTCGCCCGCGAGAACCGCGCCCTGAATGGCCGCGCCAACCGCAACGACTTCGTCGGGGTTCACGCCCTTGTGCAGTTCTTTTTCGCCGAAGAACGTTCGCACGAGCGATTGCACTTTGGGGATGCGCGTCGACCCACCAACCATCACTACTTCCTGTATATCGGCTGGCGAAAGCTTTGCATCCTCAAGAGCCTGACGGACCGGCTTCATGGAGCGTTCGAGCAGGTCGCCCATCAATTGCTCGAGGCGCGTGCGCGTCAGCTTCTGCTGCATGTGGATGGGGCCGTTGGCGCCCGCGGTAATGAAGGGGAGATTGATTTCCGTCTCCATCATTTGGGATAGCTCGATTTTGGCTTTTTCCGCGGCTTCCTTCAGGCGCTGCAGGGCCATGCGGTCTTTGCCGAGGTCGATGCTGTTCTCTTTCTTGAACTCGTCGATTAGCCAGTCCACGATGCGCTGGTCAATGTCGTCGCCGCCGAGGTGTGTGTCGCCGTTGGTGGACTTTACTTCCACTACGCCAGCGCCGACTTCGAGAACGGAAATATCGAATGTGCCGCCGCCAAGGTCGTACACGGCGATGGTTTCGTCGGTCTTTTTCTCGAGGCCGTAAGCCAATGCTGCGGCCGTAGGCTCGTTGATGATGCGGACGACTTCGAGACCGGCAATTTCGCCAGCCTGCTTGGTGGCCTGGCGCTGCGCGTCATTGAAATACGCGGGCACCGTAATGACGGCTTTGGAGACTTTCTCGCCGAGAAAATCTTCCGCGGCGGACTTCAATTTGCCGAGAATCATCGCGGAAATCTGCGGCGGGTTATAGACCTTGCCCAAAATCTCGACGCGCGCGTCGTCATTCTCGCCCTTGACGACTTTGTACGGAATGCGCTTCATCTCTTCGCCCACTTCATCGTAGCGGCGGCCCATGAAACGCTTGATTGAATAGACGGTATTCTCGGGGTTGGTTACCGCCTGGCGCTTGGCTACTTGTCCCACGAGGCGCTCTCCGCCCTTGGTGATGGCCACAACCGAGGGGGTGGTACGGGCGCCTTCCTGGTTGGGGATTACGACCGGTTCGCCGCCTTGCATAACGGCTACGACCGAGTTGGTGGTCCCCAGGTCAATACCTATAATCTTGCTCATCTGTGCTATTCCTTCCGGAACCCGTCTGGTTCACTGGCCGCCCGAAGCCGGAGCTGCGAGGCGGACCGAGGTTGATGGCGTGCTCCTAAGTCCAGTGCGAGGGGCAGTATACAACTTGAGTGTATGTTTGTCAAGTTTTCTTATAGCGCCTGTAAACATTTACATGGTAAGGCTTTACGAGTAACCTTGGCCTGGTTGGCGAGATCCTGCGTGCCCGCCACTTACCGAACTCTATCGCACTCGCACTCACATTAGAGTCGCTATGAACCTCAGTCGATACAACATTTCAAATCCCAGGAGCAACGAAACTTCTATTGGCCGGGTTCCACTCCTAAGGGCCTTGTGCCTTGAGGTTACTGCAGGGCTATCCCCGGCTTGTCGGGTCGCAACTGTGATAGTCTGACCGAGAGAACGAGCCGAAGGCCAGAATGGTCGGTATGCAGGAGGATTCGCGTGAATCGCCGTGTTTTAGTGATCCTATCTATTGCCCTTGCCTTGATAGGCGGAAGCTTCTTTGTCAGCGGGGGTAAGCATACTGTCGCCGCTGCGTCCCAGGCTTTTGCCACGGAATCGGTGGGTGGCGCTACTGACGTTGATCCGCACAAAGCGTTCGGGTCGAAAAGCTCTCCGGTGGTGATGGAAGTTTTCAGCGACTTTCAGTGCCCTTCCTGCAAAATGCTCTTTCTGACCACCAACCAGCAGCTCATGGACAACTATGTCAGCACCGGCAAGGTGTACCTTATCCATCGCGACTTTCCGCTGCCGATGCACGCGTACTCGCGGGTAGCGGCTAGGTATGCGCGCGCGGCAGCCGAGATCGGCAAAATCGAGCCAGTCGAGCGCGTGCTGTTTGAGAACCAGGATAAGTGGGAGCAGACCGGCGACGTGGACGGCACGGTCGCCTCGAAACTTTCGCCCGCGGATATGACCAAGGTGCGCGCGCTGGTCAAGGGCGGCACTCTAGAGCCGTTGATCGATAAGGATTTCTCGCTCGGACAGATGTACCGCGTGAACTCCACGCCGACCACGGTTTTCCATTCCAAGGGACAGACGTATCCCTATTCCGGCGCGATGAATTACGACATTTTGAAGCAATTCCTGGATCAGTTGCTGAGCCAGAAGTAAGGGCATTTGTTCCGCTGATTGGCGAGAATCCTTCATGACGCAGTCCAGCCCTCTCAATTTTCGACGCGTGATTATCTGGATCGGCCGGCTAGTTCTCGGCGGCATTTTCATTTACGCGGGCTACTCGAAGGCATTTCTTCCGAACAATAACTATTGGCCGTTTTTCATTCTGAAGTTTTCACTGACCATGAACCTGGCGAATTTCGCTACGCAGGTGGCGGCGTTCAAAATGCTGCCGGATTGGGGTGTGCAGTTCGTTGCGAACACCCTGCCCTTTACGGAGATTATTCTCGGGCTGCTGGTTCTGATCGGCTGGCGATTGCGAATCTGGGCTTCGTTGCTTACCCTCATTATGATTGGGTTTTTTGGAGCCGTTTTGCGGGCGTATCTTCTGCACATGAACATCAATTGCGGGTGCTTTGCCACGCCCGAAATAATCGGCCTCAAGAAGGTGTTGGAAGACGCGGCGCTTTCCTTGCTCGCGGTGTTTATGACCGTGTTCGCTTTTATCGAAGCGCGCCAGCCGCATCCATGGACAGCTCCCGAGACCGCGCAAACGCAGGCCTTGCCCGGTCACAATTGAGCAGTTCTCGGATTGACGTTCGCAGACTAAGACCATGAAAACACTGGATGAGTACCTGGTGCTTGCTGCGGTTGCTCACGGGCATCTTTGCGCCGGTCAAGTGCTCGGCGTGCGGCTGGCGATGCTCGGCCTGCAGGAGTTGGGTATCGAGGACCCCATTGCGGAGCGCAAGCGCATCGTTACGTACGTCGAGATCGACAGATGCGTGACGGATGCCGTCGCGCTGGTGGCGAATTGCCGGCTAGGGAAGCGCGCGCTGAAATTCCGCGATTGGGGCAAGGTGGCGGCGACGTTCGTTGACTTGCAGACAGGCCGCGCTGTACGCATCGCGGCGAAAGAATCCTCGAAGCAAGTGGCGCGTGAAATGTTTCCCGAAATGGCCAAGGATGCCGGCCAGCAAAAGGCCTACGCCGCACTCTCCGACGATGTTCTTTTTGACAAGCAATGGGTAAAAGTAGAAGTGCAGCCGGAAGACTTGCCCGGTTTTAAGGGGCCGCGCGTAGTCTGCGCCGAATGCGGCGAAGGCATCAATTTCAAGCGCGAGGTGGTGGTCGATGGGCGCGTATTATGCCGAGCGTGTGCGGGCGAGCGTTACTACCAGCATCTACAATAAGGATTCCGATCAAGATGTTTCGAGCAGGCTGCTTCCCGGCCACGAGGAATTGACTATTCGAATGTGTTGACCGGCTTGGCGTCGACATCACTAAGCCATCGCCCGCCGAACACGCACTGGCCCTCGTTGCCAGTGTCACAACAGAACAGGTGAGCCTTCATTCTCACCAGCGCGGACTTTGGGAATTTCTGGCAGGGATTTGCCGCCGTCGAGGGGTACATCCACTTCATTACATGGTCTGTCGATACCAGCGCTCCGGTGTAGAACCTTTGAATTGTGGGGTCGTTCGGCATCTGCGATTTCTTCAGGACGTCCTTGTTTGTCCGCCCGTCCATCACGTCGCAGGACTCGACTCTTAGGCGTATGATCTGCCCGTCGTTCGGGAAATAGCAGTCCGCGCGTGCTGTGGAGGGAACGGAGGCATTAGACGCCGTTAGCACAACAAGAAGCACAACCCTCGAGAGAGCGGTTTCAATGTTCATACGGAGACATCCCCTTGAACGAATCTAGCACCGGGGTTAGAACGGAGGCGGGCCAATTTCTTGCAAAGCAACGCAGTCTCGCAACCTGCGACTGCTCTTTTCTGCGGTAGAATCATGATTCCATGCTTAGCCTGCCACCAATTACGCTGCGATTGCCGGCTGGAACCCGATGGACTGCTTTTAGCGCGTCAATTTGGCCTGGTTTTGTTCGCCGCTCTCTGAGCCGGTAGCTGCGCGTGCCTGACCATTGCCTTGCTCAGTTGGCCGGCTCTTTCGGGTAATGTAGACGACGGCAAAAACGGCCAAGGCAAAGAGGAATATCAGCCAGAGGATTCCCTCGAGTGTTCCGATAACGGTCCGATAAAACTCCATGACCCAGAATTCCTGCGTGAGCTGCGCCGTCATGGCCGACTTGTTGTAGTCGGGAGCTGAGATGTACTCCTGAAGAGCACGGATTCGGGCTCCGGAAGTGACGCCTATCAGGATAGTGGCAAGCTGAAGATACTTTGCGAGGGCCGAGCTGATGTTGGCCGGAAAGAAGTGGTGCAGGACGTTTTCAATAGGATCACGGCTGCCCCATGCCACTAGAAAAGCAACTCCGAACGACAGTAGTAATGAGGCGACAAATAGCAATACGAACATACCGGGGTCTCCTATCTCCGAGGGAAGTATTAACCAAAACAAGTATTACTTAACTGGGTCGCCCAATCCACTCCTCACCCATCGCCATGTTTCGAAAACGCAAAGCTGACTTTCAGGAAACATTCTTCGAGAATTGGTTCTGCGGTAGAATTGTATTTCGATGCTGAGCCTGCCCCCGATTACGCTGCGACTGCGCGGCTGGAAACTGATTGACCGCGTCGCGCTGGCGTTTCTTCTGCTTTGTTCGATTGCGCTAGGCGCGGCTTGCGGGCTTTTATTTGTTTACGCCAGCGATCTGCCTGAAATTCGCGCGCTGGAAACCTACCGTCCGACTGTCGTCACCGAAGTCTATGCCGACGACGGGCAACTGGTCGGCAGCTTCGCGCTCCAGCGCCGCATCCTGATGACCTATGAACAGTGCCCCAAGGTTCTCTACAACGCGGTAACCGCCATCGAAGATCAGCACTTTGAAGAACACTGGGGCATCGACTTTCCGCGCATCGCGGGAGCGGCCTCGCGCAAGCTTCTGAAGGGCGGCAAGGTGCAAGGCGCGAGCACCATCACCATGCAACTCGCCGGCAACCTATTCCTGGATCGCAGCGAAATCAGTGTGCGGCGCAAAGCACAGGAAATCCTCCTGGCTCTTCAAATCGAACGTCGCTACACCAAACCCCAAATTTTCACGATGTACGCCAACCAGGTGTATCTGGCGCACGGCAACTACGGTTTTGCCGCAGCCGCGCAATTCTATTTTGGCAAGTCCGTCTCCGACCTGAAGCTCCAGGAAGCGGCGCTGCTTGCGGGGATGATCCGCGGGCCCATCTATTCGCCTTTGGCCGATCCAGCGCGCGCGCTGGCACGCCGCAATCTCGTGCTGCACCGCATGGAAGAAGAAGGCAAGATCACTCCCGCGGAAGAAGAGGCCGCGAAAAAAACGCCGCTTGGCCTGCACCTGCAATATCCGCGCAACGACCTTGCTCCCTATTTCTTTGAGGAGATTCGCAAGTATCTCGAATCCACTTACGGCACGGAAGCGGTCCACGAGCGCGGCCTGCGCGTTTACACCACGCTGAACATCAAGATGCAGCAAGCTGCCAATCAATCCCTTCGCGACGGCTTGCACGCCTATGACCGGCGCCACGGCTGGCGCGGCGAGCCTGCCAACATTTTGCGCGACAATCTCGGTAAGCTCGACACCTACGAGGACGACGACTGGCGCCACGCCATCGAAAAAGGCTCCTACGTCACCGGCCTCCTGCTTGCAGTCGACGATCGCTTCGCCACCATCAAAATCGGCCAGTATCGCGCGATTCTTTCGCCGCCCGATTTCGCCTGGACTGGCCGCAAAAAGCCAACCGACCTCTTGAAAGTCGGCGACTTGGCGCAATTCTCAATCCAGGAACTCCATGAAGCCACGGCTCGCGTGCAATTGGAGCAGCAGCCCGCCCCCCAAGCTGCCATTCTGGCGATTGATAATTCCACCGGCGAAATCAAAGCCATGGTCGGCGGCTACAGCTTTGAAGACTCAAAATTCAATCGCGCCACGCAGGCGTACCGGCAAGTTGGCAGCTCGTTCAAGGTCTATCTCTACGCCGACGCCATCGAAAAAGGGGCTTCGCCGTTCGATACCATCGTGGACACGCCGTTTACCACCATCAGCGGTGGACAGCCGTATTCGCCGCACAACTATGATGAGAAATTCGAGGGCACGATTACGCTTCGACGTGCTCTCGCAGGCTCGCGCAACGTCCCCGCTGTGAAGCTCGCGGAAAAAGTGGGCATCAATTCGGTCGTGGACATGACCAAGCGGTTCGGCATTACCACTTCGCTGCCGCCTTATCTCCCGCTCGTTCTGGGAGCCGCGGACATGAAGCTGCTCGAGCATGTCTCCGCCTTCACGGTATTCCCGAATGACGGCATCCGCATTGACCCGCACATGATTCGCCGCGTGACGAGCTATGACGGCGCGCTGCTCGAGGAAGCGCATCCGGAAGTGCACGACGTCATCTCGCCCGATGTTGCGCGTACGATGACCGCGATGCTCGAAGAAGTGATTCAGTTCGGCACCGGCATTCAAGCCAAATCACTGGGCCGTCCCGCCGCCGGAAAAACCGGCACCACGCAGGACTACACCGACGCGTGGTTCATCGGGTTCACGCCACAGCTCACCTGTGGAGTTTGGGTCGGTTTCGATGACAAGCAGATTTCTCTAGGGAAAAAAGAGACCGGCGCGCGGGCCGCTCTCCCCATCTGGCTGCAGTTCATGAAAACTGCGCTCGAGGGCCAGCCGGTACTTGATTTCGCGAACGTCGTCACGCTGGAGCAGCAAGCGCTAGATCACAAAGTCAACGTGGACACGCCCGACACGGCACCCGAAGTTGAAGAACCCGGCGCTCCCAAGCAAAAACCGCAGGTTCCTGTAACGCCCCCAGTCAAGACGGAAACGCCGTCAACCACTTCCACCGTTCCGCCCGGCCTTTAGTCCGATTGCACGTCGTCCAAGTAGCTTATCCCTTAAGGAGACTTGCGAAAAGGATCCCAGCCTCGCTTGGGCAGGGGAGCTTCTTGCCCTGCGGCGTCGATGAGCAGCAAGCTCCGCTGCCTCGTGATTTCACCGATTGCCGTAAGCGGGATTCCTTGAAAAGAACGTGGAAGCTGCCGCACTTTTCTCTTCGGAACCGTAAAGAGCAACTCGTAGTCTTCTCCGCCATGAAGGGCAAGTTCCTTTGGATCGTCAGCAGCGCTTCCCGCGACGCCACGTGGTCGGACTGTCGGGATTTTGTCCGCCCGAATTTGAGCGCCGACTCCGCTTGCGGCGCAAAGCCTTGGCAGGTCGACAGAGAGACCGTCCGACAGATCCATCATCGCCGAAGCCAGACGCTTTTCGGCCAGCCAGTGTCCTAAGGCGAGCCGAGGTTCGGGGTAAAGATGCATTTGCAGGAGTGGATCCCGGAAGTTCAGTCGGCGCTTGCTTCGGCGGATCAGACGAAGCCCCAATTCCGCTTCACCAAGCCGGCCGCTTACGAACAGGACCTCGCCGGGCTTCGCCCTCGAACGTAGCAGAGCCTTGCCGGAACGAACTTCACCGACAACGCTTACATTGATGAGGATCTCCTTTCGCCGGGTCGTATCGCCGCCAGCCAGAACGCATTGAAATCGCCGGCTTGCCCGCCCCAGACCACGCAAAAACCCATCGAGCCAACGACCGGTGTGGGTTGCGGGCAGGGCAAGACTCAGGAGGAAGCATCGCGGCACACCTCCCATCGCCGCGATATCGCTCAACGCACGGGCAAGACACTTCCAGCCAACAGCGTCCGGCGGATGCACGTCTCGAAGAAAATGGGTCCCTTCCAGGAACCAGTCACAGGTCAGAATCACCTCGCAGCCTTTCGCAGGCTGGAAGAGAGCAGCGTCGTCTCCCATTCCCAAATGCAACCCACTCTTGGGAATCCCTACTTCGGAGATAGACTTTCTAATCCGGCGCAGCACACCGTCCTCGCCGCTGACACTCCGGTCCGCCCGCAGGTTCTTCGTTTTCTTCATGACTGGGCTTGAGTATAGTCCCGGCAGCCTCTTCGCCACGGAAAAGGCTCAAGTTTGGGGAACCCGCGGTCGATGTAAGTCATAATGGGGAGTCGCGAACACCCTGTCCCGAAGTACAGGTATGGACGGCTTGAAACAGCCTGTTCTTCAGAACGCAAAATACAGGGTTGACGGGCAAGCCTACAAAATTTAGTATGGGGCAGGTCGCGGACCAAGCCAAACGGTCCAGATACGAAGTTCGAAGTGGCTCTCTTTCGCGGGCACCAGGGTAACAAAGCCCGTTTTTGACAATCGAGAAGGCCTTGAGGGGCCAAGTCAGTGATTACGAGCAAGAATTATACGTTTTATATTGCCACGACGCCCGGAAAACTCCGGAAACTGATTGTGCCGGCGTACGTGTTGCACTCGATTGCCGTTTTGGCACTGATTGGCGCGGTTACGGTTACCGCCGCGGTTGGTTCCTATTCCCGGATGCTTTGGAAGGTCGGCAACTACAACGCCCTTCGGCATGATCAGGAAACTCTTAAAAAGCAATATCAGCAGCTCCAGAGCACCGTCACCGATACTAACCAGCGCCTCGATTCCTTGCAGTCTCTTGCCACCGAAGTGGCCATGACCTACGGCGTACTTCGTTATCACCCCGCGGCATTTGATTCCACCGAGAACCCGATCACCCCGGAAGATGCCTTTGATCGCTCCATCGAGCAGTACACCTTCTTGAAGCGGAACGCGGCAGTGATTACCATCTCCTCCAACGGGCTGGGTTTGATGCCTGTCATGAACTTTGCCGACTCCAACTACACGCCGTCGATCTGGCCTGTCATGGGTCACATCACGGATTCGTTTGGAGAGCGGCTGGATCCGTTCAGCGGTGAGGGGGCGTTCCACACCGGCGTTGACGTAGCTTCCGATTACGGCGCACCGGTCCACGCGACGGCCGACGGCATCGTGACGATTGCCGAAAACCACTCCGGCTACGGGCGCCTGGTTGTTCTGGATCATGGTTTCGGAATCACGACTTGGTATGCGCATCTGTCGTCGTTTTCAGCGGTGCCCGGCACGCGCATCAAGCGCGGCGAGGTTATCGGTTACACGGGGATCAGCGGGCGTTCCACTGGGCCGCACGTCCACTACGAAGTCCGCGTAAACAATGCACCGGTTAACCCATGGCGTTACATGAAGGGAGCCACTGTCGGCGACTGATTCGCAGGCTGCTTTTACGGACTTATTCCCTTCGCCCCGGCTGATCGGGGCTTTTTTATTGGCTCTATCAATTGCGGATGGTGGCCTTTTTGTCGGGCAGAACCTTTCCCTGTGGAATCGCGGGTGTCACGGGAGCCCCAGAGCGCGCAGCTTCAAGAAAGCTGGGCGTCACGTCAAAAATGAGCCGCACGGATTTTGTTTCGCCGCGGTCAATCTGCGAGACATCCGCGCTCTTCAGCATTTCCTGATACGCGTTCCGCACCTGTGGTTGAAGCTGCTGGCGCAATTTCGAGTCGCTGAGACCTGCTTGCGCGAGCACCAGCAATCCGTTGAGTAAGTCCGACAACTGCCGCGTAGTGCCTTCCGCCGTAGCTTCGCCTTCCAGCACGACGCGTAAATGGTCGCCTTCAGGCTTTCCCGCCACGGTAACCCATTGAAGCTGATCAATCAGGGCGGAGAGCTGGGGCGACTGCAATCCGCCAGGAGCGCGCGTGCTTAGCGCCGCGCCAGCCCCGGCGTCCTGCCGCACCACGGCAAACACCGGCGAGCCGGCAAGCCGTCGGAATCGCTCGCGCCACGCCTGGGCGTCCGAGTCATTGGAGGTCTGCGGTGAGGACGTTCCGAGGCTCGCCTCATTGGTCAGCGCGATTCGATCGTTGCGCAGAAAAGTGAATGTGATTCGCCTTGCAGCGCCGCTGATCGGCACGGAAAAAATCTCCTTGCCGCCGCGATTTTCGTGTGTGCCTGTCTGCGTGGCGTAAACAGAAATCTTCTTTCGGTCGAATCGCCCGTCGGCAACAGCGAACAAGGTGGTGTCCTGGCCGCGCTTCAACACCGCGACCGACAAGCGGTTGAGATCGTTCTCATAGTTGAATCCCGTCGCTTGCAGAAATTGCGCGTATTCTGGGTCAGCCTTTGATTGCGGCGCCCATTTGTAGAGTTCTTCCAGGAAGGGAGATTGCCGCAGTGCGTCCAGGTCAATATAGAACACGGCGCTTGCATCGGCGGGCAGCTGTGCGAGGAGTTCCTCGCGCGCGCTGAGTTTGGAGCCGCCCCAGCGTTCATAGCCGAAAAGGACAATCGCGCAGAGCACGACAGCAGCGGCAACGATGGCGGCGATCCTGCTTTTGTTCATACTGCTGGGCACCGAGTCCTCAGAATCTCCATTGCTGGATTTGTCAGTTTGACGCCCCAGCCACCCTTCCGGACCAGGGTAGAATTCGAGAAAAATTCGCCCCTCTGTGGATTCCCGCGATCGGCTTGGTGCGCCGAAGACGCCGATCATGCTAAACTATTGAAGGCTCGAAAGATAGGCCGGGTGGGAGTGCGACACAGGGAAGCAGGTTTTCCACAGTCCTGGCCCCCGACGTGCTCCAAAAGCGAGGCACCCCCTTGCAATTTAGGTGCCCCTTCTGCTATCCTTACCCGGTTTGAGCGACGCTGGCGTAGCTCAGCTGGTAGAGCATCTGATTTGTAATCAGAGGGTCGGGGGTTCAATTCCCTCCGCCAGCTCCACCAAGAACGGGCAGGGGAGTGAAGCGGAGCAAATCCTTGCAGGAAAAATAAATGGGCTGGTGTCTCCTGACACGAGTCCTTTTTGTGTTTTCGTTTGTGCAGCTGGTTTTGCGCTATAGGAATTTGATGGAAAAGTTTTGGGGGACAATCAGTTAGCGTCCTTTTGTTTTCGCGGGACGGGTGGGTGAGTGGCTAAAACCAGCAGACTGTAAATCTGCCGCTCCTTGCGGGCTACGAAGGTTCGAATCCTTCCCCGTCCACCAGTGCTCGCTGTTTGCTTGGGTCGATCGCGCTGTGATCGTCCGTGATTCAGGAAACCGCAGGGCAATCGCATTTAGCGATGTTCGAGCGAGGACCAATTCGCCGTAAAGGCGCTGCTAAGGAAAAGTGCGCCATGAACGGCTGCTTTTAGGGGGACACGGGTTCGGCCTGGGTAGCTCAGTTGGTAGAGCGCGTCCTTGGTAAGGACGAGGTCACCGGTTCAATCCCGGTCCCAGGCTCCAGAATTTTGGCGCGGGCAGTTCTTGAAGAAGTTGTGGGGAAGTCGCGAGGGGTTGGGGAAAGAGTTTGCTGTAACCGGGCGGGGGTAACTCAACGGTAGAGTCTCACTCTTCCAAGGTGATGGTTGCGGGTTCAAATCCCGTCCCCCGCTCCAGATTTGGAAATAGCGTGTGAGTCTGGAAGTTTGGCAAAGACGAGAAGACTTAACGCAGAGGGCAGAGGAAAATGGCGAAGGAGAAATTCGAACGCAACAAGCCGCATTGCAATATCGGGACGATTGGGCACATTGACCATGGCAAGACGACCCTGACGGCGGCGATTACC